>JACCDQ010594176.1_pt1 | contig 30030 bp, 26 predicted proteins | sample 7446031 | NCBI WGS metagenome assembly JACCDQ01 (sample SAMN15323442, study PRJNA562643) | freshwater metagenome | isolation source: river surface water | place: USA:Blue River Watershed | collected 2017-08-17 | reverse complement strand
CCTGTGTCTTAGCCCCTAGACGGCGCAAAGCACTTGAGTGTAAAACTCGGGCTCGGTCGCGGGCAAATTCGCCACGGCGACTATTTGATTTGCGGTCTTCAAATTCGAAACGTTCTCGGTCGAATTCGCTGTAGCCCACTTCCATCAGCTAACCTCCTGAGACATTCAACTCGGCCTCTAACAACATAGTGCGGTCGTCCCCCAGCAATTCACGGGAGTCTAGCCAACGGTCAGGAAGTGAACAGGATTTGACCCCGCCTAGGCGACCACGAGGCCCCTCGGCCCCCTCGCCAGGGTATGGCAGCTCTCGATCCAGCTCACTCAAAATTTCATCCATGTGTTCGAGAGACTGAACTTGAGCGAGTTTCGCTCTGAATTCTCCACCGATCGGGTAGCCCTTGAAGTACCAGGCCACGTGTTTGCGAATATCGCGGCAAGCATGCTCTTCGTTTTCAAAGTATTCGACCAACAATTCACCGTGCCGCTTGAACGCATCCGCTACTTGACCGAGATTCGGCTGAATAAGGTCAATTGCCGCATTTGAATTTGGGTCACGACGGTATTCATCGAACGCCTTCTGCAGATCACCAAACAACCAGGGGCGACCTAGACATCCACGACCGACAACCACCCCGTCGACTCCAGTTTCTCGCATCATTCGTATCGCGTCTGCTGCCGACCAAATATCGCCGTTTCCAAGTACCTGCATGTCCGGCAGCGAATTGCGAAGTTCTGCAATCGAGTTCCAATCGGCGGTGCCAGAGTAATAATCACTTGCGGTTCTCCCGTGAAGCGCAATTGCGGTGACTCCTGCATCGCGGGCCACTTTTCCAGAATCTAGATAAGTCAGGTGCTCGCTGTCGATTCCCTTGCGCATTTTAATTGTCAGTGGAATGTCCCCAGCTGCTTTAACAGCCGATTTGACAATCGCCTCGAATAAATCGCGTTTCCAAGGCAATGCCGCTCCTCCGCCCTTGCGTGTCACCTTGGGAACAGGACAACCAAAGTTGAGATCGATGTGGTCAGCCTTGTCGCTATCGACAAGCAAATTAATAGCACGCGAAATTGTTACCGGATCCACCCCATAAAGCTGAACGCTACGAATGGATTCACTCTCGTGATGACCGATTATTCTCATCGAACCTTCGGTCTGTTCGACTAGAGCTCGCGAGGTAACCATCTCTGAAACATATAGCCCGCCGCCAAATTCACGGCAGAGTCGGCGGAACGCAGTGTTCGTAATCCCTGCCATTGGCGCCAACACCACCGGGGTGTCGATTGCTAATCCGCCGTATTGAAGAGGCATCGACTTTTAGCCAACCAACTTTTCAGCTAGGTAACCCTTGAGCTTGTCCAGTGAAACTCGCTCTTGAGCCATTGTGTCTCGTTCGCGAACCGTGACCGCCTTGTCTTCCAAGGACTCGAAGTCGACAGTAATACAGAACGGAGTACCGATTTCATCCTGACGACGGTAACGACGGCCAATCGCTCCAGAATCATCGAAGTCAATGTTCCAGTGTCCACGAAGGTCCTGAGCGAGTTCACGCGCGATTGGTGATAGCTCTTCGTTTCGAGAAAGCGGAAGCACTGCGGCTTTGATCGGTGCCAGTCGGTAATCCAAACGCAGCACCGTACGCACGTCTACTCCACCCTTGGTGTTTGGCGCCTCATCCTCGTGATATGCATCAACGAGGAATGCCATCAATGAACGAGTCAATCCAGCCGCAGGCTCAATTACAAACGGCGTCCAACGCTCACCCTTGACCTGGTCAAAGTAACTAAGGTCAGTTCCAGATTCGCGTGAGTGAGTGCTCAAGTCGAAGTCGGTACGGTTAGCAATGCCTTCGAGCTCGCCGAATTCGCTTCCTGGGAAACCAAACTTGTACTCGATGTCAACTGTCCGCTTTGAATAGTGCGAAAGTTTTTCCTTCGGGTGCTCAAACAGGCGCAAGTTTTCTGAATTAATTCCCAGATCGGTGTACCAATTCATACGCTGTTCGATCCAGTAATCGTGCCATTCTTCATCCGTACCCGGCTCGACAAAGAATTCCATTTCCATTTGTTCGAATTCGCGGGTGCGGAAAATGAAGTTTCCCGGTGTGATCTCATTACGGAAAGATTTTCCGATTTGGCCAATACCAAACGGTGGCTTCATTCGGGCGGCTCCAAGTACGTTTGCAAAGTTAACAAAAATGCCCTGCGCGGTTTCCGGACGAAGGTAGTGCAATCCTTCTTCTGCGGCAACCGGACCGAGGAAGGTCTGCAACAATCCGTTGAATGCCTTAGGTTCGGTCCAGCTGTTTTTGCCACCACAGTTCGGGCAGGCAATATCGTTCATCGACTCTGGAGCGCGGCCCTTCTTTTCTTCGAAGGCTTCCTCAAGGTGATCCTGTCGGAATCGCTTGTGACAGGCGGTGCACTCGATTAGCGGGTCGGAGAATTCGCGGACGTGCCCGGAGGCCTCCCAAACCTTACGCGGCAGGATGACCGAAGAGTCGAGTCCGACGATGTCTTCGCGACTCTGCACCATGGTGCGCCACCACTGCTTCTTGATGTTTTCCTTGAGCTCTACTCCGAGCGGTCCATAGTCCCAGGCCGAACGGCTACCGCCGTAGATTTCGCCGGCTTGAAAAACGAAGCCACGGCGCTTAGCTAGGGAAATGACTGAATCTAGACGATTTGGGGTAGCCACGAGCACTCCAGTTCCTGGCACCCAATCTCGAGGCGCTGCTGGATGCAGAGCTGGTTGGGCGCGAAGTCTTAAGTTTACTTGGCTCGGCCGCGCTTGGGCTGGTCTACGGCCCCGCCAAATCGGCGATTTCTTGCCTGATAGTGGCCGATTGCCTCGAGCAGACTGTCCCGATTGAAATCGGGCCACAGTGTGTCCAAAAATACGAACTCGGCATAGGCGGACTGCCAAAGCAGGAAGTTGGATACTCGCTGCTCACCGGATGACCTTACGAAAAGATCAACGTCTGGAAGCCAATCGCTTTGCAGGTGTTTGGCGACGGTCTTCTCGGTAATTGAGCCCGGGGTTAGCTTTCCGGCTTTAACTTCGGCGGCAATTCGATTGACCGCATCGGTGATTTCTATGCGAGATCCATAGTTGATACACATGGTCAAAGTAAGGGTCTTGTTCTTAGCCGTGAGCTTCTCGGCTACCTCGAGGTCGTAGATGACAGATTTCCACAGCTTTGGTCGTCTGCCTGCCCAGCGAATTCGCACGCCCCATTCGTTCAGTTGGTCGCGACGGCGATGAAGAACATCTCGGTTGAAGCCCATCAAGAATTTCACTTCATCGGGTGAGCGCTTCCAGTTCTCTGTAGAAAAAGCGTAGACGGTCAGGTACTGCACGCCGGCGTCGATTGCTCCGCGCACCACATCGAGCAATGCAGCCTCGCCGGCTTTGTGTCCTTCAACCCGAGTTAGTCCACGCTGATTTGCCCAGCGACCATTTCCGTCCATGACGATTGCCACGTGATTGGGGATTTGACTCATGCTCGCTCCACGTGTTGCAAGGACTTAAGTCCTCTTTCAATGTGCCACTGAGAATAAGCCGAAACTATTCCAGACGCCGAGAGTGTGCTTCGTTCCGATGAATTGTCTACCGTGACCCAATCACCGGTAAGTAGCGCCGCCAAGAGGTTTGAAGTTTCGAGGTCGATTACTGCAGCACCCATCGGCCTGCAGTCTTCACAAGCCACGCCACCGACTTGCATTACGAATGAGAGATGAGGGCCCGGAGCACCACACCTGGCACAATCAAAAAAGTTCGGGGCCCAGCCGGCAATTGAAAGTGCTCTAAGTAAGTAGCTGTCCAACACGTGCGCCGGTCGGTGTTCTTTGTTGGCAAGTGATCGCAAGCCGCCAACCAGGAGAAGATACTGCTGCGGCGTAGCCATTTCTCCAGTCAAACGCTCAGCTGTCTCTACCATTGCGGTCGCGGCCGTGTAAGTGGAGTAATCTTCGATGATTTCACGACCGTAAGCACCGATAGTCTCGGCCTGATTCACAGTGTCTAGGTTGCGACCTTCGTAAAACTGAATGTCGGCAACCATAAATGGCTCGAGTCGTGAACCAAATTTCGAGGCAGTTCGACGCACGCCCTTTGCTACAGCGCGTACCTGGCCGTGGTATCTGGTCAGCATCGTGACAATACGATCTGCCTCACCCAGTTTGTGGGTGCGCAGAATTACCGCTTCGTCTCGATAGGTTGGCACATTACCAGTATCTAGCAGGAGCTAGCGATTACTTGCGAATGGCTCGGTTGACCGCAGAAATGATGGCCTTGAGCGAGGCAGTAGCAATATCTCCATCGATACCCACTCCCCAAAGTGTCTGGCCGGCCACTTCCATTTCGATATAGGCGGCTGCTTGGGCATCGCCGCCAGCACTTAGCGTGTGCTCGACGTAATCGAGGAGACGAGCCTGCACGCCCTGCTGCGCAAGGACATCGAGGAAGGCTGAGATTGGCCCGTTGCCACTTCCCTGGGCTGAAACTTCTCCGGTGCCGTCGCGGAGGACAACCTCAAGGTTGACCACCCCGTCCATTTCACTTGCGGTGCGCATGCGCTTAAGTTCGAAGCGACCCCACTTTAGGTCTTCCTTTGCTGCAGGAAGGTATTCATCGGTGAAGATGTTCCAAATCTCTTCGCTTGAGATTTCGCGACCAGATGCGTCGGTGACATTTTGCACGACTCGGGAGAATTCAATCTGCAACTTACGTGGAAGATCCAAGTTGTGATCTGACTTGAGAAGGTAAGCCACACCACCCTTGCCAGACTGCGAGTTCACTCGAATGACAGCCTCATATGAACGTCCAACGTCCTTAGGGTCAATTGGAAGGTATGGCACGGCCCAGACAAGCTCGTCAATATGCACGCCCTTGTCTTTCGACTCTTTGTGCATGAGCTCGAAGCCCTTCTTAATTGCATCCTGATGTGACCCACTGAATGCCGTGTAAACCAAGTCGCCACCGTATGGACTGCGTTCGTGAACCGGTAGCTGATTGCAATACTCGACCGTGCGCTTGATCTCGTCTAGGTCACTGAAGTCAATGTGTGGATCAATGCCCTGGCTGAAGAGGTTAAGGCCCAGGGTGATTAGATCGACGTTACCGGTGCGTTCACCGTTGCCGAATAGACATCCCTCGATGCGGTCAGCGCCGGCAAGGTAGCCAAGCTCCGCCGCCGCAACCGCTGTGCCACGATCATTGTGCGGGTGCAACGAAATAAGAATGCTGTCGCGCTTTGCGATGTTGCGGTGCATCCATTCAATTGAATCTGCGTAGATGTTTGGAGTGATCATCTCGACCGTCGCCGGCAGGTTGATGACCATCTTGTGATCTGGAGTTGGCTGAATCACATCGATGACTGCGTTGCAAACCTCAACGGCATATTCCAACTCTGTTCCGGTGTAAGACTCCGGTGAGTACTCGTAGTAAACCTTGGTTTCAGGAATAGTGGCTTCAAGTTCTTTGCACTTTCGCGCACCGTTTAGCGCGATGTTCAGAATTCCGGCCTTGTCCTGATTGAAAACCACACGACGCTGAAGAACCGAAGTTGAGTTGTAAAAGTGAACGATGGCTTGTTTAGCACCCTTGAGCGACTCATAGGTGCGCTCGATGAGTTCGTTGCGAGCCTGGGTCAAAACCTGAATGGTCACGTCGGCAGGTATTTCATTCTGTTCAATTAGAAGACGGACAAAGTCAAAGTCTGTCTGGCTGGCAGATGGGAAGCCAACTTCGATTTCCTTGTAGCCCATTTTGACCAACAATCGGAACATCTTTAGCTTGCGCTCAGGACTCATCGGATCGATGAGTGCTTGGTTTCCATCTCGAAGGTCGACCGCGCACCAGCGCGGAGCTTCGGTAATTCGCTTGCTCGGCCAGGTGCGGTCTGGCAAATCTACCTGGATTTGCTCGTGAAAAGGAAGGTACTTATGTACCGGCATTCCTGAAGGCTTTTGTGTGTTTTTCATTTTGGTCTCCTGTGCCCATGTAGGGCTAAAAATTTTGGGGTTAGCAGTTACTCCGCGCCGAGGAACTAGACCTCGTCGCGGCTGCTAAGTAGTAGACCGAAGAACACGGCTTAAGACTAGCCCAGCCGTGACTAAAAACCTAGGCGTCCGAGCAGCTTAGGGTCGCGCTGCCAATCTGGTGCCACCTTGACTCGAATCGAGAGAAATACCGGCTGTTTAACCAACTTCTCAATCTCAAGTCGAGCCCGCTTGCCCACGTCGCTTAGACGACTACCGCGATGACCAATAATTATGGCCTTCTGGCTATCGCGCTCGACCCAGACGTTGATGTGGATATCGAAGATATTCTTGCCCTCACGTGGCCCCATCTCATCTAGTGTCACGGCAAGCGAGTGCGGCAATTCGTCTCGGACTCCCTCAAGCGCAGCCTCTCTAACCAGCTCACAAATTCGCATTTCTAGAGTTTCCTCAGTGGTTACCTCGTCCGGATATAACTGTTCCGAATTGGGCATCTCCAAAATCAGCAACTGGGTTAATTCCTCGAGTTGCTGATTTCCGATTGCTGAAACCGGAATAATCGCATGCCAGTCGCGAATCCCCTGAACCTCAACAAGCTTCTCTGCAAGGGTCTTCTTATCTACCAACTCACTCTTGGTGACGATGGCTATTAGTTTCGCGCGGCGGAATTCGCCCAACTGGTCGTTGATAAACATATCTCCAACACCGATTTTTTCATTAGCAGGCAGGCAAAAGCCGATTACATCTACGTCAGACAAGGTTGATTCGACGAGGTCATTGAGTCGCTGCCCGAGAAGGGTTCGTGGTCGGTGAAGCCCAGGTGTATCGACAACAATTAGCTGACCATTATCCCGATGCACGATTCCACGAATTGCTCGGCGAGTCGTTTGTGGTTTTGAACTCGTGATGGCAACCTTTTCACCAACCAATGCATTGGTCAGTGTCGACTTGCCCACATTGGGACGTCCAACAAATGAGACAAACCCGGCATGGTAACTATTATTCATTTTTCTCTCCAAAGGCTGCCACTGCGTCTGCCAAATCTTGGTCTCGAGTCACCAGAACCGAAACCAGACGCTTTCGACGACCTTCAATGCGATCTGCTTTGAACCGCAGCCCAGAGTAGACAACTTCATCCCCGCGAACTGGCAAACGGCCTAGCTCCTTGGCTAGCAAGCCGCCAACACTGTCGACATCCTCGTCTTCAAGTTCGATTTCGAAGAGTTCACCGAGGTCAAATAATGAATACCTGGCAGCAACCCGGTAGCCACCGTCGTCGAGCGCAGCGACCTCCTCCACGGCGTCGTCATATTCATCGGCGATTTCACCGACCAACTCCTCGATGACGTCTTCCATGGTTACCAAGCCGGCGACACCACCGTACTCATCAACCACGATGGCGATGTGCGTGGCGTTAGCCTGCATCGCTTTGAGCAAGTCATCCACCGGCATCGATTCGGGCACAAAAAACACCTTGCGGAGCGCAGCGTGAGCCTTGGATTTCCCTGTTGCCTTAGTACCCTCGTGCAGAAGCCGAGTCAGGTCCTTTAGATAGAGAATCCCCGAGATCTCATCAATTGTTTTGCCGACCACTGGCAAGCGTGAGAATCCACTCTTCAGGAAGAACTCCATAGCTTCAGACAGATTTGCCTCGCTCGAAATTGTCGCCATATCAACTCGTGGAACCATGATCTCGCGGACTAGCGTTTCACCAAATTCTTCAACCGAATCAATCAGTTCCTGTTCAAACTCCTCCGGCTCATCAACCTTTGGAAGCGATAACGGCGTGAAGAAAAGGTGCAGCGAGTTGATTACCCCCTCCAGCCGTTTCGAAAGTGCTTTTCCGATCTTTTCCGGCCCAAATTTACGCGCGGCTAACTGCGAACCCAGCAATAGCAAAAGCATCAACACAATTGACGCGAAAGCGGTCACCCACCACGGCCAGCCAAGTGGCACGAGAGATTGACCCAAAGTTACGCCGAAAATTCCAGTTAGGGTCATCCGGAGGAAACTCAAAGTTTCGGCTTTAGCAAATTCATCCTCGTCTACTTCGAGCGCGGCTTTGACAATTGCCGAAACTGTTGTGAGCAGCGCTAAGACGAGTGCAATCCAAAATGCTACGGCGAGCAACTAGTCTGCCTTTTCGCTAGCAAGGAAAGAATCCAAAATATCCTTTTGGAGTCCGAACATTTCGCGCTCTTCATCCGGTTCGGCGTGGTCGTATCCAAGTAGGTGAAGTATTCCGTGAGTAATCAACAACAAAATCTCATTGATTAGCGGATGCCCGGCTTTCTCAGCCTGTCCCTGTGCATAAGCAGGGCAAACAACTATGTCGCCAAGCAGTCCGGCAGGTGTCTGTTCTTCGTCACTTCCCGGGCGTAATTCATCCATCGGGAAACTTAAAACATCGGTTGGGCCAGGCTCGTCCATCCATTGCTCGTGGAGCAATGACATTGGCTCCTCGTCAACAAACTGAATCGCCAACTCCGCTGCGGGGTGAATGTGGAGCTGGTCCAATGCGTACTCGGCTAACCGAAGTACCCGAGCATTGTCGATTTCAAATTCCGTTTCATTATTGATTTCGATGCTCAAGCTTTTGTCCTCTTAGCGGTTGTGGCCTTTTTGACCGCCTTCTTTTCCTCGAACTTTGAATAGGCGTCAACAATCTTTGCAACCAGCGAATGGCGAACAACGTCGTCAGAGGTCAAATACTTGAAGGCCATGCCGTCTACCTTGCTGAGGACTTGAATCGCAGTGTGCAACCCCGAGGTCCCAACTGGAAGATCGATCTGAGTAATGTCTCCAGTAATCACCATTTTTGAGTTGAATCCGAGCCTGGTTAGAAACATTTTCATCTGCTCGGGCGTGGTGTTCTGAGCTTCATCCAGAATTATGTAGGAATCGTTTAGTGTGCGTCCACGCATGTAAGCAAGCGGTGCTACTTCGATGGTGCCACTCGCCATGAGCTTAGGAATGGTATCCGGGTCCAGCATGTCGTGTAGGGCATCAAAAAGCGGACGCAAATACGGGTCAATCTTGTCATTGAGCGTGCCAGGCAAGAAACCCAAACGTTCTCCAGCCTCAACAGCAGGACGGGTAAGAATGATTCGGCTGATTTCTTTACGCTGCAGAGCCTGCACAGCCTTGGCCATAGCCAAGTATGTTTTTCCGGTACCCGCTGGGCCGACCCCAAAAACAATTGTGTGTTCATCAATCGCGTCGACATATAATTTCTGGCCGAGAGTTTTGGGTCTGATATTTTTGCCGCGAGAAGAAAGAATGCTCTGGCTAAGTACATCGGCCGGGCGAACAGTTTCTTCTTCAAGCATTTTGGCTGAGCGAGTGAAGTCTTGAGGAGCAAGCTCCTGACCCGCAGCAATGAGTTCCACCATCTCTGAAATCAAATTCATGGCGAGGTCTACCGACTCTTTGGGGCCGCTGAGAGTGAGCTTATTTCCCCGAGCTAGCACTTCAACGGTTGGATAAGTTGCTTCAAGCGTACGAAGTAGACCATCGTTGGTGCCGAGTAGGTTGACCATTGGCACACTTGTGATCTCTAAGGTTTCACGCACGCTTCTTGCCGGAATCTTGTTCATCTAAACCTTTGGGGTAGCGCTCATGACGTGCCCGTGCACATGGAAAACAGACTGCCCAGCCGCTTCACCGGTATTGAACTGAAGGCGGAATGATCCGGTCGATAGTTCTGCAGCGACTTTGCTGCCGAGTTGAATTAGGTCTACTAAAGCATCTGTATTGGCAAAGGCCAGCTCGGCAATATTGGCGTGATGTTCTCGTGGAACGATAAGTACGTGAATTGGTTGCTTTGGCTCAATGTCATTGAACGCAATTGCGTGAGTCGACTCTGCGACTAGCTTGGCCGGAATTTCTCCGGAGATGATCTTGCAAAAAATGCAATCCTGATTGGTCAATTTGCCTCCACTAGAGAGTTTAGTTTCTAGTTGTAGCTACCGGTAAGAGCCTGAATAGCAGCGATAGCCGCTACCCCAGCCGTAGAGGTACGAAGAATTGATTCTCCCAGGTGTGCCCGAATGGCCCCAGCCTGTTCGAATAAGGCAAGTTCCTCGTCCGAGATGCCGCCCTCCGGGCCAACTACAATTGCGACCTTACCCGTGAGTTTGCCCAATTTGGCCAGACCAATTGGAGCGGTCGGGTCGAGAATCACCATCGCATCGAAATCTTCAACGATCTTGGCGACTTCAACCGAGGCCAACGGCATGGCTACCACCGGGAAATGAGTGCGCAGCGACTGTTTGGCTGCCTCGTCGCAGATCAGCTGCCAGCGCATCTGACCCTTTGCGGCCTTGGCTGCGTCCCAGCGGGAAATCGAACGTTCCGCCTGCCAAGGAATCACGGCAACGGCGCCCAGTTCGGTGGCAGCTTGAATCGCGAGTTCATCGCGATCCCCCTTGGCCAGCGCTTGAATCAAAAAGATTTGCTTGGTCGGCAGCTCATCGTGTGTCACCTCAGCAGTTTCGACAATCAATGATTTCGGCAAAACCTCAGCAACAGTTCCACGAACTCTAAGTCCCGCGCCGTCGGTAAGTTGAATTGCCTCGCCGGCTCGCATGCGTCGCACGCTTGCCGCGTGCTTGCCTTCCGAACCACCAAGTTCGACACGAGAGCCGACTACTGGCTCCGACTGGAACTCATTCCAGAACATCGGTTCAACCATTATTTGTGCTTACGTTTCGAGAAGTGACTCTGACTGTGCTTGACCAATTTGATTTCATCAGACTTGCGCAGGTCTGCGAGGGAACGGAAAAGTTCCTTTTGCTTCGAATCGAGTTTGGTAGGCGTGTGCACCTGGAACGTAACTATCAAATCGCCGCGACCAGCACCGCGAAGGTGATTGATTCCCTTGTGACGCAGAGTCACACGATCACCGCTCTGGGTTCCCGGCTCGACTTCAATCTGCGCTTCCCCATCGAAGGTTTCAATCTTTGTGAGTGTGCCGAGAACTGCGTCATGCAAAGGCAACTCAAGAGAGCAGTGCAGATCATCACCCTGACGACTGAATGATTCATGTGCGTGCACCGCGATGTCTACGTAAATATCACCCTGTGGTCCACCGGCAAAGCCGACTTCTCCTTGACCAGCTAACTGAAGACGAAGACCATCTTCTACTCCTGCTGGAATGTTTAGATCGAGCGTGCGACGAGCACGCACTCTGCCCTGTCCTCGACAATCGTTGCAGGGGTCTGCGATTACTTGCCCAAAACCTCGGCACGCGCCACAAGGTTGCGAGGTGACAACATTCCCGAGAAGTGATCGAACCTGACGTTGAATCTGTCCGCTACCTCGACAAACGTCACAGATGGTTGGACTGGTTCCGGGTCGGCAGCAGTTGCCATTACAGGTGGTGCACAACACGGCAGTGTCGATTTCAATCGACTTCTCGCAACCAAAAACTACATCGCCGAGTTCCAAGTCAACACGAATGAGAGCGTCTTGGCCTCGCTCGGCGCGACTGCGTGGACCGCGGGCCTGACCGCCGCCGAAGAATGTGTCAAAAATGTCGCCGAAGCCAAAGCCACCGGATCCAAACGGGTCTTGACCACCCATGTCGTACTTGCGACGTTCCTCAGCATTACTAAGGACCTCGTAAGCGTGAGTCACCAACTTGAAACGCTCGTGCGCCTCTTCTGTGTCGTTGACGTCGGGGTGCAGTTCTCTAGCCAACTTACGATAAGCCTTTTTGATTTGGTCATCTGTGGCATCTCGGGAAACTCCGAGCACCTCGTAGTGATCTGCCATTTAGAGCCCTCCGAGGGTTTGAGTTAGGTATCGTGCGACCGCGCGCACCGCTGATATATTGGCGCTGTAATTCATTCGTGTTGGACCAAGGACTCCAAGCTTTGCAACTTCGGAGCCTTCCTTTTCATAGCCAGAAACAACGACAGTCGAGGAACTAAATTCCGAAAGTAGATTTTCTGATCCAATTCGCAGAGCGACGCCATTCTCTTCCGCCTGCATTTCTTGGATCAAACGAAGTAAGACAACCTGCTCTTCGATTGCTTCAAGCATCGGAGAGATACTCCCCTTGAAGTCGACTTCGTTCTTAGCAAGGTTCGCAGTTCCCGCCAAAATTATTTTGTCCTGGCGATTCGCATCAACTTGCTCTAGCAAGGTGTCCAAAACAAGTTGAACATTGGCCTCGCGATTTGGAGCAAATTGCGATGCGAAGTCGTGCAACTTGTTGGCGACTTGCGAAAGCGATGAACCGGTGAGTGCGCCAATCAACTTAGCCCGGAGAGTAGCGACGAAATCATCGTCAATGGTTGTGGTGAATTGAATTAGATGTTGCTGCACTCGACTTATGTCGGTGACCAGAAGCAAAATCAATTGATTCTCGGCGACCTTGATAAGCTCGACGCTCTTTACATGCCCCTTATCCAGGCTCGGGTATTGCACCATGGCCACCTGGTTGGTCAACTGAGCTAGCAAGCGAACAGTACGGCCAAGGATCTCATCGAGATCAGCACTTCCCTGCATAAAAGTCTCGATAGCAGTCCGCTCCGGCAAGCTCAGTGGCTTGACTTCGCCAAGTCGATCAACAAAAAGACGATACCCCTTGTCGGTCGGTACGCGACCGCTCGAAGTGTGCGGCGCAACAATTAACTGCTCGTCCTCGAGAAGTGCCATCTCGTTGCGGATGGTCGCCGAGGAAACCCCGAATGCGTGGCGTTCAACCAGGGTCTTACTACCCACCGGCTGTGAGGTTTCGATGTAATCGTGAACAATGGCGCGAAGCACTTCGAGACTGCGTTCTGGAATCATGGTCACCTCGTTAGCACTCAATGGGTACGACTGCCAATTTTAGCGGCTGCCTATCGATTAGCCAATCAGGTCGCGGACGAGTGAGTCTGCAAGTAAGCGACCCCGCAGGGTAAGCAGCACCTCACCCTGCAGTGCGGCCTTGGGATCGATGAGTCCGTCGGCGATAAAACTACTGATGTATTTTGCGGAGTCGGGGTTGAGTTGCTTGATCACCGAAATTGGCAATCCATCGGCAATTCGGATTTCTAGCAAGATTCGTTCTGTCTGACGAGTCTCATCACTCAGCACTTCTCTGGCCAGCGCAGGTGAATGCCCAGCAGCAAGCTTCTCTGCGTAGGTCGACGGGTGCTTAACATTCCACCAACGAGTGCCACCGACATGCGAATGAGCACCGGGACCATAACCCCACCAATCATTGCTGCGCCAGTATGCAAGATTGTGAGCGGACCGAGTATCGGTGGACTTGCTCCAGTTGCTGACCTCATACCAATTGAAACCCGAGGCCGAGAATAGCTCATCTGCGATCTCGTACTTTTCGGCCTGTTCATCTTCGTCTGGTTCCGAAACTTTGCCGTTTTTGATTTGCTGGGCCAACTTGGTGCCAGGTTCGACGATGAGTGAGTAGGCACTGATGTGGTCAACCTCGAGCTCGAGTGCAGCCGTGACCGATTGGCGCCAATCCTCGACGCTCTCCCCCGGAGTTCCGTAAATCAAATCGACCGAGGTCTGCAAACCAGCAGACTTCGCGGAAGCGACCGCTTTAGCCACGTTCTCTGGATTGTGCGTGCGGTCGAGGGTTTTCAATACCGACTCGACAGCTGACTGCATACCGATTGACACTCGCGTAAATCCTGCAGCAGCAAGCGTGGCAAGGTATCGCTCGTCGACATTATCCGGATTGGCCTCGGTGGTCACCTCGGCACCAGGAACCAGACCAAAGCGATCCATCAGCGAAGTGAGCACATCAGCCAACTGAGTCGCCTCGAGTTGGGTTGGAGTACCGCCACCGAAAAATACTGAGCTCAACTTTCTTGCCGGTAGACCGCCTCGTTCAAGCACCGAAACGCTTTGTTCAATTTCTTTAGTCAGATTTTCTAGGAAAGAATTTTGAGTTACACCCCGAAGTTCGGTGGAAGTGTAGGTATTGAAATCGCAGTAGCCACATCGCACGCGACAAAACGGAATGTGAAGATACGCGTGAAGCGTCCTGCTGTCTGCGGCAATTGCGGCAGATTCGGGCAATGAACCATCTAGCGGCGCTGGGTCACCACTTGGAAGGCTAGCCATTACTTGCCCTTCTTTTCGCCTTTTTTCTCACCGTCGGTAGAAAGAGCTGCGATGAATGCCTCCTGAGGCACTTCCACGCGACCAACCATCTTCATGCGCTTCTTACCTTCTTTTTGCTTCTCAAGAAGTTTGCGCTTTCGAGAAATGTCTCCGCCGTAACACTTGGCCAAAACGTCTTTTCGCATTGCGCGAATCGATTCACGAGCGATGATTCGAGCACCGATTGCAGCTTGAATCGGTACCTCAAACTGCTGACGTGGAATTAGTTCACGAAGCTTGCCGGTGATCATAACGCCGTAGGCGTAAGCCTTGTCCTTGTGAACAATCGCGCTGAAAGCATCAACCTGCTCACCTTGAAGCAATAGGTCGACCTTGACCAGGTCACCCTGTTCGAGTCCGGCTTCCTCGTAATCGAGAGATGCATAACCCTGGGTCTTGCTCTTCAGCTGATCGAAGAAGTCGAAAACGATTTCCGCAAGCGGAAGGGTGTAACGAAGCTGAACGCGGTCCTCGCCAAGGTATTGCATGTCGATCATGGTTCCGCGACGACCCTGGCAAAGTTCCATGATTACACCGACATAGTCCTTAGGCGCAAGAATCGTGGCTCGAACAATCGGCTCGAGCACCTGCTTGACCTTGCCGGTCGGGAATTCGCTCGGGTTGGTTACGGTAATTTCCTTGCCATCATCCATGGTGACTTCGTAAACCACAGATGGAGCCGTTGCAATTAGGTCGAGTCCGAATTCTCGTTCGAGTCGTTCGGTAACAATTTCGAGGTGAAGCAAACCGAGGAAGCCACAGCGGAAACCGAAACCAAGCGCCACGGAAGTTTCAGGCTCGTACGCGAGCGCAGCATCGCTGAGCTTCAACTTGTCCAAAGCCTCGCGAAGGTTCGGGTAGTCAGAACCGTCAATCGGGTAAATACCCGAGTAAACCATCGGCAGTGGATCCTTGTAACCCTTGAGAGCGTTGGTCGCCGGCTTCTGCGCGTTGGTGACAGTGTCACCAACCTTTGACTGACGAACATCCTTCACACCGGTGATGAGGTATCCAACTTCACCGACGCCAAGACCCTTGGTCGGTTCTGGCTCAGGAGATGAAACACCAATCTCAAGAAGTTCGTGAACTGCCTTGGTTGACATCATCTGAATGCGTTCGCGCGGAGCGAGACTTCCGTCAATCATTCGCACGTAGGTGACCACGCCACGGTATGAGTCGTAAACCGAGTCAAAAATCATTGCGCGTGCAGGTGCGTTTGGATCGCCAACCGGATGAGGAATGGTTGCCACGATTTTGTCAAGAAGCGCGTCGACACCAATTCCAGTCTTTCCTGAAACGCGGAGGCAGTCCTCAGGATTGCCACCGATTAGGTTTGCAAGCTCTTCAGCGTACTTCTCAGGCTGAGCCGCGGGAAGGTCAATCTTGTTCAGCACCGGAATGATTTCGAGATCGTTTTCCATCGCGAGGTAAAGGTTCGCCAAAGTCTGAGCTTCGATACCCTGAGCAGCATCGACCAAGAGCACAGCACCCTCGCAGGCGGCAAGCGAACGCGAGACCTCGTAGGTGAAGTCAACGTGTCCAGGGGTGTCGATCATGCTCAGCGCGTAGACCTGACCGTCCACTTCCCAGGGCATACGAACAGCCTGGGACTTGATGGTGATACCGCGCTCACGCTCGATGTCCATGCGGTCCAGGTACTGGGCGCGCATGGAGCGGTCGTCGACGACGCCGGTGAGCTGAAGCATGCGGTCGGCCAGGGTTGATTTTCCATGGTCAATGTGGGCGATGATGCAGAAATTACGGATTAAATCTGGGTTGGTCTTTGCCGGCTCTAGGCGGGTTTTAGCGCGTGGCGACAATTTGACCTCAAATTTGACTGGATAAAGGGACCGATTTCGGTACTTCTAATTGTCGCATACTTGCCTCTAAAAGCCTTGCGCTGGTAGTCTTTAACCCGATACGGATGAGTGTCTCCATCTAAATCCCAAAACCTCAAATTCACGAGTGTTCGCACGGGCGCTCGAATCAGAAAGTGAAACATGGCAAACATCAAGTCGCAGATCAAGCGAATTGGCACCAACGCTAAGGCAAACGAGCGCAACAAGGCCGTCAAGAGTGAACTCAAGACCGCTATCCGCGCAGCCAAGGAAGCAGTTGCTGCTGGAGACAAGACCAAAGCTGCCGCAGCTGTTGCAGTTGCAACCAAGAAGCTAGACAAGGCCGTTTCAAAGGGAGTAATCCACAAGAACCAGGCAGCGAACCGCAAGTCTGCAATCGCTAAGAAGTCAGCTGCTCTAAAGTAATCAAGACTTAAATAAAGAACCCCGTCGATAGTTCGACGGGGTTCTTTTTTTACTTGATGTACCTGTCCCCGCCGCCGTAAAAACCTGCAGCTGCTTGAACAACACCCGTGAAAACTATGATCATGACTCCGGTAGCCCAGCTACCGGTAGCGACAGAGAATGCACCGATTGCAAAAACACCAAGGCCAGAAAGGAGATAACCCCAGCCCTGACTCATTGCGCTCAACACCGTGGTCTTGGACTGACCGTGCGCGCGAGTAGAAATAATGGTCAGGGAAAGCGGGAAGGTAGCGGTTTGACCAACCGAGATAAGTACGCAACTAATCACGAGCCAGGTTGTGTTGTTTGGATTGCCGGCTGAAAGAAACAAACTAAGTGAGGCAAATCCGGTCATGGACATCACCGAGAATCCAAGAGCAAGCCACGATATCGATTTGAGTCGATTCATGAGCGGAGCCAAAAGCATTGCGGTCGGAATTCCAATCGCGGTAGCTAAGCCCAGGAAGCCACCAGCGGCACCAGGATCTACTCCAATTGAAATCAGCATTGTCGGTAACCAACTGAGAACCACGTAGAAGTTCATCGACTGGATTCCAAAGAAAGTGAGGCTTGACCAGGCAATCAAAGATCCGTAGACAGACTTGGTATCGGCCTTCGCTGCGTGGCTGGGAATTCGGACGTGCGGCTCCGCCTCGCGAATACGTGGATACCAGAACAAGACCGCCAGAAGTGCTGGCACCACAGTTATCAACAGTGAAAGTTCCCACCCTCCAAGGGCCTCACTAACCGGCACTGAGATAGCGGCTGCCACACTAGCCGTTACTGCAAGCATTGTGGTGTATCCGCTGGTGAGAATAACGGTCTGCTTTGGGAAATCAACTCTTAGGAAAGTCGGCAACAGCACGTTTGTGATGGCAATCGAGAGGCCGATGACGATTGTGCCGATAAGCAATATCGGGTAGCCAAACCAGCTTCTCAAAGCAATAGCCGAGAACATAACAATCAACATCAAGAGAATCGCGTGATTAAGTCCCACCCGACGAAGCAACCATGGCGCCAGGAATGCGCCAGCTCCGAAAGTGAAGACTGGAGCCGATGCGATTAGACCTACCTCGGTCGGATTGAGTTTGAGTGCTCCGGTGATCTCGTGAAGCAATGGCCCGATTTGAGCAATCGGTGGTCGCAAAATTAGCGTTATAAAGAAAAGCGCAATCAGTGTGTAGACGATTGTCTTTTTACTCATGCCTGCCCCTTCTTGGCAATTAGCAGCACGAGCCGCTCTAGGGCATATTCGGGGTCGCGCTGAGCACCTTTCGCGGCTGCGTCAGCCTCAGCGATTGCGTTAACCAACTTAGCCATGCCTTCATCAGACCAGCCGTTGACATTGCGTCGAGCCTGCTCAAGCATCCAAGGTGCACCACCTATATCACCGGCAGTAACCGAGCGGTTCCCAAAAACTTTTGCCATCCGTCGTGCGGATATTCCAAATGCGCTAACAATTGGAACTGCATTCTCCCCCGAACTCAGCAGGTGGCGAAGCAGCGAAAGCGCTTTTGCGGATTGACCTGCAATAGCAGCGTCGACAACCTTGAATGCCGTGGTCTCAACCCGACCACCGTAGTAACTGTCAACTAATTCCTCAGTGATTATCGAAGCAGCATCCTGCATAAGCTGAAGACAAGCCGAAGAAAGTTCCGCGAGGTCTTCTGCGAAAGCTTCTTGAAGCGCTTTGACCGCGCCCGGTGTGATCTGCCTTCCTTCGGCCGCAAATTCCGCAGAAATGAAAGCTCCACGTTCTACATCTTTGGCAATTTTGAGGCACTGAACTTCGGTTACGTTGGCATCACCCCTAAACGCGTCCAACAATTTTTTGCCACGGACAGAGCTTCCGTTATGAGTAAGAAGCAGGGTGGATTCTGGGTTCAGCTCCTGAAGGTAAGCCAAGCCGTCCGCGATTAGTTCATCGGAACAGCGCTCCATGCCTCGAATGATGACCAACTTGGCCGAGGAAAACAGCGAGGGTCCGGTGAAATCAAATAGTAGGCCGCCCGTATAATCAGCGGCCTCAATGTCGGTAATCTCAAGGTCCGGATCTTGCAGTCGTAGTTGCTCACGAATCGAGCGAATCACCCGAGAAACCAGAAAGTCTTCAGGGCCGAAGGCTAGGACGATAGGCGCTGGCACAACCTTGCGCCAATCTGCCACCTTTGCCTTACTCACTCGTAAAGCCTAACTTGACCCCGAATAACTCACTTCAAACTCACCACTTGTTTTCCCGAGCGCTATGGAACCAAGCAGGTCGGTGCGAAGAATTGTGGCTCCAGCTCGATTGAGTGTGTTCAAGGTTCTTCGAGTCGGGTGTCCATAGCCATTATTCGCGCCGACCGAAATAAGCGCCAAAGTCGGTTTGAGCCATTCGATTAATTCCGGATACTGATCCGCAGAACCATGGTGTGAAACTTTCATCACCAAAGGAAGATTAGGGTCAGTCCACCAGCTGCCGAGGCTTGCAGCTAATCGTTGCTGACCCTTCTCCCCTAAGTCAGCCAATGTGATTATTTGAAAGTTGCTAAATTTCCAGAGCATAGTGACGCTGCCATCATTGGAGTCCTCGGCCTCTTCCGCCGTTCTACTCGGTGAGAGTACTTTCCAGCCGGCAGTACCCACCTCGCCATGCAATCCCTGCTCTGCTTTGATAACCCGAATACGATTCGTCTCGAGCAAGAACCTGGAGAAATTTGCACCCGGACGATCATCTACAAAACTTGTCAGCATGGCGGTGCCGACCGCCCTATTCTTGATTGCTCCGGCCAATCCATTGACGTGATCTGCATCAAAATGAGTGAGCACCAACAGATTTATGTGCATCACACCGAGCTTAGCCAGGCATGTGTCGATCTTTTTCTCGTCTCTACCAACATCAATTACAGCGAATGATTCGTCAGAACGGATGACCGTGGTATCGCCCTGCCCCACGTCACAGCTGGCAACCTGCCAATTCGCCATCGGCCATAGTGAAATCCTTACGGCCTGGTGAAGAATCACTCCGATACTTCCGGCAACTAACACCGCCACCAGCAACCAGGAAAGATTCTTGGTAGCCAAACGCTTGGAAAACATTGCCGCAATGATCGCGATGACCAAGATTGACGCGGCAAGCACACCCCAGCCGTCAAGACGCCAAGGCATGGTTGCAAAGGGAAATTCAGCAAGAGTCATGGCAACTTGTGCGATGGGCCAGGCCGCAATTGAAGCTAGCCAGAAAAACATTCCCGCGATCGGCTGACACCAAATCAATACCACTGCGATTAAGCCCAACACTGTAATCGGCGCAACCAGTGGCTCGCAGAGCAAATTGGCTAATAGCGAATACGTGGGTACCCCGCCTTGCAATCCAAGTAGTACGGGAAAGCAAAACAGTTGAGCACCGGCACTGACCGCAAGGCCCATAGCAATCCAGCGCGGCATTCTGAGGGAGAAAGCCGCGTATAGGCTTGGCGCAATAATGAGGATTCCGGCGGTTGCCAGCACAGACAATGCAAATCCATAGTTCACCGCGAGACTTGGACTAATCGAAAGTAAAACCAACACACTAAGTGCAAGTGCAGCGAGTGGGTTTACTTTGCGGCCGAGGTTTAGCGCAAGCAGGACTGCCACTGCCATGACCGATGCTCGCAATACGCTCGGCTGAAAACCGACAAGGCCTATGTAGACACATAAAGCAAGAATGGAGAAACCAACTCGGTAACGAATTCCAAATCGATGCAATAGGTAATAGACGGCGCCAATAACGATTGCGCAGTTCGCTCCCGAAACCGCCATCAGGTGTGTCAGCGAGGTTAATTGCATCGCACTTTGCAAGGAGTCACTTACGTTGCTTGCATCTCCAATCGATAACCCCAAGACCAACGCGGATGCATCTGGAGAAACTCCAACTATTTGTTCATTCACTTGTTTTCTAATCTGAGCGAATGGATCCCAAGTGAATCTTGTTGAAATCGGCCAGACATTACTAGCCAGCACCAATCCTGTGCCAGCCGCTGATAAAAGCAGAATGGCAGCTGTCCCACGACGACGAAAGAGCCAAACAGTAGTGGCGAGAACAACTAGCGCCATGGCAAATAGCCATGGCTGGGAGGTGACAAGGCCTAACGTAAAGAGCCATAGGTAAATTGCCGCAACTATTGAACTCAAAGCGAAGCCTTGGCCTTGATCTGCATGAATAGTTTGTTTCCGATACCAGTGACGTTTCTTAGGTCTTCAATTTTTTTGAAGCCACCGTTTGCCAGCCGCCAGTCAATAATTCTTGCCGCCAAAGTCGGGCCAACTCCGGGCAGTTCTTCCAGCTCGACCTGACTGCCACGATTTAGCGAAATTACCTTGGGAGCCGAACGAGTGCCACTCGTTTCGAATGCCATACCCTTGGTGAGAACTACTATCTGCTCGCCATCGCTTACCGTTCGAGCAAGATTGATACTTGCCTGATCCGCTTTGTCGCTAAACCCCCCGGCCGCGAATATGGCGTCAAACACCCTGCTATCCGAGGGTAAGTCGTAAATCCCCGGCTTTTCTACCTCGCCAACCACGTGCACGTAGCAATCGGGGAGCACTAGAGGCATCGAACTTTGCAGCCCGGTGGGCTGGGCTGGGACCGGTTTGGCGGAGTTCAAACTCACCAGAATCGCCACGACCGCGGCGACGGTTAATCCAACCAATATGACTAAGCGGCGATTTACAGTCTCGCCTGCAGAAATCGCCTTGGCGATTTGATCTCGAATGAATTGCACCTAAGCAAACTAAAACCGCCGAGGACTCATCCCCGGCGGTTCAGCTAAAACTGTCGATAAGTTTTTACTTCGTCGCTATGTTGACAAGTTTTGGAGCGCGAATAATTACATTTGCAATCTCTTTTTCGCCGATAGCGCGCTGAACGTTCTCAGAAGCAAAGGCCTTCTCACGAAGTTCCTCTTCGGTGATTGTCACAGCAACTTCAAACTTTTCGCGCAACTTACCGTCAACCTGAACCACAGCAGTGACAGAACTTTCCACCAGAAGCGACTCGTCGGCATCCTGCAAACCGGCTAGTGCGACTCCTGGTTGGTGACCCAACTTTGCCCACATGTCCTCTGCAGTGTAAGGAGCGAACAATGACAGCGCCTTTGCTACAACTTCTGCACCCTCGCGCACGGCTGGATCGCTCGGTCCGGCAGAACCATCGATTGCCTTGCGAAGGGCGTTGACCAACTCCATGACTTTTGCCACACCGACATTGAATTTGAATGACTCGATCGCTGGAGCAAAGTCTCGCAGGAAGGTGTGAGTGGCCTTTCGCATATCTGCGTTTCCGGCTGCAAAGTCGACTCCAGGAGCAGACTGAACGTCATTTGCGGTGCGCCAGGCGCGTGCCAAGAACTTTGCTGAGCCTCCCGGGGACACATCGGCCCAATCGATGTCGTCTTCCGGTGGACCGGCGAACGCCATGGTCAAACGAATAGCGTCGACACCGTGTTCATCGAGTTGACTGCTGAGCGTGAACAGATTGCCGCGAGACTTAGACATCGCCGAACCGTTCATCTGAACCATGCCCTGATTTAGCAAACGAGTGAAGGGCTCTTCAAAATCAACGTGACCGAGGTCGTGTAATACCTTGGTGAAGAAACGTGCATAAAGAAGGTGAAGAATCGCGTGAGTTACTCCACCCACGTACTGATCGACCGGAGCCCAGTCGCGAGCAGCATCCGAATCGAAGGCAACTTCGGTTGAGTTCGGTGAGAGGAAGCGCAGGAAGTACCAAGACGAATCGACGAACGTGTCCATGGTGTCGGTATCGCGCTTGGCGTCCTGACCGCACTTAGGACATTTGACGTTAACCCACTCAGCAGCGCCGCCGAGCGGAGAGGTACCCTTCGGTTTTAGGTCAAGACCCTCAGCTGAAGGAAGTTGCACTGGAAGCTGGTCTGCAGGAACCGGAACTTCACCACAGGTGTCGCAGTGCACGATAGGAATAGGAGTACCCCAGTAGCGCTGGCGCGAAATAAGCCAGTCGCGGAGGCGGAAGTTCTTCGCGGCCTTACCCTTGCCTTCTGCCGAAAGTAGCTCGATTGCCTTGGCAATCGCTGCATCCTTGGTGAGGCCGTTTAGTGCTCCCGAATTGACGAGGACGCCATCGCCAACCGTCGGTGCGCCGATTGAGTTCGGGTCTCCCTCACCGGTGTCGACCACCATGCGTACCGGCAGATCGAAGGTCTTGGCGAATTCGAAGTCGCGCTGGTCATGCGCAGGCACAGCCATGATTGCGCCGGTGCCGTAGTCGGCAAGGACATAGTCGGCAACCCACATGGGAATGCGCTCGCCATTGATCGGATTGATTGCGTGAATACCGAGTTCAACTCCGGTCTTTTTGCGATCTGTGGCGAGGCGCTCGATGTCGTTCGACTTCTTTACCTGCTCGAGGTAGTCCTGGAATTTTGCGCGAACATCAGGAGTCGCCATCGAAGCTAATTCGGCTGCAAGATCACTGTCTACCGCAACAACCATGAAGGTTGCACCAAAGAGTGTGTCCGGGCGAGTCGTGTAAACCTTAATTGGTTCACTGCGCCCCTCGACCTGGAACTCAACTTCGGCACCGGTCGAACGCCCAATCCAGTTGCGCTGCATGGTCAAGACCTTCGATGGCCAGTTGCCCTCAAGGGTATCCAAATCGTCGACTAGTCGATCCGCATACTCGGTGACCTTGAAATACCACTGAGTAAGTGCCTTCTTAGTGACGACACTGTCGCAACGTTCACACAAACCGGCAACTACCTGCTCGTTTGCCAAAACGGTTTGGCAGCTCGGACACCAGTTGACGTTTGAATTCTTGCGGTATGCCAGGCCCTTGTTGTAAAACTCAAGAAACAACCACTGGTTCCAGCGGTAGTAAATCGGGTCGCTTGTTACGATTACGCGATCCCAGTCGAAAGAACATGCGTAACGACGCATTGAGGCGCGCTGCTGCGCAATGTTGTCGTAGGTCCACCCCTTCGGGTCGAGACCGCGTTTGATTGCCGCGTTTTCGGCAGGCAATCCAAATGAATCCCAACCGATTGGGTGCATAACGTTGAAACCCTTTTGCACCCAATAGCGAGAAATTACGTCGCCCAGCGCATAGGCCTCGGCGTGTCCCATGTGCAGGTCGCCGGAAGGGTAAGGAAACATGTCGAGCACATACTTCTTCGGGCGAGAATCGCCGTCGATACCTGAGTTGAACGGTCGCAACTCATCCCACACTGGTAGCCAGCGATCTTGGATGGCGAATACGTTGTAGTCGTTTTCGGTTTCTAGCTCGGACATTCTTACAAGGTTACCAATTGACCCAGGGATCGCTGGCCTGAACTGCGTTCAAGAGCGCCCGAGCCTTGACCTTGGTTTCGGCAAGCTCGGCCTCAGGCACCGAATCGATCGTGATTCCCCCGCCGACCCCAATCGAGGCCTGATTGCCGTTGACCACGATGGTGCGGATAACCATGCCAAACTCTGCAGCTCCGCCATGGGTCAAATAGCCAAGCACTCCTGAATAGGTGCCTCGCCTGCCGGCTTCGAGCTCTGAGATCAACTCGACGGCTCTGTGCTTTGGTGCGCCGGTCATCGAGCCACCGGGAAATGCAGCTCTGAGTGCATCCACCGCGGTTCGCCCGTCTTCAAGTGTTGCGGTGACTGTGCTCACGAGTTGATGGACTGTCGAGTAGCTCTCTACGTCGAATAACTTCGGAACCGAGACCGAATCGACCTTGGCCACCCGGCCGAAATCATTGCGCATCAAATCGACAATCATTAGATTCTCGGCGCGCTCTTTTTCGTTGAGTTTCAACTCTGCCGCGATCGCTGAATCTTCCTGCGCATCTTGGTGTCTTGGTCGCGTGCCTTTTATTGGCTTAGACGACAGCTCTCCGTCGGCACTTACCTTCAGAAACTGTTCTGGTGAGCAGCAAATAATCTCCTGACCGGAAATTCTGACAAACCCGGCGTAGGGAGCCGGATTGGCTTCGCGCAATTGCAGATAAGTCACAAGCGCATTTCCCTCGACCTCAAGAGAAATTTGATTCGTCAAACAAAGCTGATAAACATCACCAAGGGAAATGTGCTTCTGCGCCTGCTCAATTAATTGCAGGTAACGCGCCTCCCCGTGCCGCACTGAACTATGTTTCGCCCGCAGCGGCAAATGTTTCAGCTTGTACATGGCTTGTTCACCGCCACTTACACCAATGCGAAGCAACGCCGCATGATGCCAGTATTCGAAAGCCTCTGGCGAGTCGAATTCACCAATGAAAAATATTTGCTGCCCATCGTGATCGAGAACCAAAGCCCGATCTATGTGCATGAATCGACTGCCTCCCTCGTAGTCGATTAAGCCAACGTAGCCGGGTCGGAATTCAAATGGCACATCCAGGTGTTCCTGTGGGCGAATTTCGGCTGCAAGCCACTCAAAGTCTTCAGCCGAAATTACATTGCTCGATGCACCCATCACGCTAAAGCGCTCGGTCGGATGAGTCTCCCGGTCCAACCAGAATGCGTTGGCGTCCTTGGCATGCAGACCAACGAATAGATCCGCCGGATGCACCCAACCCTTGAGCGTGGAAATGAAGAGTGGCACGCCTATTAGATTAGACAACAGATAAGGAGGCGTCGGATGACCAATCAATTACTGCAATACAGCCCGGTTGGTTTTGCCGAAGTGCCTCCTAGCCTGGAGACCCAACTCGCTGTGGCGGACAGTTGGTTGGTCGAAGATGGACGCTGCCGGAGCCTGGGCGCTCACTTTGAGCGCTTTAGAAATTGGACCGGAATTCAGTCCCCAACTGCGGTCGATCAATTGGATGGCTTTTTCGATGCCGTGACCAAATCAATCCCCCTCGAGGGGCGCTGGTTTCCAAGAATAGAACTTCACGTTGAAAAACCGGTTCAGCAACAACTACACATGCGCCTCCGCGAAGCTCCAGAACAACTTGGCGACGCCACGCTGTGGACCTACGGCGAACCTGACCCACGCGAAAATGTATCGATTAAGGGACCAGACCTCAGTATCGGCATGCAGCTTCGTCGCAGAGCCAACATTATGGGCGCGGACGAAGCAGTAATTCTGGATAGAGACGGTTACATCTGCGAGGGGGCACTTTCCGCTCTTGTCTGGTGGCGCGAAGATGTACTCTGTGGTCCAAACCAGGAAACCCCTTGGCTCGACAGCATCACGCGTCGTGAAGTTTTCGCGATTGCCGACCAAATGGGTTTGGCGACACGCACAGAAAAAGTGAAACCCGCCGATTTAGTGGAAACCGAAGTTTGGCTGCTGTCTAGCCTTCAGGCAATTCGTCCGGTGACTAATTGGCTTGAGCTAGGTGGTCCGCTGGCGACTCCAACCCACGTCGACGCATTCAACAAGCGTTTGCGACTGCTCAGCGCGGCCATCAGGTGAGAAGATAAACCGGTGAATGCTTTTCTCGACTGGCTGATAAACCACATGCAGTCACTTGACCCGGTTTTGCGATCGAGTCTGGCTGGATTGGCGATCATGGCAGAGACTTCACTTTTTGTCGGACTAATCATTCCGGGCGACACGGTCGTTCTCGTTGCTGCCACCGGTGTCGACAATTTTGCCGAGTTTTGGCTACTGCTCGGGCTGGTTTTGCTTGGCTCAATGATTGGCGAATCGCTTGGCTTCTTAATTGGTCGCTACTTTGGCGAGCGCATTCGGGCCAGCAAATTCGGGCAGCGCCTTGGCGAGAGCAACTGGGCGCTTGCGGACCACTTCGTGCATCGCCGCGGTGGGCTAGCCGTTGGTATCTCGCGTTTTCTCCCAATTCTTCATTCACTCGTGCCCGTGGTTAGTGGCATGACGCGGATGCGCTATCGAATCTTCATTACTTGGACGCTTGGCGCCTGCGCCATTTGGGCCGCCATGTATGTGTCGGTTGGTTATCTCGCAAAGTCGAGTTACCAGCAGTTGAGTGCGAATCTGAAGTGGGGCGGCGCAGTGTTTGTCGGTATCATTCTTATTTTCGTGACTTTGATTCACTTTGCAAAAAAGCGCCTTGAGAAGACTGCAGAAAAGATGGCCGAGGGCGATCAGTAATGTGCGGTCGGTTCGTCGTAGCTAAGACCTCCACCGAAATCATGAAGATTTTTGAAGTCGATGAAATCATCGGCGATCAACCGGGGCTCAGCTACAACGTGGCTCCTACTCATCAGATTTCGATCATCGTCGAACGCCCAGACGAAAAAGCCTCGGATGGCTCTCCAGTTGGCGAGCTGCACCGAGAAATGTATTCCGCTCGCTGGGGACTCGTGCCACGTTGGAGCAAAGACGGCCCAGGTAATTCGTCTCCGCTAATCAATGGACGCATCGAAAGCATTCTGGAAAAACCCTCGTTCAAAGATTCGGTGCTTCGCCGTCGTTGTGTCATTCCAGCCTCGGGTTATTACGAATGGCATGTTGCCGCCGATGGTACTAAGCAACCCTTCTACATTTCAGCTGGAACTGATGGCATGCTCGCGCTAGCCGGGCTCTACGAATGGTGGCGTGATCCGAGCAAGGCCGATAACGACCCGTCGCGCTGGTTGCTTTCGGCAACCACACTCACCAAGGACACCGCTCCGGAGCTTGCCCACATTCACGATCGCAACCCGGTGCTACTAACCCCGGAGACCCTGGACGCTTGGATCGACCCACATAACCTCGGTGACCTTGAACTTCTCAACGCGGTTGCCGCCGAGAGTGACCTCGTCGCCGGTGAGGTGGAGTTCCACAAGGTGGGCACCGCGGTCGGCGCGGTCAAGAACAACGGCCCGGAACTCATCCTTCCGCTGTAACCCTCAACCAATGGTTGAGCTCGCCACGCCGTAGCAATTTGCTTTGTCGGTGGTCGCTCCTACATTCTTAACATTCGAACATTTGTTCGAATGTTTTTAGGGTGGGAGTAGTCAAAAATGACTCGAATCGATGAATTAGTAGAGGTCGCGGTAAACCCGACCGGGGAACCAATCGGCTTCAGCTGGCGCAATGGCGCCTACCTGGTACTGAGCAAGCCCGTGCGCTGGTTCGCCCGTCGCGAGTGGTGGATCGAATCCGCCCGAGTGCAGCGCGGCATCGGAGCCGGCGTGCTCGAAGTAGAAATGTGGCGACTGGTAGCCCAAAACCAAATTGCTTCAAGCGAAAAAGGTCAGTTCGAGTTGATCCACAACATCGTGGACGACAAGAACGTCTGGAAGCTCAGCCGAATCTACTGATGTCCTTCGTTCACCTACATGTGGCGTCGGCGTTCTCTTCACATTACGGAGTCACCAGGCCGGAGTTGCTCGCAGAGGCGGCGACATCGCTCGGCATGAGCGCACTCGCCATCACGGATCGCGACGGCCTCTACGGAGCAGTGAAACATATCGGTGCCTGTCAGACACTCGGCATCTCACCAATCGTTGGGGTCGAGCTCTCCGTCGTCGATGACGAAGGTGCACCACTCGCCCGCTGCGCAATCCTGGCCCGCGGACACGACGGCGGTATCGGCTGGTCCACGCTCTGCTCGATTGTCTCTGCAGCACACGGTTACAACATCAACAGCGCACTAACCAACCGCGGACGCAAACAAGATCGCATTGCAATACGTCGCGGCGAACTCGCAAAACTTATCGGTGAGAGCATCGGCGCCTGCACGGTATTACTAGGCAACGATAGCGATGTCGGTCGTAGCGTGTTGCACGGCACACGTGATGAGGCTTTGCAACTACTTAATCCTTGGCAAGAATTATTCTCGATTCCGAATTCACTTGTAATTGAAATAACTTCACTACTCACCGAACCGGGCACGGAAAATTCAGTGACTCAGGCGAGCAGAATGTTGCAGCTCGCCGACGCAAGTGCGTTACCCGCGGTGCTGACCAACGCAGTGCGCTACCTCACCCCCGACGACGCGGTCACAGCCGATGTGCTCGACGCGGCAAGATTCTTGGAGCCGCTCGGCTTCTTTCAAACCCAACCCAATGCGCAGGCCTGGCTCAAACCAGTCGAACTGATGCGCTCGCTGGCAATCGAAATCACCGGCGACAGCACACGCGCCAACAAGCTGCTCGAAGACACTCAGATGCTCGCCAATCGCTTCCGCCTAGAGCCGGTGACGGATTGCGGCTGGGGTAAGCCGAAGACCCCTGAAAAGGCTTCGCTGGGAATTGAGGGAAACCCGTTCGAGGTGCTTTGGCAGAAGGCCGAGGCCGGCATTGGCTGGCGCTATCCGGGGGTTAGCGCCAAGGAGCTGGTCAAGATCCAGCATCGACTCAACCAGGAATTGATCACGATAAATCAGCTGGGTTTCGCAACTTACTTTTTGACCGTGGCAGATGTCGCCCAGATGATTCGCGACATGAAAATCCGCATCGCGGCAAGAGGTTCCGGCGCCGGTTCGCTGGTGAATTACCTACTGGGTATCAGTGGAGTCGACCCAATTGAACACGATCTACTCTTCGAGCGATTCCTGAGCACCGAACGTTCCAGTCTGCCCGATATCGACATCGACGTAGAGTCGGCAAGACGGCACGACATCTATCGCAATATCTTCAAGCGCTATGGCAGCAACCGAGTGACACTGCTCTCGATGCAGAGCACCTATCGCGGACGCGGTGCAGTGCGCGACAGTGGCCTTGCCCTCGGCATCGACGAAGACGAAATCGATCAGATTGCCAAGAGCGTGTGGCGACTGAGCGCCGGTAGTTTTCGCAACGCGGTGGGTCAGAAACCAGAACTCGGAATGATTGCCGAGGCACTCGAGAGCGATCGCAAAATGAATTTGCTGGTAGATATCACCGAGCGACTCAACCGACTCCCCCGACACATTTCGATGCACCCTTGCGGCGTGATTCTCGGCGATAGCAATCTACTAAAGCTGACTTCAATCGAACCGAGCGGCATGGGACTACCGATGAGTCAGTTCGACAAGGACGACATGGACCCGATGGGGTTACTCAAGCTCGACGTGCTAGGAGTGCGCATGCAGAGCGCCATGGCATACGCCGTGAAAGAGATTCGACGCACCGCCGATCCAGAATTTGACCTGGATTCAGTGGATCGCGCTGATTCCGAAACCTTCAAGAACATTCGCACCACCAACACCCTCGGCATATTTCAAATCGAGAGCCCGGGTCAGCGCGAGCTCACCGGTAAACATCAGCCGACCGTATTCAATGATTTGACAATTCAGATTTCGCTATTTCGTCCGGGACCGATGAAGGGCAACATGATTGCCCCATACCTCGACGGCCGCCACGGCTTCGCGACCGCGGACTTCATTCACAAGGATCTTGAGCCGATTCTGCGCGAGACCTTCGGCGTGGTCATCTTCCACGAACACGTGCTTCGCATCCTCAATGTCATGACCGGCTGCAGCCTGGCTCGGGCCGATGAGATGCGCAGGTCGCTTGAGGATCCGCGCCTCAAGCCAAAGATCGAAGAATTCTTCCGCAGCAAAACCAAAGAGCGCGGCTACACCCCGGCTGTTATCCAGCGAGTCTGGGACATTCTCGAGGGGTTCAGCTCGTTTGGCTTCTGCAAGGCACATGGAGCCGCGTTCGCCCTGCCCACCTATCAAAGCGCCTGGCTCAAGACCCACTACCCCGTGCAATTCAT
>JACCDQ011243304.1_pt1 | contig 30046 bp, 28 predicted proteins | sample 7446031 | NCBI WGS metagenome assembly JACCDQ01 (sample SAMN15323442, study PRJNA562643) | freshwater metagenome | isolation source: river surface water | place: USA:Blue River Watershed | collected 2017-08-17 | reverse complement strand
CAAAGTCTAGAATAATTTGTAATGAATCATGCATGATTTTAGTTCCTGCAAAAATCAATCTATTTTTTCATTCCCCCCACAAAATTTACTTGATCCGTTGGAAGTTGATATGTCTAACGAAGATATAAGAATTAACTGTGATTCCAAAACAAATAAGCCATCATTTCTGATGGCTTTTCTTGCTCCCCGAGCTGGGCTCGAACCAGCGACCTATTGATTAACAGTCAATTGCTCTAACCAGCTGAGCTATCGAGGAGTCTGTTATTCCACTTTTTGAGCGATTGTTATCTCTCAATGGGACTGCAAATTTATAACAAGTATTTCCAATTTTCAATACCTTTGTAAAAAAAATATTAAAAAAATCTAAAAAAAATTATTCATGAGTTTGTTAGTTATTGGTTCTGTGGCATTTGACGCAATTGAAACACCCTTTGGGTCGACTGGAAAAATTATTGGAGGAGCTGCTTCTTACATCTCTTTGGCCACCTCTTTGCTTCATAACCGCGTTGGTTTGGTTGCTGTGGTAGGTGAAGATTTTGATTTCGACTTTATCCAAACCCTAAATAATCGTCAAGTTGATACTCAAGGTCTTCAAGTGAAAGAAGGACAAAAATCCTTTTTCTGGCATGGTAAATATCACATGGATATGAATTCTCGCGATACCATTACTACCGAGCTTAACGTATTAGGCGACTTCGATCCTATCATCCCTCAAGATTGGAAAAATCCAGAATACGTACTTTTAGGCAATTTGAGTCCGCAAGTGCAATTAACTACCTTGGAGCGTCTTGAAACACGTCCCAAATTGGTTGTGATGGATACGATGAACTTTTGGATGGATATTGCTTTAGATGACCTAAAAAAGGTGATTGCGAAAGTGGATGTGCTTACCATTAACGATGAAGAAGCTCGTCAATTGTCTGGAGAGTATTCATTGGTAAAAGCAGCGCGAGTAATACGTGAAATGGGTCCCAAATATTTGATCATTAAAAAAGGAGAACACGGTGCGTTATTGTTCGGAGAGGAAAATCAAATTTTCTTCTGTCCAGCATTGCCTTTGGAGGAAGTTTTCGACCCAACTGGGGCAGGAGATACCTTCGCAGGTGGTTTCGTGGGATATTTGGCAAGTTTAGGTAGAACCGACTTCGATGCTATGAAATCAGCAGTAGTTTACGGAAGTGCTATGGCAAGTTTCTGCGTTGAAAAATTCGGTACTGAACGAGTAGCATCCTTAACCATGGATGAACTTAAAGAGCGTTTGGCTCTTTTCGAAAGCATGATGAAATTGTAAATAATCGGGTTCGCTGGAGCTTCTTATTTAATCAGTTCAAATAAATAAGAGGCTTCAGGGGCTAAGTCCAAACTGTATTTGGGAATTTCAATTACTTCCCCAGTTATTACATTTTTCATTTTGGAAAAACCCTGTGTGCGTTCAGTGAACCGGCGCATATCAATTCGATTTACTTCCTTTTTCTGATTGTAAACGCAGAAGATGGTCGATTTGTCGTTATATCTGAAATAACAATATGTATCGTCTTTGCCGGCAAATTGAGTGGTTTTGCCATTTAAAAATACGGAGTTGCTACTGCGATATTTCGCTAAAGTTTTAATGTAGTTGAACGCTTCGTTTTCTTGGGATGTACGTCCAGTTGATTTGAATTTGTTTACTGGGTCGCTCTTCCATCCCCCGGGAAAATCAAAACGAACATAGGCATCGCTCTTATCTGTAGTTCCCGACATCAGAATTTCGGTTCCATAATAAATACAAGGCATTCCGCGTAAAGTAAACAGCAATAATTGCGCACGTTTCCAAGCGTTAAAGTCCTGATTCAAAACCGAATAAATACGTGAAAGGTCGTGGTTATCTAAGAAAGTTAAGTTTTTATTGGGGTCTTCATACAAATAATCTTCCCCCAAAATTTGATATACTTTATTTAAGCCTTCCAGCCATCCATAATTCTTGTTTCCAGCGGATTGCATCGCCCAACATAATACGAAATCGGTAACTCCCGGTAATTTATTTTTCTCAAAACCTTTGATGTTATTTTTGGTGAAAGCCACTTGCGTTGCGGTATTTTCAACCCATGTTTCACCGTAAATAACGAAGCCTGGGTAGTATTTTTCAAGTAGTTCGCACAAATGATTCATGTAGTCTGCATCCACATAAGGGTAAGTGTCAACCCGATAGCCCGATAATCTTGCGTATTCCACCCACCACAGATACATTTGATCCAAGTATTTCGCCATTTGGGGATTTTTTTGGTTGAGATCCGGCATTGTCATAACGAAGGCTCCATCGGTATTAATCAACTTCTCGGAAGAGGAGGAATAAGGATCCATCGTTGTGTTGGCTCTAAAATTGGTTTGAAGGAATGTATCTCGGAAATTGAACCATCCGGTGTCGTAAAATTGATACATCCAGTGGTTGTTGCCTACGTGATTGGGTACGATATCCATGACCAACTTCATTTTGCGCTTTTGAAGTTCAGTGGAGAGATTCAAATAGGCAGAATTTCCTCCCAAACGAGGATCAATTTGATAATGGTCGGTCATGGCGTAACCGTGGAAACTCTCTTTGTCTTGATCGTTGGTTTGCACCGGATTTAACCATAAGGTAGTTGCTCCCAATTCTTGCAAATAGTCAAGTTTTTCAGTAATTCCTTGAATATCACCTCCATGACGGTATTTGAGTTCCTTTCTATTGACTTTTTCGTGGAATTGAACGTCGGCATTGTCGTTGGATTCGTCCCCATTAGCAAATCGATCAGGAAATATTAAGTAGGTAACGTCTTGGGATGTTATTTTCGGGGGAAGGGAGGTCGAGCGGGACTTTAATTCGTACTTAAACGAGAACGGTTTTGCATACCGTTGAGTGGATGAAACAGGAGTTGCGGTAAACGTAATGGTTCCTGGTTGAGTGTTTTTTTCTAATTTCAAATTAATATAGCAAACATGTCGATTGGCAGAATTGACTTTTGAAATGAATTCAACACCTGGATATTCCTGCATTTGAATTTCGAAAAGATCTGCGTTTTCTGCATGCAGGATAATTTGTAATTCGGGTTCGTCGAATCCGATGTACCAATGCGGAGGGGCAACATGATAGATGTCCATTCGTGGAGCTGGTGCTCCTTTAGGTTTGAACCAGTTCAAGAAAAATTGTCCTTGAACATTGGTAATGAATAGGATGGTGGATATAAGGAGCGCTGCGCGCAGATGTGTTGATTTTAGGCTCAAAAAACGATTCACAATACAAAGAAAGTTAATTTTTTTGTAAGTATGTTATTGTCATGTTGACACTTTTTCGGTATAATTGTACCGAATTAACTTAATCTCAACACATCATGAAAAAACTATTACTATTAGCTGTAACTGCTTTGACGGCAGTTGGAGCGATGGCTCAGAAAAGAGTGGTAAAGTTTTCTGTTGACATGAATGGCCAAACTGTTTCATCAAATGGCGTGCATGTTGCGGGTAACTTCCAGGGCTGGAGTCCATCAACTTCTGCGTTGACTCAAGAAGGGTCAACTGACATTTATTCAGCGTACTTTGAGTGCGATGAGAAATCCGTTGTTGAATACAAATTCATCAATGGTAATGATTGGGGTTCTACCGAAGGTGTTCCTGCAATTGCACAAAAAGGACACAAAAACAATGGTGAATCAAATGATAACCGTTGGTTTTGGACTGGTTCTGGATCGGATACGTTGACTTTGCCAGCGTTTCAATTTGGAAAATCAGCTCCTGCTGGTCAATATGCAGTTCGTTTTGCAGTTGATTTAGCTAAAGAAGCTTCAGTAAGTTCAAATGGCGTTCATATTGCTGGTAACTTGCAAGGATGGGATCCTTCCAAATCTCAAATGGCTAATTTGTACTCTTCAAACAAAGTACATGAAATCATTTTCTGTTTGGCAGATGGAACTTATGCATTTAAATATGTAAACGGTAATGCTTGGGGTTCTGATGAAGCGGTTCCTTCTTCATGTGCAGTTAATAACAATCGTGAAATCAGTGTAAGTGGTGCTGACGTTGAATTATCAAAAGTTTGTTATGGTTCATGCGATGCTTGTCCTTCACGCGCAATTCCTCAGTACAATGTAACTTTCCAAGTGGATATGGCTGCTGAATGTGATTTCGACGAAGTGGATATCGCTGGTGGTAAGATCAACGGTTGGGCTGGTGGCGACAAATTGACCAAAGGTTCTGGTTCAGTTTGGGCTATCACAATCAAGTTGGATTCTGGTGTAGAAATTGCACACAAATTCCGTAAGTTGAAGCAAGGTGTTGTAAACTGGGAAGGTGGATCTGACCGCAAAATTTTTGCACATTCAGATACTACTTTGGCAGCTCGTTGCTTCGGTAAAGACGTTCCTTGCTCTGGTACACCAGTTGCTCCTTCAGATATCACTTTCAAAGTAGATTTGACTAATGAAATCGCGGCTGATACAGTTTGGGTAATGGGTAACTTCACTACTCCAGCTTGGCAGTCAGGTGCAATCGCTTTAACACAAACTTCAGGTAGTACTAACTTCTATGAAGCTACAATTAAAGGTGTTTGTCCTGAGTCTTTCGAGTACAAATTTGCTAACGAAAAAATGACTTCTCAAACCAACGGTGAAACCTTCACAGATACAACTGATCGTACTTGTTTAGTTTCTAACGGTTTAGGAAGTTACAACAGAACTTACACTCGTACAAGCGGTGACGCGGTTACCTTGTTCTACGTTTACAACTCTTGTAAAATTGGTGGAACTTTGGAAGTGGCTGATTTGAACACTGAAGTTCGTTTGGCTCCAGTTCCTGCATCAGGAATGTTCAATGTAACTCTTTCTGGTAGCAAAGTATCTAAAGTAAACGTATTGAGTCTAGACGGCCGTGTTGTTCGTAGCTTGAGCGCGAACGAAGCTTCTGTAAACGTAGAAGTGGCTGGTTTGACTGGTGTTTACTTTGTATCTATCCAAGACAACTTGGGAAGAACTGCAATCAAGAAAATTGTATTGCAATAATTCGATTGATTTTTTTGTGGGATGTTTTTAAGCATCCTGCATATGGAAAAGGCCGCGAAAGCGGCCTTTTCCATATGCGTGTAATGATGAAGTTAGTTGTGTGTAATGAAATTATTAGTTGCGCTTAAAGTAGTTGTTCGTAGTATTGTGTAGTGAATTAATTAATCCGTGTAAATGTAGTAATTATAGATTTGAGATATCTGCAATATCAAGTTTGACATTGGACAAATATCACATCACTTTGAAATCAAACATTTTCTCATTCTCAATGTAACCTACTAGATGGTCGCCAGATGCAACTGGGCCGACACCTTTGGGTGTGCCCGTGAAAATGTAATCTCCAATTTTCAATGTGAAATATTCAGAAGTGTGGGAGATGATTTGGGCAAAATTATTGATCATTTGCTGTGTATTGCCTTCTTGAACCACTTTTCCGTTCTTTTCTAAACGGAAGTTCAAATTGCTTAAATCAAAGCGTTCGGTGGGTAAAAATGAGCTGATCACAGCTGAATGATCAAACCCCTTTGCTTTTTCCCAAGGCAAGCCTTTGGATTTTAAATACGATTGAACATCCCTCGCCGTAAAATCAATGCCTAAAGCAATTTCATCAAAATAATCTGAAGCGAATTGAACGGGAACGTGTTTTCCGATTTTCTTGATTTTTACAACCAACTCTACCTCGTAGTGAACGTCTTTTGAAAAATCAGGAATAAAGAAAGGAGCATTATTCCTCAATAATGCGCTATCGGGTTTGATGAAAATTACCGGTTCTTCAGGAACTTCATTATTTAATTCGTGGATATGTTCCACGTAGTTTCTTCCGATGCAAACGATTTTCATAGCTGTGTTTTCGTTTATAATTAATGAGATAGCCTTTCAATTTAAAAAAGCTTCACAAATTATTTGGGAATTAATTAATGGTAGGTGTTTAACGCGTCAACGTCTCATCGCGACCCGGTCCCATGGAAATCACGGAAATCTTAGATCCGATGTAGTTTTCAATAAATCCCACGTAGTTTTTGAATGAATCATCCATAGCATCAAAGCCAGCCGATAAATTCATATCTGAACTCCATCCTGGGAAGGATTGATAAATAGGTTCCACGTCGGTACTGCAAAGATTTGCAGGTACTTGCGAAGTTTTTTCACCGTTGATCGCATATTCAGTGGCAACATTCAGTTCGTCAAATCCATTCAAAACATCCCCCTTCATCATGATCAAATCATCGACACCATTGAGCATACAGGTGTATTTCAATGCTACGAGATCCAACCAGCCTGTGCGGCGTTTTCTGCCGGTGGTGGCACCAAATTCATTGCCGATTTGACGCATTTTTTCTCCGGTTTCATCGTCCAATTCAGTTGGGAATGGGCCCGAACCAACGCGAGTACAATATGCTTTGAAAATACCATACACTTTGTTGATGTGCTTTGGAGCTACACCCAAACCGGTACAAACACCTCCAGTAAGAGTATTCGACGATGTAACATAAGGATATGTTCCAAATTCCACATCCAACATACTTCCTTGCGCCCCTTCCGCCAAGATTTTTTTACCTTGGGATATCATTTCGTGAATAAGGTATTCGGAATTGACTAACTGATGTGTTTTGAGGAATTCAATGGCTTCAAAGAATGATTTTTGTTCTGCTTCTAAGTCGAATTGAGTATATCCCAAAAACTCTATTTGTTTCAAGTGTTCATTGACAGTGGAGTCGTAACGTTTTTGAAAATCTGCTTCTAAAATATCTCCAACGCGTAAACCGCTTCTGCCGATTTTATCGCGGTAAGTTGGGCCGATTCCACGCAATGTACTTCCAATTTTCGCTTCACCTTTAGATGCTTCTGAAGCAGCGTCTAAAATTCGGTGAGTTGGGAGAATTAAATGTGCTTTTTTAGAAATGAGTAAGCGAGATGAATAGTCGGGACATTCGTTGATAATTCGTCCAATTTCTTCTTTCAAGCGAACAGGATCAATCACCACACCATTACCAATTAAGTTGAGGGTGTTTTTACGGAAAATTCCTGAAGGAATGGTATTTAAAACGAATTTTTTGCCTTCAAACTCTAGGGAATGACCGGCATTTGGTCCACCTTGGAAACGCGCTACTAAATCGTAATTTGGTGTTAGGTAGTCAGCAATTTTACCTTTCCCTTCATCGCCCCATTGGAGGCCTAATATCACATCAATCATTTCAGTTTATTTTTTTGTTGCATTGGAGACAGTCTCCATTTTCGTTGATAATCGGATTTCCGTAAAGATGCAAAGAGTGGTGAGAAACTTCAAATTTGAGAAGTTTTCCCATGGTTGAAGAAATTTGTTGAACGCGAGGATCGCAAAACTCCATAACATTTTTGCAGTGATTGCAAATCATGTGGTCGTGCTGCTTATATCCGTATGCTTGTTCGTAATGGCTGGTGTTTTGACCGAACTGGTGTTTTTTTACCAAGCCAGATTCCACCAAAAGATCCAGTGTATTGTATACAGTTGCTCGACTCACATGGTAATTTCTCGACTTCATTTTGATGTACAATTGATCTACATCGAAATGGTCTTTGTACGAGTAAATTTCATCGAGTATGGCGTAGCGTTCAGGAGTTTTTCTCTGTTTATTGGCTTCTAAGAAATGGGTGAATATTTCTCGAACTTCCTCCTTTATTTTTTGAACTTTTGGATCGGTTTTCATGAAACTTTTGTTTCAGATTCTTTGAAAATGAGTTTCAAAGATAGTTTATTGATTCTTTTTTACCTTAATCGACATGCGAATCTTTTTTGCATTGTGAAATAGTTTTTTCACATCGGCATAAGCTGCATCCGCTTCGGTATTGGAAGAATAAGCACCTACATAAACTTTGAAATTGGGTTCGTCGTAAACAACTTGAGATTCGTAATCGGGAAGGAGCTTTTCGTCGGCTTGTACTTTGAATTCGAGAGCTTGGCTTCTGCTTGGGAACATACCGATGAAAATGCGATAACCTTGAACTTCGTGATCGTCGGTGCTTCTCTTTTGCATTCTGTGATTTTCGGCTTGTACAACGGCATCTTCAGCAACGATATTGACCTTGCCTTGACTGTATAAACTTCCCCCGAAAAGAGAAAAACCGCAAAAAATGCAAATCTTTAATCTCATATTACGATGCAAATATCGGGAAAAACATCGGATAACGTTTTCCCTTGCTTATTTTTGTAGAAATGTCAAAAAAAGCTGCTTTAATTATTTTGGATGGCTGGGGAATTGGCGATAAATCGCATTCCGACGCCGTTTATAATGCCAATACACCCGTTACAGATGCTTTATCGCAAAACTACCCTAATGCCACCCTACGAACAGATGGTGAAAATGTGGGTTTGCCCGATGGTCAAATGGGAAATAGTGAAGTGGGGCACATGAATATCGGTGCCGGTAGAGTGGTTTGGCAGATGTTGGCTAAAATCAATAAGGATTTTCGGGATGGAACTGTGGCTGATAATGCGGTTTTGCAACGCGCTTTTAAGGATGCTAAGAATCATGGCGGGCGACTTCATTTGATGGGTTTGGTTTCAGACGGAGGTGTGCATGCACATGTGGATCATGCAGCAGGTTTGTGCCAGTTAGCTCATGATGCTGGAATTTCCGAAATTTATATTCATGCGTTTATGGATGGCAGAGACACCGATCCCAAAAGCGGTGCACGATTTGTTAAGCATTTGGAAGATTCCATTCGTGGAACTTCGGGGAAAATTGCCACGATTGTGGGACGTTATTTCGCCATGGATCGTGATTTACGTTGGGAACGAGTTAAAAAAGCGTATGATTTATTGGTGAATGGGGAAGGTGCAGCAGTAGATAATGCGGTAGAGGCCATTGAAAAAAGCTACGAAAATGGAGTAACCGATGAGTTTATGGAGCCCATGTTATTGGATTCCAATGGACTGATCAAGGAAGGTGATACGGTGGTGTTTTTTAACTTCAGAACGGACAGAGGACGTGAAATCGCTCGTGCATTGACTCAAGAAGATTTTCATGAATACAATATGCACCGCTTGAATTTGAATTTTTACACCATGACTCAATACGATGAAAAATTCAAGGTTAGCGGAATTTTATACGATAATGATAATTTGGTTATGACTTTGGGGGAAGTAGTAGCGAATGCGGGTAAAACGCAATTGAGAGCTGCAGAAACCGAGAAATATCCTCACGTAACATTTTTCTTTTCGGGAGGGAGGGAAGTGCCTTTTGATGGTGAACAGAGGATTATGGCCGCTTCTCCGAAAGTAGCTACCTATGATTTGCAGCCAGAAATGAGTGCTGTTGAATTGACCGATCGCGCGATTGAATTTGTGAACGCCGAACGCCCTGATTTTATCTGTTTGAATTATGCCAATGCCGATATGGTGGGACATACAGGTGTTTATGACGCAATTGTAAAAGCGGTTGAAACCGTTGATACTTGTTTGGGACGATTATTGGATGTGCTTAACGAAAACGGATATGAAAGTATTGTCATTGCAGATCATGGCAATGCGGACTTTGCTGTGAATGATGATGGAACACCCAATACAGCGCATACGACCAATCCGGTTCCTGTTTGGTGGGTAAATCAGCGTGAAATGAATGGAACTTCAGATTCTTCTGTTGGGGATGAAAATAATGGAGAATTGGGATTAAATACTGCTAAATTGGGATTGAACTCAGGGAAATTAGCGGATGTGGCGCCAACGATTTTGGATATATTGAATGTTTCACAGCCTGAAGAAATGACAGGGAAATCGTTAATTACACATGGTTGATTTTTTAAAATTTAACGGCAATCCGCTTAGTACGAGTGTTCAACGGTTTTGGTGGATGGCAATGCTGGCCGGAATCGTTTTGGTGTCATCAGTATTTACTTCGTGCGATGATTTAGAGAAGAATTCAAATTCAGCTGCCATCGGTTCAAACGATGAGTGGGCAGCATTCATGAATGCCCAAATTGATGAATTGTCGAAAAGTCCAATATCCGTAATCAAAGACATTACAGAAGGTGAAAAAGTAGAACGTCAGAAAGTAACACTGAAATCCAAGGCAGAATGGGAAGAGGAATTAAAAGGATTCTTGAATTTTCAAACCGTAAAGGAATTGGAGAAATCAAAAAGTAAGGAAACTATTGATAGTAATGGTATGTATCATATTTCAAGAAGTGCGGCTTCTGATACAAATGCATACCTTCAGGAGTTTACCGTTTGGAAAGTGAAAAATGAAGTTCAAATTTTAACTTGGAAATACAAAACACGTAGTTTGCTGATGGATCGTAATGTAGAAATGAGCTATCAGCCTATGAAGGGATATCGATTACAGATTTGGGAGAACTCCTTTTGGAGCAGTCCCAAGCAAATAGAGATATTCGCTACGTTTGAATCAAATTAATGCAAGATGAAAATAGTAAATTATATAAACGGTGCTTTAACCGAACCTCAAGCAGGTCAATTTTTGCCCAATTATAATCCCGCAACGGGAAACATTTATGGCGAGGTAGCAGATTCAGACGCTTCCGATGTTGAAATGGCCTTTACGGCGGCAAAGGCCGCTCAAAAATCATGGGAAGCTACTCCCGCTGAAGACAAATTCAAAGTCCTCAATCGCATTGCTGAATTGATTGATGAACGCAGGGAACAATTTGCATTGGCTGAATCCAACGACCAAGGAAAACCCTTGTGGTTGGCTCGAAACGAAATGATTCGTGCGGCACAAAATTTCCGATTCTTTGCTACTGCTGCCATGCAATTCGCTTCTGAAAGTCATGCAATGGAAGGAAGGGCCATCAATTATACATTGCGCCAAGCCGTTGGTGTGGTAGGTTGTATCAGTCCTTGGAATTTGCCTCTTTATTTATTTTCTTGGAAAATTGCTCCGGCTTTGGCAGCTGGAAATGCCGTTATTGCGAAACCCAGTGAATTTACTCCTGCAACTGCTTTTTTATTGTCAGAAGTTTGCATGGATGCCGGCTTGCCCAAGGGTGTTTTGAATATCGTTCATGGTTTGGGTCCCAAAGTGGGACAAGCCATGATAGAACATCCCCGAATCAAAGCTATTTCATTTACAGGTGGAACGGCAACCGGAAAAGTGATAGCCGCCACTGCTGGTCCGATGTTTAAAAAACTCAGTTTGGAATTGGGTGGTAAAAATCCGAATATCATTTTCGAAGATGCGGATATCGATAAAGCGATTAAAACGTCGGTGAATACGTCGTTTATGAATCAAGGTGAAATTTGCTTATGCGGAAGTCGCTTATTGATTCATGAATCCATTTACGAAACGGTTAAAACCCGTTTGATTGAGGAAGTAAAGAAGTTGAAAGTGGGAAATCCGCTAGAAGAAAATACCCGAATTGGAGCCATTGTGTCAGAGCCACACTATAAAAAAGTGCTTTCGTATATTGAAATTGCTAAAAGTGAGGGCGGGGTAATTCTTACTGGCGGTAATGCTTTGCATCCAGAAGGTTTTGAAAACGGTTGGTATATAGAACCCACTATAATCGAAGGTTTGAATATGTCATGCAGAACCAATTTGGAAGAGATATTTGGTCCCGTAATTACCATCATGCCATTCAAAGATGAAGCAGAAGCCTTGGAAATTGCCAATGGAACTGAATATGGATTGGCTGCAACGGTTTGGACAAATAACTTGACTCGTGCACATAAGTTTGCTGCAGATTTGGAGTTCGGTATTGTTTGGGTGAATTGTTGGTTGCTGCGTGATCTTAGAACCCCATTTGGCGGAGTGAAGTCTTCGGGAGTGGGCAGAGAAGGTGGATGGGATGCTATGAAGTTTTTCACCGAACCAAAGAACGTTTGTATCGCTTTGTCATAAGCGATTTCATATAATTAAATTACCTTTGCAGTTATGTTTGAAAATAGCGAACGAACGGATTTGTCGGAGTTAGGAGAATTTGGATTAATTAAACATATTGCTGAACATTTTCCGTTAACCGGAAGTTCTTCATTGATTGGCATTGGCGACGATGCAGCAATGATTGATGCAAATGGAAATCCCATTCTCGTTTCAACAGATTCTTTATTGGAAGGTGTAGATTTCGATTTGATGTACACGCCTTTAAAGCATTTGGGTTACAAAGCCGTAGTTTCTGGAATCAGCGATATCTGTGCCATGAATGGAAAGCCCACTCAAATATTGGTTTCCATTGCCATGAGTAATCGCTTTTCATTAGAAGCTATTGAAGAACTATATTTGGGAATCAAATTGGCTTGTGAAAAATACGAAGTTGATTTGGTTGGTGGGGATACCAGTTCCTCACGTCAAGGCTTGGTTATTCATGTTACTTCGATAGGTCATGCCGTAAATGAACCCGTAAAGCGCAGCGGTGCTAAACCAAGCGATTTATTGGTTGTTTCGGGGGATACCGGTGGCGCTTATATGGGATTGCAAATTCTGGAACGTGAAAAACGCGTGTTTCTAGAAGTAAAAGATATGCAACCGGATTTGGAACCATTCGATTATATCGTTGGTCGTCAATTAAAGCCAGAAGCACGTTGGGATGTTATCAAAATGCTCAATGAAATGGGCGTAGTTCCGACTTCGATGATTGATGTGAGCGATGGAATCGCATCGGAAATTTATCATTTGGGAAGTGCATCGGGTGTGGGATTTGAGATTTATGAAAATAAACTTCCTATAGATCCTCAAACCTTGCAAGTGGCTCAGGACTTTGATTTGAATCCAACCGTTGTGGCATTAAACGGAGGCGAAGACTATGAGTTGCTAATGACCATTTCTCAGGAACATTTTGAGAAAATCAAGAACAATCCGGACTTGTCTATCATTGGTTATGCCACTGAACAAGTTGGAAAGTACAATTTGATTACCAATGCAGGCAATACGTTTGGTATCCGTGCTCAAGGTTGGGATCATTTTGAAGGAGGTACTACTATATAAGGAAAGCAGAACTCGATTTTGGTACAGACATACAGTATTTAACGGAGGTACAACCCAAAAAAGAAACGCAGAACCTGTTCAGAGTAACACTAACAAAGAAAACAGGGGAATCTAATTCAAAACGAATGAACATCCCCCGAAAAAGAAAAAATTAACTACTAAAATTCAAATATTAAATACATACACATGTTTCGTTCACATACTTGCGGAGAACTTAGAATAGAACACATCGGTCAACGGGTTACATTATCTGGTTGGGTGGCAAAATCACGTTTAATGGGCAGCATGGCCTTCGTGGATTTGCGCGATCGATACGGAATTACTCAATTGGCATTCAACGAAGTGTACAACACCGAGGTTTTGAAACAAGCAGAGTCATTGGGCCGCGAATTTGTGATTCAAGTCGAAGGAACTGTAGCTGAACGAAGTAGCAAAAATCCTCAACTTTCAACGGGTGATATCGAAATTATCGTGGACAAATTGACGGTGTTAAATGCAGCAAAAACACCTCCATTTACCATTGAAAATGATACCGACGGCGGCGATGATATTCGAATGCAATACCGCTATTTGGATTTGCGTAGAGATCCAGTTCGTAAGAACTTGGAGTTGCGTCACACCTTGGCGCAGGCCATTCGTAACTATTTGAGCGAATTGCAGTTTTTGGAAGTTGAAACTCCCGTTTTGATTAAAAGCACACCCGAAGGAGCACGCGACTTTGTGGTGCCATCACGTTTGAATCCGGGACAATGGTACGCCCTTCCACAAAGTCCACAAACCTTCAAGCAGTTGTTAATGGTGAGCGGATTTGACCGTTATTTTCAAATTGTAAAGTGTTTCAGAGATGAGGATTTGCGCGCAGATCGTCAGCCGGAGTTTACGCAAATCGACTGTGAATTGAGTTTTATTGAGCGCGATGATATTTTGGAAATTTTTGAGGGATTAGTGAAATATCTTTTCAAGAAAACCAAAGGGTTGGAGTTTGATACCTTCCAACTTATGCCTTACGATGATGCAATGAAATATTATGGTAGCGACAAACCCGATCTTCGTTTTGGAATGTCGTTTGTTGAATTGAAATCGTCGGAAGTGGATTTAGTAAGTGGCGCGGGATTTGGGATTTTTGATCAAGCTCAAGCAGTAATCGGTATTTGTGCCAAAGGGGCTGCGAGCTATACCCGCAAGCAGATAGATGCGTTGGTGGAATACGTAAAACGTCCGCAAATTGGTGCAACTGGAATTATTTATTGCCGTAAAGATGAAAATGGAGAACTGAAGTCCTCCGTTGACAAGTTCTACGATAATGAAAAATTAAGTAAGTGGTCGGAAGTATTTGGCGCTGAAAATGGCGATTTGATGCTGATTCTCGCAGGAGATAATATCAACAAGGTTCGCAAGCAGTTGAACGAATTGCGTTTGCATGTGGGTTCGGAGTTGGGATTGAGAAACCCCAATGAATTTGCACCATTGTGGGTAGTGGATTTCCCTCTTTTGGAGTGGGATGAAGAATCCGAGCGTTACCATGCGATGCACCATCCGTTCACCAGCCCATTGCCACAAGATCGCAGTAAAATGTTCACCGATCCAGGAAATGTGAAGGCCAATGCATATGATTTGGTCATCAATGGTGTTGAAATTGGCGGCGGATCCATCCGAATACACGATGAAGAATTGCAGTCAGAAATGTTCAAGTTGTTGGGCTTCTCGGCCGAAGAGGCGCAAGCTCAATTTGGATTTTTATTGAACGCTTTCAAGTACGGTGCACCTCCACACGGTGGAATTGCATTGGGTTTTGATCGTTTATGCAGTCTTTTCGGGGGAAGTGATAGCATTAGGGACTTCATTGCATTCCCTAAGAACAATTCTGGTCGTGACGTAATGATCGATGCTCCAAGTGCTCTAACGAAGGAGCAGTTGAAGGATTTGTCGATTGATAAAGTTTAATTGATAATCATCTCCCAGAACCGGGGACCGAATATAATTACTCCGATTATTAGTGAAATGGTAGCGGCAATCATAGTTGCTCCTGCTGCCATGTCTTTGGCTCTGCCCACACCAGGGTGAAGATCGGGGTGCAAGGTGTCGAGTGTTTTTTCGATAGCGGTATTGAGAGCTTCTGAAACGGAAACCAATCCCATCCCCAAGAAAATAAACAACCATTCCGTGGAATTGAGTGGGGTGGAGCTAAATTGAAATCCGATGCTGGTTAATAGGGCGAGTATTGCACCGACTACAATGATTTGAAAGTTGCGTTCCGTTTTGGTTAAATGAATAACCCCGTTTAACGCGTACATGAAGCTTTTATAGAATCGGCGCATGGTGTTTTGCTAAAAAGTGCAAAGGTAGAAGTTTGTGAAATGAATTACCCAAATTCTCGATATGGGTATTGGGATTGTCGGTGGAATGGTTGGATGCAAGATTGTACTACGTGAAATGAGGATAGCGTTGATTTTTATTTAGCCGCCATAACCCATAGTTTTACAATTGCAATTAGGTCCTCTTTTGACTTTTCAATTTCTCCTATTGATTTAAAACTGGCGATGGCTCTATCGTTTTCCTTCCAAACTAAAAGTTTTGAGGGATCTTCAATAAGTTGAGATTCGGGTTGTGTTTGTTTTTTTGCACCGCGATGAAAGATGACCTGAACCTGCTTGGATGTTGGCGGTTGTATCCTCATGGTGATTCTGTCTTCGCCGTCTATGCTATAATTGGGTCCATTCCACTTAATGGATTCTATTAAGTTGCTGTCGGCAGACAAAATACAAATTCGCAGCAGCTCTATTTCCTTTCTTAAGGGATGATTGAGCTCATCCAAGAAAGTGGTTACTGTTTTGTTTATATTGAGGTTTGACACAATTTTACAGTTTAGTGAATTTTTTAATTATACTCAAATCTATCTATTAATTATTGAAACGGTAATAATAGGCAACACCAAGTTTTAAAATTGGTTTTTGAAATGCACTTTACATAACAAAAAAACCGCCTCGTTTGGTTTACGAGACGGCTTCTTCATAATATATTTTCTTTTTAAGTTCTAGTGCAGTTTGAAAACTCTACACCACTTTAAACAGCAATATTAAAACGTATTGATCTTAATGCGTTTTTCGATTTCTTCCACGTCTTGGCGGAATTTTTTGTCGGTTTCGATCAAGTCATTAACTGTTTGGCAAGCGTGAATAACTGTGCTGTGGTCACGTCCCCCGAAGAAAATACCAATGTTCTTCAAAGAAGCCTTGGTGAGGTCTTTGGTGAAGTACATGGCAATCTGACGGGCTTGAACGATTTCGCGCTTTCTGGTTTTTGATTTAACCGCTTCTACAGGGATGTTGTAGAAGTCGCAAACCAATTTTTGAATGTATTCGATGCTGATTTCGCGGGTAGAATTCTTAACGAAATTCTTCACGATTTGCTTCGCTAAATTCAAATCCAAATGCTTACGCGTCAATGAACCTTGTGCCAATAATGAAATCAATGCACCTTCTAATTCACGAACGTTGGTATCAATGTTATGCGCCAAGTATTCTACCACGTCTTTGTGAAGCGTAATACCATCTTGGTACATTTTGTTTTCTAAAATAGAAACGCGGGTATCGAAATCGGGCGTTGTTAAATCCGCCGACAATCCCCACTTGAAACGACTCAACAAGCGCTCGTCCATATTTTTTAGATCTTTAGGAGGACGATCGCAAGTCAAAATAATTTGCTTACCGTTTTGGTGTAAATGATTGAAGATTTGGAAGAAAACTTCCTGAGTACGTTCCTTTTTGGAGAAGAACTGTACATCGTCAACGATCAATACATCCAAGTATTGGTAGAAATTAACAAATTGATTGTTATTGCCCTGACGAGCAGAATCAATAAATTGATTAATGAATTTTTCGGCACTGACAAACACCACTACTTTTTGTTTGTGTTGTTGTTTGATCATGTTGCCAATGGCGTGAGCAAGATGGGTTTTACCCAAACCGCAACCTCCAAAAATCATTAAAGGATTGAAAGCGGTTCCACCTGGTTTTTGGGCAATTGCTAATCCCGCATTGCGGGCCAACTTATTGCAATCTCCTTCCACAAAATTGTCGAACGTATATCGAGGGTTCAATTGACTGTCGATATTCATTCTCTTCAATCCAGGAATGATAAATGGATTCTTGATAGGTGTTTCAAGATTGATTGGCATACCCAACTCGTTGTTCACGGGTTTGGATGAATTACCAGTGGGGAGATTGATGGTAAAGGGCTGGTGATCGGCATGGTTGGAATTTTCAACGATAATGGAATACTCCAATTTTGCGTTAGGGCCGATTACCTTTTTAAGTGTTTTGTGAAGCAATTGCACATAATGCTCTTCTAACCATTCGTAAAAAAATTGGCTAGGAACTTGAATGGTAAGAACCTTGTTTGAGACTTTTACCGGTTTAATGGGTTCAAACCACGTCTTAAAACTCTGTGGATTGACATTGTCCCGGATAATCTCCAAGCATTCCTGCCATGCAATTTCATGTGCTTTTCTTTCCATATTATACTGTAAACTGAATATTTGTTAATTACTTGTTAAAATCGTTATTTAACTGATTGAAATTCAATGGGTGTTAATTTGCTTCAATCAGTTTGTAAATAAACTATGAAAATTCACAAATTGCCAATTTTTTTTACTTGATTATTAAAAAAATTTACACTATACATTTCCAAATTCTCCGAAGATTTTTCTCATTGTATCAGCAATTTCTCCAAGAGTAGCATAGTTTTCAACGGCTTCCAGAATATGTGGCATCACATTTGTTCCATTTACACACGCTTCTTCTAATTTTACAAGCGAGTCTTGAACTTTTTGATTGTCTCTTTCTGCTCTTAATTTCTTCAATTTTTCGGATTGAACGGTTCGAATGCTATCGTCTATTTTAAAAGACGGTGCACTTTCGGTTTCTTTGGTTTGGAATTTATTAACACCGACAATAATTTGAGATTGATCTTCAATGGCTTGTTGGTACAAATAACTGCTTCGAGCAATTTCTTCTTGCATCCATCCACTTTCAACTGCCACAACCGAACCTCCCATTTGGTCAATTTGGTTCATGATTTTCAACACTTCCTCTTCCATGCGGTCGGTTAATTCTTCCACGTAATAACTTCCCCCCAAAGGATCTACAGTTTGAGTTACTCCGCTTTCAAAACCTACAATCTGTTGTGTTCTCAATGCTATTCGCGCTGCTTTTTCGGTAGGTAGGTTCAATGCCTCGTCGTATCCGTTGGTGTGTAAACTTTGGGTTCCACCCAATACCGCCGATAATGCCTGAATCGTGACACGTGCAATATTATTTTCAGGTTGTTGTGCGGTTAATGTAGAACCTCCCGTTTGGGTATGGAAGCGACACATCATCGCTTGAGGATCTTTAGCTCCTAATTCTTGCATCGTTTTAGCCCAAATTCTGCGAGCTGCTCTAAATTTCGCTACTTCCTCAAAAAAGTCGTTGTGGGCATTGAAGAAAAACGATAATCGTTTTCCGAACACATCAATATCTAATCCTGCTTTTAAGGCGCTTTCCACATAAGCTTTTCCATTTGAAAGGGTAAATGCCAATTCTTGAGCAGCGGTACTTCCCGCTTCGCGAATGTGATATCCACTAATAGAAATGGTATTCCATTTGGGTAATTCCTTGCTGCACCATTCAAAAATATCAGTAATGATGCGCATGCTCGGACGAACTGGATAGATATAGGTTCCTCGAGCCGCGTACTCTTTTAATATGTCATTCTGAATAGTTCCCCCAATTTTACTCAAATCTGCGCCTTGCTTTTTTGCCAACGCCACGTACATCGACAATAATATAGATGCCGTAGAGTTGATGGTCATACTCGTTGTAACATCTTGAAGTTGGATTCCTTTGAAAAGTGTTTCCATATCCTTCAAGCTGTCAATTGCAACACCCACTTTACCTACTTCGCCTTCGCTCATTGGATGGTCAGAGTCGTATCCGATTTGAGTGGGAAGGTCGAACGCTACAGACAGTCCCATAGTACCTTGTTGTAATAAGTAATGATAACGCTCATTACTTTCTTCGGCTGTACTGAATCCAGCATATTGTCGCATTGTCCACAATCTGCCTAGGTACATATCTTCACGTACACCACGAGTAAATGGGAATTTACCAGGCATTTCGCTATTTGAACCGCTGTAAATGGGTTTTATTTCTATACCACTTCCGTTTTTTTTCATGTATTTGGAATTAGATTTTTTTTTTGGTTTCGGGGAATTGTTGTTCGGATTGAAAACCTATTAATTGAACAATAATTCCATTTCGCCACGAATCATTTGAAGTCCTTTTTCGTGTGGAACCTCTCCATTTTGTTTCATGGCTTCAATCAGTGCAACGCAATAATCGGCACCGCTTGTTTCTGGAGGCAATGAACGTTCCACTTGTTGGATGAGCATGATAGATTGTTCTTTAACTATTTTAATGGTTCCCCAGGTTTGTTGACTAACAAATACCTGTTGAGAGATATTGAAGTTGAATTCTTCGTTAATGGAAATCAACATCAACTGTGAAACCTCTGCCGCGCGAGTACCAGATTTGGCAAATTTTTGAATTAAAGCTGGAATGGATGTGCGTTCCAAAAGCAATGCCAAACGCTCGTAAGCAGCAAGTTTTAATTTTACAAAATCTTGGTTGTTCTGACGTATGATTTCACTGCGTAGTGTTTTTTCTAAATTGCGTGACATGGTTTTTAATGTTAAAAACATGCCCACAATAATTAGTAAACTGGGTGCCAATATTAACAATGCGGTTTCTAAAAGTTGACTGTTTGGTTGCATATTCACGAATTCTTTCGACAAAGATAAGACGTTTATCGGATAAGCGGGGAGGTGAAGCGGTGTAGTCGATTGAATTTTGTATTTTTGTATTTATGGAAAATGCAAATTTATCAGATGCAGTGATGAATGAAACGATTAATGCATCCAACCCGAATATACATCCCCCGAAAAACGAAGAACCACCGGTGAAATTTACTCCCCAAGCAGTGGAGGAATTGCAGCGACTATATGCAAACTTAGAATTAAAAGAAGATTCAGTGCTTCGCATAGGGGTTAAGGGCGGAGGTTGTTCAGGAATGAGCTATTTGTTGGCTTTCGATAAAAAAGAAGAAGGCGATAAGGAATATGAACTTTCAGGAATTCCGATGGTCATGAACAAAGCACATGTGATGTATGTGATTGGAATGGTAATCGATTGGGAAACGGGATTATCGAATCGCGGTTTTTCGTTCAATAATCCGAACGCATCGGAAACTTGCGGCTGCGGACAGTCGTTTTCTGCGTAAAATTCAAAAAGTCAGGTGCTGCTCATCTTAGAACATATCAGACAAGGCTTTGCAGCGCTGCGCAGTCATAAAGCGAGAGCAATTATTACGGCTGCTATTATTGCCATTGGGATTACCGCATTGGTAGGCATTTTGACTTCCATTGATGCGATGGGTGGAGCGATTACCAAGACCATGAGTCGTTTTGGATCTCAGAATTTTAATATTTCGAATCGTGTAAATGTAAGTCGATTTGGAGCACCTTCAGAGATTCCGAATATTACATACGATCAGGCGAAGCAATTTGAACATCTGTACCAGGGAGATGCTACAATAGCTTTTTCGGTAACTGCGAGTTTCAATGCAAAAGTTCGTTATAAAAGCAAGGAAACCAATCCCAATATTAAGGTTTTAGGAATTGATGAGGACTACATGGCTGCTTCGAGCTTTGAATTGGCTGCTGGAAGAAACTTCACCAGTAATGATGTTTCCATGAGTCTGCCTTTAGCCATTATCGGTGCTGATGTGGTAGCATTGTTGTATGGCGCAGATGCTAAACCCGGAGTTTCAATTGGGAAAACCGTGGCCATTGATGGCAAACCTTACCGAGTAATTGGTGAATTAAAGAAAAAGGGCAGCAGTTTGGGTATGTCAGGCGGTGATCGAAATGTTTTTTTGGGATTGTTGAGAACACGTCAAGACTTTACTGTTGCTGAAAATAACATCATGATCAGTGTGTTGGTGAATTCTGTAGGTAAACTGGATGAAGAAGTAAATCACGCCATATTGTCTATGCGACGAGTGCGGTTGTTGAAGCCAACAGACGATAATAACTTTAGCGTGGTTCGAAGTGATTCAATTGCTGCGGATGTGAAGGAAAATTTATCCATGATTTCTTCTGTAGGGACATTGATTGCGATTATCACACTGCTGGGTGCAGCGGTGAGCTTGATGAATATTATGTTGGTTTCTGTTACTGAACGTACTCGCGAAATTGGCATTCGAAAATCTTTGGGTGCAACCGAATCTGCCATCAGAAATCAATTTTTGGTTGAAGCTTTAGTTATTTGTCAACTGGGCGGAATTGCGGGAGTGATTTTTGGTTTGGGATTGGGTAATATGGTGGGCTATTTTTTAGGAGCTGATTTTATTGCACCTTGGAATTGGGTGATTGTTGCCTTGATTGTTTGTGTTGTAGTGGGATTGATTGCTGGGATTTATCCGGCAAACAAGGCGGCTAAATTAAATCCAATTGAGGCGTTACGACATGATGGTTAATTCTACACAATCAGTATAAACATGCATAATCAGGATCTACATACATAATCAGGATCTACATACATAATAAAAAAGGGGCTGCAGCCCCTTTTTTATTATTCTAATTATTTCAAGAATTTTGTATTAATTGGAGATCGATCTTGGTGTTCCGTGATCGTAATGTTCACAATCTTTTATAAGAACGGAATCTTACAAACTACTGCTTTCAATAATTTACCGCGAACTTCAATGTAGATTTCGCTACCTGCTTTAGAAAATTCAGAAGCAACATATCCTAATCCAATTGCTTTGTTCAATGATGGTGATTGTGTACCTGATGTAACTTCACCGATTACTGTACCCGATGCATCGCAAATTGGATAGTGCTGACGAGGAATACCGCGGTCGATCAATTCAAAACCTACTAATTTTTTAGAAGGCTTATTTTCTTTGATTTTCAAATGATAATCACTCATGTGGAAGGGTTGGTTGAATTTGGTAATCCAGCCCAATCCTGCTTCAATAGGTGAAGTAGTATCGTTGATGTCGTTCCCGTAAAGGCAGAATCCTTTTTCCAAACGCAAAGTATCACGAGCACCTAATCCGCAAGGTTCAATGGCAAATTCTTCACCAGCTTTGAACACCTCGTTCCATAAGGTTAATGCTTCGTTGTTTTTTACATATAATTCAAATCCTCCCGCACCGGTGTAACCTGTGTTGGAAATAATCATGTCGATACCTGCTAAAGTTCCTTCCACAAAATGGTAGTAAGGGATGTCGCTTAAGTTAACTGAAGTTAATTTTTGCAAGGTATTAATTGCGTTAGGACCTTGAACTGCCAATAAAGAATATTCTTCAGAAGCATTGGTAATGGTTGCTCCAAATTTTTCGTTTTGCTTGGTCATCCACGCAACGTCTTTATCAATATTGGAAGCATTTATTACCAATAGATACTTTTCAGCATTAAAACGGTAAACCAACAAGTCATCTACGATTCCACCATCATCGTTCGGCATGCAAGAATATTGTACACGTCCGTCGGTTAATGAACTTACATCGTTGGTAGTGATGTACTCAACTAAAGCATACGCTTGCGGTCCAGTAATATACACTTCACCCATGTGGCTCACGTCAAAAACACCTACGCTGTTACGAACAGCATGATGTTCTTGAATTAGGTTTTTGTAAAGTACAGGCATGTTATAGCCAGCGAACGGAACCATTTTTGCTCCCAAATCGATATGCAATTGGGATAGGCTGGTTGATTTTAATGCGGTATTTTCAGACATCTTGTTACAAAAATAAGCAGTACGATTGAATATAATGTTCAGAAATGTAAATTATTCCAGTATGCCAAAAAGATTGAACTCTTTGAATCCTCAATGAACTGAAGTGAATGAAATTATTCGATAATGAATGGAAATACCACTTCAACGTCGGTTTCACCGGGATCACATTCTCCGTTTTTGGTACCAGGTTGATGTTTTAATTTAATTCGCACATCGCCTTTGAAATCGTTTAAATAGGTTTTCCAGTTGGATTTTAGTCCCAATTCCAAGCCTTTGCTGTCTTTGTCGGTACGTTGAATGGACATCGACACCACGGTAGGCAAATGTTCCACGGCGTAGCATACCAAATGAGCATTCCCTTCGGTGATAATTTCATCGTTGATCAGGTCTTTTTGGGAATGATGTTCATGATAAAATTCGGTTGAAACAGAATACGACGCGTAACCTTTTAATCGGATGGTGTCTGAAATAATGGGATCATTTCCTCCAATACCATCTAGGTCTTGCCAAAATACTTGAAATGAATCCAACGAATTGCTATCGTTTTTGAATTTTAAGTAAATGGCATTGATGGTTTCAGATTCATCGTGTTGATGATTGTGGTCTTCGCAGGAAGTAAGGAAACCGAATCCAGTAGTTAAAATTACAGCTAAAAACGCGATTCTTCCGAATCCGTTTTTGAAATGGTTTGATGTATTTTTCATGTTTTTAATAGTTTATTTTTAATGATTTCTGTGGTGATGTAGGTTGTACAATAATCGCAATCCCACATTACGCGATGGTTGAGGTACAAAGTATCTGAAACGATCTAAATAATCTCTGTAATTGGAGTTAGTGGCGTTTTCTACGAATAGTTTGAATTCCCAATTGGAGTGATTGGAATGAGGAACCCAACCCAACGATGCATTTAAAACGAAATAGCTATTGGGAGCCGCCATTAAATCTCTGTCAGAGGAAAAGAAACGCTGTTTGGGAACTAAATTTCCTTCTACGTGTGTTGAGAATCCATGGTATTTATAGTTCCAATTTGCTCGGAATTTTTGGGGTGGAATTTGTGGAGGAAAACGATCAATTTCATATAAACGGGCATAAATAAAATCGTAACTACAGCCCCAATCTCCCACAGACGTATTCCATTTTAATTGAACGTTAAATCCCGCAAACCAAACAGCCATGGATTCGTATTTGTAGTAGGGGAAAGCCCCGCGAACGCTGTAAATGGGATTGGTTTGAGGTGTTAAGAAAATATAATTAGTTGCATGTTGTGCAAATGAATTGATGTTCCACTGCCAATTTTTGGTTGACTTTTGTAACTGCCATTCTAATTTTTGACCACTTTCCGATTTTAATTGGGTATTTCCCTCCTCGTAGGCCGCACTTCCATGATGAACTCCTTTTGAATACAGTTCATTCACTGAAGCTGCTCGGAAAGATTGTGTAATATGAATCGATTGAAACCATCCCCCGAAAGAAAATTCTCTGGAATACCCACCCGATACGCCCCCAAATTGATTCAAATCGGTTTGATTTTGAGGCAAATAAACCCAGCGCTGTATTCGATCCCATCTCAAAGCAAATTCATTCTTCAACTTTTTTCTGGGGAAGGGTTCAAGCAGGATCCAAGCTGAGCCTTGCCATCCCAAAAAATCGGGCACTAAAAAATACCCAGCCCATTGCTGTTGTTGAAGTTGTCCAGAAATTCCGAAGTTTATTCTGGCGTTAAATAGTTCTTGGGATTTTATCCATTGAGCATTTACCGAATTCAGTACCACATCCAACTGCGGAAAGGTGTTTAGGGGATTGCGGTGAGGATCGTATTCTTTTCGACGATTTTGTTGAATAGTAATCAGGGTTTTTACGCCTGAAAAACGCTTGAATTTTTGTTCCCAGCTCGCGATCCATTGTTGCCCTTGTTGATATGGTTTAGAGATTTTATAAGTTGGATCTGAGGTTAATTGTGTTGGTGTTTCTTGTTGAATATTCCACAATAGATCCGTTACGTTGCCAATATGCGATCCTAAATATATTCCCGATTTAAAATGGTAAGCAGAATAGTTAATGGTGGTTAATCCTAGGGAAGTTTCTAAGGAATGGCCACCATAAACAGAGAACTCTTCAGCCGCTGTGTTTTTTAAAATTCCTTGGGGGACGTTATAGTCTTTCGATTTTTGAAAATTTACCACCAGGTAATGACCTTTGCCATTTTCATTGCCGCGTACCCATTTTGCGCCCCCTTGAAATACTCCTCCATTGGTTTGACACCCGGAATACAGCTTCAAATCGGATTCAAAAGGATGGTATTGGGGTGCAAATTGGATGTTGATAGCATTTCCCCAAGCGTCCCCGCCAATTGTAATGGCTTGAGTCCCTTTTATTAATTCCGCTTTCTCACTTCCCCAAGAGCCCACTTCGGGACCATGATCTGTTCCCCATGCTTGTCCTTCAAGTCGAGTTCCTTGCACCAATATCGGTAATCGCAGTCCAAAATTCCCTTGGAATATGGGTTTTGAAATGGTTCTTCCCGTAGCAACCAGGTTCATCATTGGAATGTTTTTTAGGTTTTGGGATATGCTTGTGCTCGAAAAATTCAAACTCTGAGATTGCAAATTTTGCAAAATGTTGGATTGGATTTCTGATTGATGAACGGTGATTTTTACATCTCCCAAAGACAATTGTTCGATCGGAATTTCAATATGATGAATTTCAGATGTAGATAAATGCGTATGAAAGTGTAGGGTATCAATTGAAATTTCCACTTCGTATATTCCTGGAATTAAATTATTAAAACGCGCTATACCCAGTGTATTGGTAAACGTGCGTTTGTGAAGTTTTTCAAGAAATACTTCTGCATTTGCTATAGGCAAATTGTTGCTTGAAATGACATGAATTTCAAGCGGTGATTTTACCGTGTCTGCGTAGGCGATTTCCGCTTGTGCTTTTGGGGAGAAAGCAATACAAATAGGAAATAATAGTAATGTTTGTGTATTCCGCAGTAAAGCAAATTGACTTCTCAGTAAAGCAGATATACTCCGCAGTAAAGCCAATGTACTCCGCAGTAAAGCCAATGGGCTTCTCAAGTTGCGGTTCAATCGAAACAATGCCAAGGAACTAACGCTGTGCCGTTTCCTTTTTTTAACATTGTTTTTGTTCGTAAATATTGAATAAATGGGATGTGTTCTATGGAAAATTGAAAGCATGTTTGGACAAAAGTTTAATCGTAAAATGATCGATATAGATATCAATCAATAGCCATTAAAAATCAGATTTAATGATTTCTAAAAATGATGTAATCGATTAAGCTAATGCTGGTGGAGATTTGTTGTGCGAGTAGTCCGGAACGTGTGATCCGATTGGAGATGTGTTAAAAGATAAAACCACACTTGCGTATGGTAGGTACTCGCTGAAAGTTAAAGGTAGAACGAACTCAGCGCCATTATGGGTATTTAGATCGCAGACTTGGCAATCTTCTGAAATGTGTTGGTGAGATTGAGGAGCTGATTCGTGGTGAGAACAATTATCGCTGCTGTGTGTAATTTCTTTTAGGAATTCGTGACCACCACCGTGGTGATTGTGGTGGTCGTGAATATGAATAGCATTCCACTGCCAAAGAAGAAAAGCAAAAACTAAAAAATATGAAATTGCTTTTTTCAAGGGTGAATGGATTATTTTTTTAGGGATATAATTGAATAAGGAATTAAGCCATTGCCTGAAGGGCATTGGTCATTTCTCTTAATTCAGTGCGATTGATTTCGTTGTCGCTTTTGATGCAAAGGCTCAAAAAGTAAACAAAATTTTCTTCAGCAGTCTCAATTTCTTCAGCTAAAGGAGCATCGAAAGTTTCGTTGGATTCAATATGTTGCCATGCTAAACGAAGAGCACGAGTTACCAAAGGATCGTTTTCGTCCAAAGCAAATTGTCTTGCTTCTTGCAATGGAGCGATGCATTTGTCAGCTTGTATGCCGTTTTTTTCAACGGATTCAACTACTTTTTTAAGGATATCGTTTGCTTTAGCGTTGTGCATAAAATTTATATTCCTGCAAATTTACGAAAAATCTGATTCATTGTCAAAAGTAGATATTCGACAGAGAACTATGCCGCCTTAGGCGTGAAGCGCGTGGCAACGTATGTGGCGGCCAAAACCAACACCATTAATAGTATTTTTTGAATATTTATTTCGTCGGTTTGCAATAAAAATGCGATAAATGTTGCCAATATAGGTTGTAAATAGATATACAATCCAGCTAATGTAGGTCCTGCTTTTTGAACCGCAAACGCGTTCAATAGATAAACCAAAAAGCTGGTAAAGAAGAGTATGTATGCGATTTTTGTCCAGATATCTGCCGGAATCGAGGAGAATGAAGTGTTCAATACAGAATGTAATCCAAATGGAGTAATAAAAAGCAAACCAAAGCTAAAAGTCCATTTATTGATGGTAATGGGTTTGTAATGCTTGGTGAGGTTCTTGACGCGAACTAAATATACCGCGTATAAAATGGCATTTATTGCCACCCAAATATCACCCCACATGGTTTTTTTAGAGAATTTTGCCCCATTGGAGGTAATCAGAAAATAACAAGAAAGGGCTGCTACCAATATAGAAATGGTAAAGATGCCATTAGGCCATTTTTTTAATCGCAGATGATCGAAGATTCCAACAAATAATGGAGTGAACAGCATAAGTACAGCGCCGTTAATGGGGTAGGTGCTTTCCAATCCCTTAAAGAATAAATACATGTTGGCCGAAGTTCCAAAGAATCCGCAAATGGCAAATTCTTTCCAGTGATTTTTCCAATCCACGCGATCCCTTCCCCCGAAAAAAGAAAACAAATGAAACAATGAAGTGGCAAAAGCAATCCTCAGCCAAACAAAAGCTTCAGAGCTCAAATGGATGGGCATGATTTGTCCTGCCCATGAAAATAAAATTGCGTATAGTAAGCTGACCGTAAAAAGAGCTAAATGTACTTTTATCATGGTGGTTATTAGCTCCAGCCTTTGTTCTTTTTAATGTTATCGTAGGCTTTTTGTACTCGAATGAATTTCTCTTCTGCCGCTTTTTTCTCAGCATCAGATAGTCCTTGCAGTCGATCGGGATGAAAGCGTAAAGCCAGTTTGCGGTAGGCCTTTTTCACTTCGTCTTCTGTGGAATTGGGTGAAACATCCAAAATTTGAAAATCAGAATCCACGGAAGTTACGAACATGGCTTTCAAAGATAAATAATCAGGAGTTGAAATACCCAATTGCGTAGCAACTGTTTGGATCAATGAAATTTCAGCAGGGGAAATATCGCCATCCGCTCGCGAAATTCGGAACAAGATATGAATCAATTCCAAGCGAGGGGAATAGGACATCCGATTGCGAAGGTTCCGACACACCTCATATAAGTTATGATTTTCCTTCAAGTAATCACGAAGTTGAAGCAACATGATTTTAGTTTCATGTTCTCCATAGGTTCTAAGCAGCATGGATTTAACCATGTCGAGTTCACTCTTCATCGCCCGACCGTCGGCTTTCATTACGGCTGCAATGAGAATGAGTAACGAGTTTTTAAAGTCGACAGGTGAACCGGACGAATATCCCCCGAAAGAACCCGATGAATAACCTCCAAACTGGGAATTCGTATTTCTATTGCCGTAATTACCTGAAGGGTCATTCGAGGAAGAATTGCTTCCCACGGCGTAGTCAATATACGACCCAATTACAAAACCAATAATTAGTCCATAAAAACCGGATGAAATCAATCCAATAATGGCTCCAACTAATCTAAAACCCATGAAATTTTGATATTACGGTTTGATGAAGTCGGATTTGGATTTCAAACGGTTTTTAAGTGCAATATCTTGTGCTGTCCAGATGTATCCATCTTCCGAAGATTTTACCCAATAAACGGCTGTTTGAACGGTTTCCGTTTCGGTTGGTTTAGCGTTAATTAAAACATTTTCATATGCGTTTTGGGGGATGATGGTAAGGGTGATTTTTTTACCGTTAGTATACACATATTCAAAAAGTGCTAAAGGTTTAACACGAAGGATGGAGTCTTTTTGTGCTCCAGCGTTGTTAATTGCTGGAACGGGACCAGTTTCGCGGGTAAAGTCTTTTGAGAATAATAAGTATCCAGCCATTAAGCTGTTTTTAGCTGGAAGAACTTTATTGGACTTGTATTCGGTTAAGGTAAGTTGATCGTTTTGTTGATTGATTGAAAAACTATTTTCGGGTTGATGGGGGTAAAGCACGTTGAGTTGTCGAATTTCATGTGTTTCTGAATGAACCAATAGTGGGCTTTTCCAGATATTGGGATCGGTTATAAAATAGGGGGTAAGATAACCTTGAAAACCAGGGATTTCCACGATGCAAGGTCGATCCGTATCGGGATAAAACATATAGGTAGACATATTGTCTTGAGTAGATCCGCCTACATATATAGTATGTATGGGTTTGTTGTTAACGTAGAAGGTGGCTTTTGTAGCATCGTGTGCCATTGCGGCAACTACGTGTTTCTTTTGTTGATCGGAAACGGGCATTTTTATTTTTAGTCGAGGCATGGCCCAATTCAGGAGCATGGCGATATTGGTAGAATCGGCAAGATGAAGTTCTTTAGATGTTTTAATGAACCAATCGCCGTTGATTCTGACGAATTCGATGGGTTTAATTTTGTCGTTATTGGGAGTAAAAACCATTCTATCGACATTGGATGAATTTTGAAGAGCGAATAAATCGGGATCCCACTTGGATGTATTGTCGAGATTTTTCCAAAGCAGGGTAAAAGCTGCGATAGCGATAACGATAATGATAAAAGGTTTTAATAATTTTTTGTTCATGGTGTGAAAAATGGCAAATTGCGATTAAATTTGCAGCACAAAAATAGGGTTGTTTGACAAGAAAGTGGAAGAAAAGCGGGGTTTGTAAAATAAAAGTGAAAAAAAAATAACAAACCACTTGAAAAGTTCGAACTAATTGCTATTTTTGCAGTCCTTTTTCGAAGCATCTGCGGGGAAATAGGGTAAAAGTTCTTAGAAATAAAAGCCACCATAGCTCAGCTGGTAGAGCAACTGACTTGTAATCAGTAGGTCGTTGGTTCGATCCCGACTGGTGGCTCCAGGTACTAGAAGAAGTACAAGAAGGGGGCATCGCATAGCGGCAATTGCGGCGGACTGTAAATCCGCTCCTTCGGGTTCAGTGGTTCGAGTCCACTTGCCCCCACTAATTTTTTCAAGGTACAAAACGCGGGAGTAGCTCAGTTGGTAGAGCGACAGCCTTCCAAGCTGTAGGTCGCGGGTTCGAGCCT
>JACCDQ010668011.1_pt1 | contig 30065 bp, 31 predicted proteins | sample 7446031 | NCBI WGS metagenome assembly JACCDQ01 (sample SAMN15323442, study PRJNA562643) | freshwater metagenome | isolation source: river surface water | place: USA:Blue River Watershed | collected 2017-08-17 | reverse complement strand
ATGAATGGAAGGCCAACGAGCATGAACAGAAGCTCAATGATGCTACCTTTGCCAAGATGCATGGTAATGTCTCAACAAGGGCCGCAAAGTGGCTTCGTACTTCTTACAGTGGACAACGTCTTCGTGAGAAGCATTCTCTTGATGAAGAAGGCACGTGGCGTATCCGTGGTGAAGACCCGAACTGCGACATTGGTGGAGTCCACTACCAGCCGGAACTCGGCACTGTCGAAGGCAAACTTCGTGATGTCATCGAGCATGCGGTGAACCTCGAAGGCTTCTATACGTGGAGCAGCGGTGGTGACGTCACGAAAGTTATTATCAAAAAAGTGTGAAGAGCCTATTGACATTTCCCTCTGCATTGCTTATATCTAACTAGTAAGGCAAAACGGAGTTTAGCCAATGTCGATCAAGATGAGCAATAAAGAAATCTCCAGCATGATGTCGGCAATCGCTGCCAAAGTCAAAGCTGAACGCGATGCCAAAGCCGCTGCTGCAAAAGAAGGTAAGTGATCATCATGGCCTACATTTCGAAAGACGAAGTCAAGAACATCCGCGAACAGCTCAAGAAAGCTTTTCCAAAGTTCAAGTTCGCAGTGTCGGGAGGCAATTCGTCTTCCCTCAACGTGTCGATCATGTCGAGCCCTGAAGACTTCAGTGAACTTCTTGACTCGTCTTATCGTCAGATCAACGAGTTTCATCTTTATCAGTACGGCAAGTTCGAAAAGCTTTTCACCGACATCATCACTGTGATGAAGAGCCAGAATTGGTTCGACGAGTCGGATTCGATGGTCGACTACTTTCACATTGCTTACTACTTGCATCTCTCGATCGGCAAGTGGGACAAACCCTACGTACAGGTGAAATGATGGCGATCAATTCCAATGGCTATATCGCGGTTGACAAACCTGAAGCGATCCGCACCAAGAAAGAATCGATGGAACTATTCGATTCGTTTTCTCCAGAGATTCGAGCAATCCTGCGGGATGCGCACTACAACGTGACGATCAAACCCGGATGCGAACGAGTTTTCCGGCAAGGATTTTGGTTGAAGGAAACTCTTCAGCACATTGCTCGAGAGTCTGCGCTCAAGACATACGGATCAAACTATCCTTTGGAGACGGTGAAATAATTCACCAGTCTTCATTTTTCTTGTTGACATTCGTTGCGGGCTAGTATAGACTGGTCTTAGAAAGGAACCCATCATGACAGTTCTTGCCAAAAAGTCTATTCTCGCTCGTCTCCTTGCTCGCGAGAATATCACGGTCGAACAGACCAACCATCACACTGCTTTCTTCGATGTCGAACGTCGTATCCTCGGCCTTCCGTATTGGAAAGACGTGAGCAAAGACCTCTATGATCTGCTCGTAGGCCACGAAATCGGCCACGCTCTTCATACTCCTGCCGATGGTTGGCATGACTCCACTACGACCATTCCGGGTTGCCCCCGCTCGTATGTGAACATCGTCGAAGACATCCGCATCGAAAAGCTGGTCCTTCGCGAATTCCCGGGTTTGCTCGGGTCGTTTATGCGCGGCTATCAAGATCTTCTTGATCGTGACTTCTTCGGCACCAAAGATGAAGACGTCAACACTATGTCGTTCATGAACCGGTTGAACATCTTCTCGAAGTCGCGTGGCCTGATCAAGGTTCGCTTCTCGAAGAAAGAACAACCGTATGTCGACCGTGCAATGACAGTTGAAACTTGGGATGATGTTATCGTCTCTTGCCGTGAACTCTACGCTTTTATGAAAGCCGAACTCGAGGCTCAGCGTAAAGCTCAAGAAGAAGAGATGGAAGCTCTCAAAGCTCTTGGCATCAACCCCAAGAAAGCTATCCCTGAGAAGATCATCATCACCAAAGGCGAAAAGTCCGGTGAAAAATCGGAGCCGATGTCTGACGAGCTCAAGGAAGCTATCAAAAACGGCGAAGTTGAGATCGAGGTTGATGTCGACAGCTTCACGAATGACGACAAAGAAGAAGCTTCTTCTGAGTCTGACGAAAGTGGTGATATCGCAGTTTCTCTTCCCGGTGCTCAAGAAGAAGAGCAAGAAGATGACAGCGATTTGATCACCGTCGGTGAGTCCAACAATGTCGACGGTGTCGAGACTGACGCTCTCTTCCGGGCGGCTATCGGCAAGTCTTTGGTCGACTCCATCAACGTTGGTGGTAGCACCTATTACGCTAAAGGCCCGAGCAAGGCCGAAGCCATGGCAGTCACCATGTCCTACGAACAAGTGAAAGCTCATCGTTACAAGAAGGTCGATTCGTCCGACTTCAATATGAAGCGCTACACCAAGTTCTTGGGTGACATCAAAGACACCGTCGCCGTCATGACGAAAGAGTTCGAGATGCGCAAGACTGCTCGTCGCTTCGCTCGTGCTCGTCAGTCGACCAAAGGCTCGCTCGATGTCAACTCTCTTCATCGCTACCGCTATGACGACAACCTGTTCAAGCAAGTGACTCAGCTTGACGACGATCAGTCGCATGGCATGATGATGCTGATCGACTACTCCGGCTCGATGGAATCGATCCTGCCGAAAGTGTTGACTCAGTTACTCATCTTGACGACCTTCTGTAAGCGTGTCGGCATCCCCTTTGAAGTGTATGGCTTCACCAGCGGACACCACGCACGGTTTAAACTGGCCGAAGTCAAGCAGCACTTGACCTCCGTCAACATGAGCGATTGCCACATCTTCAAACTCATCGACTCTTCGATGTCGAAGAAAACCTATGAAGAAGCTTTCAAGGTTCTTTGGGCTCAAACCAACAGCCACCGTCGCAACTGGATGGGCTCTGCTGAGATCATGGGTGGCACTCCGCTTGACGCTTCTTTGCTTGCCATGTATCACCACATCGACGCTTTCAAAGCCAAGCACAACGTGCAGAAAATGAACTTCATCACTTTGACCGACGGCGCAAGCAGCGGCGTTGGCTTCTCGGAAGGTATTGATACCAACCAAAAAGCTTATAGCGCCAAGACTCGGATGATCCAGATCAATGGCCAAATGCTCAAGATGAATAACACCTATCGTGGCACTCCGATCATTCTGGATGGCCTTCGTGCTCAAGGTATCCGCACCATCAACTACCACTTGGTTGGCCAACACGAACTGAAATACCACATCACCACCAAAGACCCGCAAGAGCTGGCTGACGCTTTGACTCAAGCAAACAAAGATGGTTGTGTTGTTCGTGACAACTCGAATGGTTATGATCGCCAGATTTACACCACTCTGGTTCAAGGCAAAGTCTCTTCCAGCGATTCTTCTGACGATGAAGATGATATGGACGAGTCGACTAAGAACTTGGCCGAAGCTTTCCAGAACAAAGCTTTGAAGAAGAAGCGCGCTCGAATGATCGCAACAAAATTTGCAGAAATTGTGAGTTAAGGGGTTGACATTTCCCTTTAACTGACTTATATAGAATAAGTGAATGGCTAAATCATGGAGACTCTAATGTCTGACGCCCAAACTTTCATCGACGCTATCCGTGCCGCGAACTCCGGCAAAAACACCTACACTCGCAAAGAACTTCTCGACTTCGGCAAAGAAAACGGCTTCCGTCCCAAAAACGTTTGGGATGCTATAAAGTCCGTTCCGATGGTCAAGCGCGGTATCGTCGACTTCTCGGCAAAAGTCATTCCGTTGAATATCGCTGCTACGACTCAGCCGCAAATCATCGTTTCCGATGAAGGCACCTACATTCCCAAGCGTGTCAAAACCTACGTCAAGTGGGGCCATGCTCGTGATGTCGGCACCATCATCGATTCGAAGATGTTCTATCCTGTCTATGTTACCGGCCTTTCCGGTAATGGCAAGACCATGATGGTCGAACAAGCCTGTGCTGAACTTCAGCGCGAATACATTCGTGTCCAGATTACTCCTGAGACTGACGAAGACGATCTGATCGGTGGTTTCCGGCTTGTAAATGGCGAAACGGTTTTTGCCAAGGGTCCGGTCATCAAAGCGATGGAAGCCGGCGCAATCCTTCTGATCGACGAAATCGACCGTGGTTCGAACAAGTTGATGGCTCTTCAAGGTGTTCTTGAAGGTAAACCTGTCTTGATCAAGAAGACTGGCGAACTCATCACTCCGGCCCATGGCTTCAACATCATTGCTACTTCGAACACCAAAGGTAAAGGTTCGGAGGACGGCCGCTTCATCGCTGCAACGATCATCGACGAAGCTTTCCTCGAGCGGTTCACGATCACTATCGAACAACCTTACCCTGAATCGCACGTTGAGAAGAAGATCGTTCTCAAGCACATGGAACTCTATGGCCAAGTTGATGAAGACTTCGCCGAGAACTTGACGAAGTGGTCGACTGCCATTCGCAAAACCTTCGAAGATGGTGGCATCGATGAAGTCATTTCGACCCGTCGTCTGTGCCACATTGCTCAAACTTTCGCAATCTTCAAGAACCGCAAAAAGTCGATTGACCTCTGTGTTTCTCGCTTCGACGAAGATACTCGTGCGGCCTTTGTTGACCTCTACACGAAGATCGATGCTGCTGCTTCGACTGCTCCCAACATGACCGTTGGCCAGGTTACTGGTGCAGCTGAAGACTACCGTAATGAATCGCCCTTCTGAGGTAAACAATGATCAAATACATTTGCGCTGCAGCAGTAATTGCTGCAGCTTATGGAGTAACCGGAGCAGTTGAAGTAACAGCAGTCACGCTTTCCGCGTTGGCAGCTATGTTTTACTTCATGACGTTTCGACTCTTTATCGGCCTATCGAGGGCCGAACTGGTAAATCCAGAAAACCTCGACGTACTCAAGATGGCTGTGATCTACATGATCTACTTCACAGCCACGGTCGTAGTGTTCTACAGCCCGTATTCGTATATTGCTCTTTTGGCTATGCCATGGGTTGCAATTCAAACATCGATCAATATCCTTTCGGTTTTGATCAAATCAGGTTTCATCGGTATCAATCATCAGTGAAACGAGCAGAATTCTGCTCGTGCTGAAAATAAAAGTTGACAGTACAGCCTCTTAGTGATAAATATTTGGTACCGACGTAAACAAGACAGAGGTAATACTCCAATGAAAATTTTAACACTTTTGGGCGCAGCTGTTTCAGCTGTAACGCTCCTTGGAATCTCTGCTGCCGGAGTTGATGCATATAACTATGACATTGAAGAAACTCGACAAGCAGACATTTCTCGCCAACGCGAATGCTTGGCACTTAACATTTACCACGAAGCGAAAGGTGAGTCTGAGCTTGGCCAACGAGCTGTAGCCTATGTGACTCTCAATCGCGCAGCTGACCCAGCATATCCCGACGACATTTGCGATGTTGTCTATCAGGGTCTTGTAAAGAATGGAGAACCCATCAAGAACAAGTGCCAATTCTCTTGGTACTGTGATGGTAAAGACGATGAACCAGTTGACACGACGTCTTATAACGAAGCACTCTATATTGCAGCAGTCGTTATAAATACGTATGGTTCGTCATTCGACCCTACAATGGGTGCAACGATGTATCACGCCGATAGCGTAAAGCCAGGCTGGAGAAAATCGTTCGAAGAGACTACGCAGATCGAAAATCACATCTTCTATCGCAAGGGGTAATCATGGCTCGAGTCGTACAACGCGTTCAGATCACTAATGATAGCGCAACTATCAAAACGTCTGTAGGTGCTTTCAAAGTTTTAACGGTACACGAACGAGAAGGCATTCCAACTATTTGGTACGAAACACTCGAAAAGCCAGTCATCCCCGTGGATGTAACATTTACTATTGTTCGAACTGGAGGTGTTGTCCCTGACCACTCGGTCTATGTCGGCACCTCCTTCGACAATGGCATGGCCTTACACATCTATCAACACCCTGATGTGTGAGGCTACATGGCAGACAAAGAACAAGAAGAGCTATATGAAGGCTACACTCAACGCGAATGGGATCGTGCAGTAGGTATCGGTAAAGTTCCGGAAGAATATGCACGAAGACTCAAATCAAATGAAGAGAAACAACGTCGATACGACCGAGGATAAACTATGTATGATTTTGAAGTGAAAGTAAAGGTTGCTCTGTTGTATGAGATCACATATGAAGATACGGTCATGGAGTCAGACCAACGTGAATCGTATCAACGTAAGGTGCAAAAGACTGAGCGATTCACCGAATGGGATAAACTGCGGTCGTTTGCGTATGAGTTGAAGAACAAGAAGATTCTGCAGGTCGTCCAAGTAAAAGACGCAACACAAGCCTTGCATAATGATATGACTAGTCAAGGAAAAGACTGATGCAAGATCATTATTGGTCATATTGCACTTTGTGCGAACATGACGTAGTCATTTGTGGCACCTGTGGCAATAACACATGCAATGGTGGTTCAGGCACAGTTGACGGTAAAGAATGCCCATCATGTGATTCTGCGTATGAACTTTATATCAAAGGCATGCAAAAAGTAGTTGACAGTAACGAGTAAATAGTGTATAAATAACTTAGTAGTGATGATATTCACTGAACACGTTCTGGACTCGGGGGCGGTACCCGACGGGTCCACCATAGATACACTGTGATATGGACTGTATGAAACACGACAGATATGTATCCACGGATAAAGACAATGTTTGTTTGCGAATTAGCATTGTCTCCGAATCAGTGTATCTCTGATGGGCCCGAAATAGGATCGACAGGCGCACTAGGCAGGATGGAGCTACCCCGATCTAAGCTGGGTTAACGCGAAGAAAATAACAACTGCAAACGAAAACTTTGCTCCTAAGGCTTACGCACTAGCTGCTTAATCCTTTTGGGTATGGGCTCCACCTCGAAACAGAACGGGCCCGCTTATATTATGTTTCTGTGAAATTACAACACACATCACAACACAGAAAGGTCATTTCATGACAAATTCACGTCGCATTACTGCAGGCTCTGCACACGTCAACCCTATCGCTACATACGTTGGCGGATACGTTCAGCCGACTACTTCAGCAGTTCTTGGAACTATTGCACAAGTTCCGTCGCCTATTACTGCACCAGCAAATCTCGGCGAAGCTTTCAAGCCTAAGCGTGCTGGCAAAAACCCAAAACTTTCTCACATTATCTTTGTTCTCGACGAATCATCTTCGATGTCGTCCTGCTGGGATCAAACCATTTCTGGTTACAACGAATACTTGAAAGCTCAGAAAGAAGATGCTGAGAAGACTGGCATCCAGACTTTAGTCTCTCTTTACAAGTTCAACGGTTATGACGTTCGTGCAATCTTCGATCGTCAAGACGTTCAAGAAGTTCAACCTCTTGATAAAACCAGCTATCGCCCAAGTGGTGGCACTAACCTGCTCGATGCTATGGGCGGCGTCATGCTGAAGATCAATTCTCTTCTTGCTGAAAAAAAGAAGGACACTCGTGAGTCCGTCATCATCACCATTTTGACTGATGGCGAAGAGAATCAATCTCGTACCTTCAAAAATTCTGACATCAAAGCAATGGTCGAGAAAGCTGAAGGCAAGAACTGGGGCTTCATGTTCCTCGGCGCAAACATTGATGCATTCCATGCCGGTGCTGCTATGGGCTTCAACTACAACAACACGATGCAGTTTAACACCCAGAATGCTTCTTCGACTATGCGCTCTGCATCGGCTATGACTTCTCGTATGAAGGGTGCTTATGCATCAGGTCTCGACACCTCGTCGACTTACGCCTCAACCGCGTTCTACGATCAGGAGCGAGCTTCTGCTGTAGGTGACACAGATGCAGGGAAATAAGACACCATTTGAAGTTCGTCTGGATGTTCTCAAGATGGCACAAGAGATGCTTGACAAAGAACATCAAGACAAACAAAATACTTTCTATGCAAAGCTCGATGTTCTTCGGGCTGACAAATCTCATACTCTCAATGAAATAAACAAATTCATTGATGATAACGCACCAAAGATGTATGAACCGAGTGAAGTGGTGGCTCGCTCTAGCGCACTCTACACCTTTGTAAATGATACCACCAGAAACAAACCTTAAGGAGACTATGAAATGATGAAATCCGTTATGATCGCTGCAGCAGCATTTGCAACTATGGCCACTATGGCTTCGGCTGAAGCGCCGACGTTCCTTGGCTATTCGGAATATGCTATTGAAGCAGAAACCTTTGAACTTGGTGCTGGCGCTGAATTCATTGTCGCTGACAGCCTGATTTTGACCCCGATGGTTATTGGCTTTGGCACCACCGAAGACTTCCAATTTGATCGTGCCGAACTGAAGGCTTCGTATGGTCTGAACGAGAATGTCGGCTTGTACGGCAAGATCAAGACTGACTCGGACCTGAACTACAGCGAAACCGTCTTGGGCGCTTCGTTCCAGTTCTAATCTGGATGGCTGGTCGACCGACCCGCGGGCGCCTTGGTTAGCGCCCTCCCTTCACTCTCTGGTTGACATCTGACAAAATTTATGTTATGATTCAATTGGTTATACATATTGGAGGCCAAATGCTTATCTCAACTTTCTTTAAAGAAAACGCCAACGCGGCTCGTGCTGAAGTAATGAAGAACGAAGCTGGTGGCTATCACTACATCGACTATTACGATCCAGGTGGCAACAAAGTTTTCACCGAAGCCTTTCCTGACAAATCTATCCGTTTTGTAGAAGACGCCGCTGAGAACTGGGCCTTGGGCATCAAAGTTCTCAGAGGTTAATATGCAAGTAGAACTGACAGCTGAAAGCATCCTTCGGGAAGTAAGCCGGTACGTGAATGACGAAGTCTCTTACATTGATGCACTCGTACACTACGCTGAAATCCACGGGGTCGAGATAGAAGTCATCGGCGACATCGTACGTCGAAGCCAAATCATGAAAGCTAAAGTTCATGAAGACGCAGAAAAACTCAACTTAGTCGAGAAAACGAAAAGGTTACCATTCTAATGTCCGTCTATTCAACGCAAGCAGCCTTTGAACTTTACATTTATTATCTTGCGTTGAAGCGGCATTTCACTACGGACTATGACTTCTTCAAGTACAATGGTAAGGTGAATGCCTCTCAACAAGCCTTCGAGAATCGTAAGGACAAATTTCAGTTCTACAAACTCTCGAAGCGTAAAGACGCCAAGGAATTCATCTTGGCTAACATGATCTTCGAACCTACTCTTTGGATCGGAGACCTTCTCGATAATGAGAAGGCTGACGAGGTACATGCTGAATTTGCACGTAAGCAGCAAAGTCTGTCTTATGTGTTTAAGAATGACCTCGCTGAGTTGAACGACGACTTCAACTCAAACATACTTGTGACTGGTGGTCAGCACCCACGTCTTCTCCAGCTATACAATATGCGTCGAGTCAATGTCGAAACATTGATCATTATCGATGACCTCGTGAAAACTTTTTCTTACTGGGAGAAGAAAATTGCTGACCCTATCGTATTTCCGAGTATAAATAGATTTGTCGGCAAGGTTAGGCCATTCATCAGCTACGATAAGCAGAAGATGAAGTCGATCCTCATCGATAAATTTCAATCGCAACAAGCCGCATAAAATCGCTTACAATCGCAAAGGATACTACATATGTCTAGCTCATTCGCAGCACTCAAAAAAGCCCGTTCGTCTTCGTTCGACAAACTGAACCAGCAACTGCAGAAGACCGTCGGCGGCCATTCAAACAACAATGATGAAAAGTACTGGAAACCCGACGTCGATAAGGCGGGCAACGGGTACGCTGTCATTCGTTTCTTGCCAGCCCCTGAAGGTGAAGATCTGCCGTTCGTGAAGATGCACGACCACGGCTTCCAAGGTCCTGGTGGTTGGTATATCGAGAACTCGTTGACGACCATTGGTCAAGACGACCCTGTCTCGGAATTCAACTCCAAGCTTTGGAACTCAGGCAACGAGGCCGACAAAGAAATCGCACGCAAGCAAAAGCGTCGTACAAACTTCCATGCTAACATCTATGTCGTCAAGGACTCTGCAAACCCTTCGAATGAAGGTCGCGTATTCTTGTTCAAGTTCGGCAAGAAGATCATGGAAAAGCTTCAGGAAGCGATGAACCCACAGTATGAAGGTGAGACTCCGGTCAACCCATTCGACATGTGGGAGGGTGCCGACTTCAAACTGAAGATTCGTAACTACGAAGGCTACCGCAACTACGACCGTTCGGAATTCTCCGAAGCGGCTCCAATGACTAACCCTAAGGGCGAAACCCTTTCGGAAGATAACTTGGAAGAAGTGTGGAAGCAGCAGCATTCGTTGAAGGAAATCGTCGATCCTAAAAACTTCAAGACCTATGCCGAGCTGAAGACTAAGCTCTACAAAGTTCTGGGTCTTGATGGTGGCGCACACGCACCCATGAAATCCGCTGCCGAGGACGACGCTCAGGAGATGGACTTCACTCCAAAGTTCAAGGAGCGTAAAGCACCTAAGCAGGAGGAAACTCCATCTCCGTCATTCACTCCAAACATGGATGAAGATGATGACACTTTGGACTTCTTCAAGAGCCTTGCTGCTGAAGAATAAGCCAAACGAAAGGAGCCTTCGGGCTCCTTTCTCATATCAGGTGTAGATCATGGCATACAAAAGAACAACTCAAAAATTTGGTAACCGTCGTATCACAACGACTTACAATAACAAAACCGGCAAGACGACTCGGTCTGACACATCTGCAGCTAAGACAAAACCTGGCCAGACACGGGTTACTTCGAACTGGGGTAATGGTAAGACGACTACGACATACACTACAAATCTTGGTGGTGGCTATTACAGCAAAGAGACAAGTGGTGGCATTGAAGCCCGTCGTCGTAAGCAACAAAAAGAATCTCAGCAGTTCTGGGCAATGCTTTTTGGCAGATCAAACAAAACGACCCGAAAGAAAACTTCCGGGTCTGATCTTGGCGGGTGGCTTGCACTTGGGATTATTGCCTTTATGCTGATTGCAGCATTCACATAGGCATATAAGCGTCAAGGCTACTATGTGGCGAAGACTGAATGATGGTGGTAGACGACGTTGTATTATTCGTTGTGTTACCACCATTGTTGTTAACAGTCGGTGCATTGATGTTATTCGTCTTTGAAGCTGCAGCATCTGCTTGTACGCTATTCGCATACTTTGCTGCGAGTTGTTGCTTTTGCGTAGCAGTTTCGACGTCGACTGCTGCAAGCTTTGCTTCAGTATCACTTGATCTATTAGTGACTGCAGCCTGAGCGTTTGTTACATCTTCCTCGCTGACAAGAAGCCCTGTTGGATCATACTCACGGATTGTTGAAAGAGCCGACAATTTGATTCGAGCTGGCAAGGAGGCCAACCAGTCGCCAAACAAGATGAATCCCTTCTTAAGCTTTGCTCCAACGTCAATAAACATCTCTTGAGCATACTTCCAGATAGCGTCAGGGATTCCACCAATGAAGTCTACAATTGATGTAAACTTATCACTGATTGCAGTTGAAGCGCTTTCCCATAGGCCGCCGATGAATCCAAATAGATCACCAACGCCTGCTGCAAGTGTTTGGAACTCTTCAATGACGCCCATACCAATTCCTGTAGCTACGTCAAATATTGCTCCAACGATCATGCTGAAGATGTCACTGAAGCTGAATGAATCAAGTGCTTCAGCAGCTTTATCAAATCCAAGCATACCTACGACCCATGAAGTCATGTCTTTAAGTAGATCGAGCGGGCCAAAAATCAGTGAATTGAAGAGAGCTGTTATGCCTCCTTCAAGTGCGCCAAGTATTCCACCTTCAGCATAACCATCCATGATACCTCTGATAGTGTCAAATGCTGTCATGATGACGGTGATAGGATAAAAGAGTTTGCCTACGATGCCGGATACTTTACCGACAGTATTGCCGAACTCACCAAGGAAACCACCGATCATTTTGAAAATGCCTGATACCTTTTCACCAGCACCGATCCAACCAGTAATCATCTTTGCCGCATCTGCAAATGGCTTTATGACATAACCGACGACTGAACTTATCTTCGTGATGATACCTAAAAACTTTGAGTCTTTGCTGAAGTCGAGAATTTGTGCTGCAGCGATTAAGCCAGCAGCAACGGTGTTGCGTATAGCTTTGAATCCCTTCACTACCGCACCACCGATGTCGTCTACTACACCCAGAATCTTTCCATTCAATGCAGCTAATGCTTTATTGAACAACCCTGCACTAAAGAAGTTGATTGCTTTCAACTGGCCTTTTAGCATACCGATTGCAGCACCGATTACACTAGCAGTTAGACCACTCAACGATAGTAGATCAAGTATCGATCCACCCGCTTCTTCGTTTTCTACACTTGCTTTTGGTGTCGATTCTTTAGACGGTTTACCACCTTCAGATGAATCAGATTTGCCTCGAGTAGATTCATATGCTCGTGCTCTGGTTGCATCTGCGATAAGCTCGTTTATCTCAGCGCTCACAATACTTAATTCACCAATCATGACTTCCATGAATAGTGTTTGCATCGAGAGTTGACTGTCAATGGATTTAAGCAATGATGTCACAGCATCAAGTTTTGTGCCAACAGATTTTATCGAGTTGGTACCGCTATTGCGAGTAAGTTGCCCTTCGGCTCTGATGCGTTCAATGACGCCACTAAATCCAGCTTCGGCCATCACTTAGATTCCTTTTGTGATTCGATAAAGTCGAGAAGCATATTAAAGTAGATGTCACGTTCATATGGTAAGAGATTTTCAATCTCGCTTATTTGATATTTATGATGCTGAGCCAATCCGAATACCATTTTATAGTAAAGAGTCAGATTGATGTGACTCAGCGTTAGATAAAAAAAGTTTCAAGACCTTCAGCAACAAACGTCTTTTCATTGCCAAGACGGTTCTTATATTTCTTCTCATAACGAAGAACTGGCATCGTATCAAAGAACTTCTTAATCTTGATTACAACGTCTGAGGTCAAAGATTCAATGAAGTCATTTACTTCAGTATCGCTGAAGTCTTTTAGTTTATAGACCTGTTCACCTTCTACAACTGAATCGATACATTCAGTCATAATCAACATGAGTTGATTCGAGTTTTTCTCTTCTTCACTATAAGACATATTCTCCAGATACTCGATTGTTGGGTACCGCATATAGAGCTGAATGTCATCAGTGATTTTAACAATCTTTTCGTGATCGGGAAATCTCTTTACTTCAATCTCATTTGCGTCAATTGTAAGCTCCAAAGTCTCGTTTGTTTCCGGGTCTTTGATATTGAACGTGATCTCGTTGTTAACAGATTTAGCACGAATGTTTAGCAAAACGTATTGCAAGTCAAATGCTGCTAATGTATCAACATCAACGTTTTGCATACAATTGTTCAAAATTTGTTTGATCGCCAATACAACTTGCTTAGGATCCTTTGACTCTTGTGCAATCAAAAGGATCTTTTCTTCTTTCACTGTGAAAGGACGGTACTTGGCTTTCTTATTCGACGATGGGATAGTCAACTCAAAAAGTGGTAAATCAATCTTAGGTAATGCCATGTTATAGCTCCATTATAGTGCATTGAATATTGTGTTAACGTTAGTCACTTGATTGACTAAGTCTTGAATGTCTCTTGGGCGTTGTAGTTGGTTAATCGCTTGGCCAAATCCATTGATCGCAGAGATATAAGTAAGGAATCCGTTTCCTCTATCAAATTCACTCGCAACTTGGCCGAGTTCAACTCCATCCATCTTCATCTTGTCAAAAGCAAACCCAATTGGAACCGTCATTACATCGCCGGTATTTCCCCATGCTAGGTCTGCTTGGCCAATAGAAATCGGGTAAGCATTACCAAACTTATAGTGAAAAGCGTTATTGCCGTCTGAACCAGAAAAAGTCAAAACTTCAACTGTAGCAGCGTAGTCTTCTTTGTATGCAAACTCGTACGGTAGTTTACCTTGTGGGTCCATTTGATAGTGGCTGTCATAAGTGTTGAAGTTGACAACAGATTGCATCCAGCGCTTGAAGAACTTCATAGTCGAGAACTTGCTGTCGACCATAAAGACCATTGACAAATCACCTGCTTTGAAATCGGTAGCGCGCTTTTCGTGCTTACCAAACCCAAATGGTTGGAACTCAGTGAATTCAACGTTCATGCTTGGAACAGAAACTGCTTGACACAGAAATGAGAGCTCACGTGTACTTACTTGCTCTTCAATGAATGAGAGCGAACTTGGTAGAGTGATCCGAGTGTAGAATAGGTTGTTCTTTGCCAACCCTTTTCTTGCAACTTGGGCTTGAAATTCGGCGATATTGAATGCCATGTCGGTTGACCTTATACGATAAGTTTCTTTGAGTCGGCCCAGACCTTTTGCTTCGAAGCACCTTCGAATCTTTCGGTTGGGAGGAACAATGCTACGTCCCACTCAGATGGGTAGACATACATGAATCGACTACGAAGGTGGTCTGTCAGGTAATGCTTCACGCACGGGGCAAAGTACTTGAACTTTGATGCACCATTCAGTACGTTGTAGTTCATACGAAGCTTTGTCGACTCGTCAAAGTTTTTGTTGTTTGTTACATCGTATAGCGCGTCCATCAGCTTAGCACGATAAATCAACGGAAGGTAGTGCATGTTGATTCCCATGAATCCGCCTGGGACTTTTTTGTAAGGGAACACAAGAGGGAATCTGTCGTAGTACGGAAGGGTCTGCTTGTGTTTTGGGTCATAGTAGTACATGTACATGGAGCCAACCAAAGGAGTCGTTGTAAGCCTCTCCTTGTCGCCTCTCATGAGTGCTCTTTCATCGATCTTCTTGTAGCCTTGAGCAGTATCACGATACCACTTACGTGCTTCATCAGTGCGCGCAGGAATCTGTCCTGAACGAACACCCTTTGTCAACACTGTATCGAATATTGTCGCCATGTTACTTTCCGAACAATTGTTTCTCAGTTAGAATTTGAAACGTCCATCCCCGATCAAGGCAAAACTCTTGGGCTGCTTTCCACTTTGCATCGTTGATGCCCCACGTTTTTACTTCGTTAAGGTACCTACGACTCAAGTTGCCCTTTGCTGTCAGCTTTGTTTGCACACTTGGCGGAACAGTCTGAGCAGCAGGTTTCACTTCGATGAGAACGATTTGCTTCTTCCCATCAGTATTTATCTGTTCTACGTAGACGTCGGGAAAATAACGATGCCATCTCCCATCGATTGGAGAGATGTACGGAATTGAGAACTCTTCGCTTGCCCATTTCAAGACATTTGGGTGGCTGTCTAAATATGAAAATAGCTTCAACTCCCAGCTAGAACGGTAGATGATATTTGTAGGATCACCCTTATACTTTGCTGGATTCTTCGGTCTAAACTTTCCTTGGTGGTATGAAGCCATGACTACCTATATAAATATCTTCAAAGATATGCCTATTTATAAGGAAATCCAATGTCCATATCACCGTTAATTAAACCAGCTGAGGCAGTGATTAGCCAGAATCGAGCTGCTCAAGGCGGAGGCAACATTATGCGCTTCCCAAAGGATATTGGCGCCCACGCTATGATTCTTAACTTCAAAGATTATGAATATTCTGGTGGTTCTACTACAAATGCAATCGTTGGAAACTCGATTGTATTGCCATTACCAAAGAACATTCTTGATAGCTACAAGGTTACTATCGATGAAGGTCGACTTGGTATCATTGGTGCTGGAGTTGCAGAAGCATTCACTAAAGGTGTAAATGTTGATGATCTGGCCAAAGCCGACTTCTCATCAATATCATCTGACCCAACTGCTGCCGCAGCATTCTTTGTTAACACAGGTCTCCTTGCTGCAGCAGGAGGTGTTGCAACAAAGGCACTCGGTGGATCAGGGATTCTTGGTGCACTTGTTGGCGGAGCTGCAAGCCAACCGGTCGGTCAAGCCCTTTCAGCAGCATCTGGTACAATGGTTAACCCTCACACAACCGTTATGTTTACTGGCATCGGCCTGAAGACTTTCCAATTCGACTGGACTCTATCACCAAAGAGTGCTGAAGAAAGCCGTACACTGAAGACGATTATCAACGAATTTAGAAAAGCTACTTTGCCAAGCTATTCATCTCCTGTTCAAGGAACTGGTACATCGCTTGATCGATCGCTGCTTCGCTATCCTAAAATGGTTGACATCTTCTTTGTTGGCCTCGATCAGTCGTACTACTTCTATTTTAAGACGTGTATGATTAACCAACTGAATATTGATTATTCTGCAGCAAACGGTAATGCTCTATATGCCGGTGAAAACGGTGCTAAACCAGTCATGGTTAACCTAACAATCGGTCTAACAGAATCGGCAATTCATACTCGTGAAGATTACGAATCAACTGACAACGCACTCAATTTTGGAGGAGGTAACTAATGTCACGTTACTTTAAGTACTTCCCAACGACTACATATAACAACCGATCGGTACTCGATATTACTCGTCGAGTAAAGGTTGTTGAGAGTTTGGCTAATGATCCATATGCGTTTCTACCTTACACTATTTCTGAAGGAGATCGCCCTGAGGATGTTGCATTCTATTACTATGGTGATCAGAATCTAGTCTGGATGATCTACCTTGCAAACAACATCATGGACCCATATTCGCAGTGGCCACTTTCAAACGATGAACTTGAATCAAGTGTGATTAAGAAATACTCGCGTGATCCGATTACTTTTGCAAACACTGCAGTGAATACTACAAGCGACGTAATTACAATTCCATCACATGGTTACTTTACGAGCGATCCCGTCGTGTTTACTTCTGATGTTGGTGCTGCAGCTGGTCTGACAAGTGGCAATACGTATTATGTGATTCGAGTCGATTCTGATACAGTTAAACTTGCAACATCGGCATCAAACTCAATCAATGGTACAGCAGTTGATATTACGTCAAACGGGTTCGGCAATCATTCAATTGAACGTAATATCAATGTGTTCTTAAACAGCACACAGATTCAAACCAACGTTGCATATGTTGAGAATATTGCTGATCCTACTGTACGTGTTACTTATGATTCGTACCTGTATGGTGGTCTAATCACTACCGAATGGAATGTAGTACGAGTATACGATGCTGAGCTAATTACAAATGAAGACAAGCGAGCAATCTATTTGATCAACGCCGCATACGCTAAGCAGGTTGAAAAGGATCTGCGAAAGGTGATCAATGAGTGAACTAAAACAGTCTGGCCACTACACACTTGAGTCTTTTAAGATTATCAAAGGTGATAAGTCAAATGAAGCAGACATTCGAATGCTCATTCACACATTCAATATTGTTGAATCAATGTCTGGCGGAGCAGTTCGTGGTTCAGCAGTTGTATATGACAGCAATGACTTGATCAACACCTTTCCACTGAAGTCAGAAGAATTCATCGAAATCACTTACTCGGACTTCTATGATGAAGTTCGTACCGAACAGTTTTTCTTGTATTCAATCACTGATGTTTCGTATGCAAAGCAAGGTTCTCAAGCAATCGTCAAGTACACTATCAACTTTGTATCGGTGGCAAAACTATTCTCAGAGAACAACCGCGTAGCAAAGGTGTTCAAAAATGATCCTGCTACTGGTAAGTCGCTCATCAGTGACTTTGTGAATACAGCATATACCGACTACTACAGTCAGCCGATTGAAGAAGCTGGGTTCAAGCCAAAAGAGATCGTGATTGAAACAACCACAGGTCCTCAGCAACTTGTTATTCCACGTATGACTCCTGAACAGACAATGCATTTCTTTGCTCGAAAAGCCTACTCACAAAATAGCAAGAGTCAGTCATTTCGATTCTTTGAAACACGCGAAAAGTTCTTCTTTGCAACTAACGAGTACATGGCTGAGTTCTACGGCAAAGGTGGAGTAAGTTACACAACAGGCGTCGATCCTCGATTAGCTGATGCTGCTGGAATGAAAGCAAAAACTATTCCGATCTATCGTCGTAACTATGCAACAGACAGATCACCTGAAAGACAAGAAGCAGCAATGCGAGAATTGATCGAGCTCGACTTTGGTATCCGCAACGATACTATTGACGACATCAACCGTGGTGCCTATAAGAAAGCTTCTTATGAAGTCGACCTAATTAACGGTACGATTCAAAAGTTTGCGTTTGATCTTGTTACTGATTATGACGAGTCTGGCTTAGCTCTTCCACATGATACTGATTTTGTTAACTCGCGAGTCAATAAAGAGCGTGAGACATTCATTATCAAAGACTATGCATCAGTTGGTTCGGCGGGTGGCACTGAAGTTCTTCCAAATAGGTTTTATCCTGAGCTGTACAACAAGAAGACCACATACTTCTATCACTATGACAAGAACAAAGTTCGCGCTAAAATCTATGGCAACAACAAACTGTTTGCTGGCGACATCATTGAACTCGATCTTGTTTCTCAGGCTAAAGGTGATGGCTCACAAGAGCGAGATGTAGAAAGAAGTGGTGTATACATAATTGAGTCTATCGAGAATAGCTTCTATGAAAACATCTACACACAGAAGCTTATATTATCACGCAGCGGAGTTGGTGCAAAATGATTGGTGAAAACGGACTAGAGAATCTCGTATGGTTTATGGGATACGTCGAAGACAATGCTGATCCATTGAATGGCCGTGTGCGTGTACGTGCATTCGGATTCCATCCTCCGGTTACAGACAACACCGTTGCAACAGAAGATCTTCCGTGGGCACACGTTGTGCGGGACAGTAAGTTCTCAAGCATTCCGGACAACGGTGATCTGGTGATGGGATTCTTCCTTGATGGTCGAGATGCTCAGCATCCTGTAGTCATTGGCACAATCAACAGCGCTAAGTTCTCGGCACCTTCGTCAGTTCCAGGGTATAACCCTGAATCGTACTCGCCTGACGGCACTCCAGGAGCCACTGGAGATGGTGCTGGAGGCACTGATCGGGCTAAGTATGCATACCAATACTTCATCAACAAGGGGTTCACTCCAGAGCAGGCTGCAGGCATCGTAGGTAACCTACAGGCAGAGTCTGGTGCAAACCTAGACAGTCTATACAATCCTGCAGGTGGAGGTACTGGTGCTAGAGGTATTGCTCAATGGCGAGGCCCACGTACTCAAGCATTTGTACAACGTTATGGAACATACCCAGACACTGCTACGCTTGATCAGCAACTCGACTTTGTTATGTACGAATTTGAGACGACTGAGTCTAAAGCATACAATGGAATCAAAGGGTCGACCAGCGCATCAGAGGCAGCAACGGCCTTTGATAGTCTCTTTGAACGTAGTGGTGGTTCTACAATTCAGACTCGTGTAAACAATGCTTCGACTCTTCTCGAGCAGTTTGCTGGAATTGAAGCACAACCAGCAATCGAAGGCCAGAATCCTTATGTTGCTCCTTCTCAGGACGTTGTGCAAAACTACGGCAACCCAGCATTGCCTCCAGCTTTCCACGGTGAGAACATTGAATACACTGCAGCGTTGGTACAGTCAGCCACCAGACGTACTGGAGGAAACTATGATGAACCCGGTGTGCCAATGCCAGGAGGCACTGCAGCATCAGTCTGGCACACACGTCAGGGCGGATCGTCTATTGAACTTACCGGCAAGAATGGTACCGATGAAGCGATTCATATCAGCCACGTCAGTGGATCGCGTATCACACTCGATGGAAACGGAAACATCACAATCAAATCGATTGGTGGTAAGGTTCACATTTCAAGCGAAAACGAAATTGAAGAAGTTGCAACCGGAAAGAAGGTTGCTGAATATGGATCATACGAACTGAGTGTGACTGATGGTGTCTGTAATATTGTCACGACTGGCGACATGAAACTTTCAACCGGCGGCAATCTAACTCTTGAGGCTGCAGGCAATATCACAATGAATGCTGGAGAAGCAATCGATATCGCTGGTGCAACAATCCATGCTACTGCTAGAGTTGATGCGATCGACATTAGTGCTGTATCAAAGGTCGCAATTACTTCTTCAACCGGCACTGCATCTCTATCAGGCAAAGGTTCGGTGTATGTACAATCAGGCGAAAACATCAATATCAGCGGTGGAAGTGCAGTTAAAGTTGGAGGATCGGAGATTCATTTGAATAGCCCTGATGCAATGCCAACAAGTGCTCTTGTTGCTGTTGCTGCAGATGTTCCGGATGCAATTCCTAAAACCGTTGCAAGTGATGCGCCAAAGCCAACATCATCTTCCGGTATCACCGCCGATATGATTGACGACACTGGTGGAACTATTATCGATTCTAGCAATATGAGTCTCTTCTAAGGAATACGAATATGAGTTGTAACACATATGATGCTGGCCCGACAAAAGCTTCTTCTAAAGCTTTGACGACAGACCAGCTACGATCAAAGCTTTACTCATATGACAAGTTGGTTGCGTTAGAGTACGACCCATCTCTCAAATATGATGTAGCCAAACTGTCGACTGCATTAGGATTGACTGTATCAAACTTTTCGAAAGTCAATCCTTCTGACTACCAATATGTGGCAGAAAGAATCAAACAGTCACCTATTACACCTTCTGAATATGCTGACTTTCTTGACACAACCGGCTATAATCTTGATCAAGTGACAAACATCTTTTCTGGATTGTCGGTAACATCATTTACCGTACCAGAATACTTTGCTCAACTCGATCATTACTATAATAAGAACTTTGCCGCTTCTCTTTCAGGTGGCTTTTGTTCGCTGTTTACAGGCGCGCTTGAAAAACTAGCAGGACTCATTTCTGCTGGTGCAAGTTTGATTAGCCAATTAAAAAATGGTGTTGCAGCAGTCATTGGCCAACTTAATGCTATCAAGAACATCCTATTCAATCTTGTCGACAAAGTCAAGGAATTGATGCTGCAACGCGTGCAACAACTTGTTAGCCAGATCACTCAAATGAAAACTCAAGTCGTAAGTGCTATGAAGTACTTGGGCGATAAAGCAATGAAGGTCAAAGAATTCTTCTCTGATCTTAACATGGATAACCTTAAAGCAAAGCTTGAAAGCATGATTGCTAAAATGGCTGGAAGTTTCGAAGAGTTGACTCCAGACGTTATTGCATATCTACTTTACCGCCTATGCCAAATTGTAGAAACCGTACAAAGTTTCTTGGAATCGCCAGTTGATGCGTTCAAAAACATCCTGACAAACTTTGCAATTCAAGAAATCGGATTGACTAATTTAGCTAATATCGGTCGTATTGGAAGTGTGAATGCCGGTGGTTATCGCATGGATCCGTTTGAAGCAGCACGCATTCGTGAACAAATGGCTGATGACGTAAATAAACATGCTACGCCTGGTGTCTATCCGAAAGGGTTTATCACTAAGCCACCTACTGCTGAAGAGTTTGCACTGGTAAGTCAACTGACTTCTTCTGGCAATCAGTATGTAGAGTTTGCTTCAAATGTAATCAACCAAAATGATCCGATTCCTGAAGCAGGTTGGAAACACGTTAAGCCTGAAATTTTTATCATCCTGTTTCGTGTGGCTAAACGTATGGGTGTAAAGTTCTTAATCAATTCTGGATATAGAAGTCCAGCCTATAATGCTAACCTTGCCAAAACGTCGAGTGGCGTCGCTAAAAACAGTTTGCATATGTCAGGATTAGCTCTTGACGTGGATATGACTCGACATGGAAACGGTGACGACTTCCGTAATCGCTTCATTGAATTTGCAAGCCAAGAAGGTGCTGGAGGAATTGGTACGTACAATTCATTCATCCATATCGATACTGGACAACGTAGAACATGGACGAGTCTGAACGGTGCTGCCCTTGCAATTCATAGTAAAGATGGATTCAGAAAAGGTGCACCTGTAACAGAAGCAGAAAACATCGCAACACCTCCATCATCTGCAGTCGATCCTGGAATTCAAGAAGCCATCAAACGACAAGCCGCTGTTGCAGGAGGTGGAGCAACTAAAACCACTGTGAATGGTGTAGTTGATGCTGGTGGTGTTGTTCTAGATTCGACTAACGTGTTCGGGGCATAAATACTTAAAAGAGGTACGTCATGGCTATTACACCATCATCAAGACGCAAAACAGAAACATATTCAGACTTCCATAAGGATCTGACTCAAAGCCCAGTGAACTTTGATCTTGCTCGTAAGATTGATGAAGAGTCAATCAAAGAATCGATTAAGAACTTGGTGCTTACCGACAGAGGTGAAAGGTTGTTTCAACCGAATATTGGTTGTGATGTCCGTCGTATGCTCTTTGAAAATGCTGGACCTGATACGATCGTCATCATAAAAGAGATGATCAAATCCACAATCAAAACCTATGAACCTCGTTGCAATCTACTCGGCGTCGATGTTATAGCTTCTATTGATGATCTAAGGTTTACGATCATCATCACCTTCAACGTAATAAATAGAGCAGAACCAATTACTCTCACAGTTACACTCGACAGGGTCAAATAATGGCAACGAATACTCCTATCACTGAATTAGACTTTCTTCAGATTAAGAACAACCTGAAGAGCTTTCTAAAAGGCCAGGACCGCTTCAAAGATTATGACTTTGAAGGATCGAACATGAGTGTAATGCTCGATGTGTTGGCTTACAATACTTTCCAGAACAACTTCTATACGAACATGGCTTTCAGCGAGATGTTCCTTGATTCTGCTCAAATGAGAGAGTCAATCGTTTCGCATGCCAAAGAGTTGAACTACCTTCCACGTTCAAGATCATCGGCACAAGCTACAGTGAATGTCTCTTTGAATGTATCAGGAAGTCCTGCGTTTGTCAACATTCCTGCAAAGACTCAGTTCAAAGCAGTATGTGGAAGCAAGACATTCAACTTCTATAACACCGAAACGGTAACAATCTTCCCAGCCGGTAGCACTTACACTTACTATGGGCTAAACATTTACGAAGGTCAATACATTACGGAAAGTTTCTTGGTTACAGGAGACTCGGCACAGAGATTCATTCTATCGAATACGAATGTTGACACCGGAAGCATTGCTGTTACTGTTCGCAATAATACGGTCGACACCACAAGCACTGACTACACAAAGAAGACTTCGATCTTTGGTATCGCACCAACCGACGCAGTCTACTACTTGCAACCAGCTGAATCAGAAAAGTATGAAATCAAATTCGGCGGAAACAGTTTCGGTACGCAACCAGTTGCAGGTAATGTCGTAGTGGTCGAGTATCGTGTATGTGCTGGTGAAGAAGCAAACGGTATCACCAGTTTTGCTGCAGCATACAACATCAATGGCTATCCAGCTACTGTTGCTTTAGCGTCATCTTCTACAGGCGGTGCAGAACGTGAATCACTTGAGTCTATCAAGTTCTTTGCACCAAAAGCTATTCAGGTTCAAGACCGAGCAGTTACCGAAAGCGACTACGAGATTCTGCTGAAAAACAACTTCCCAGAGATCAAATCTGTTCTTGCGTACGGCGGTGATAGAGCTGATCCTCCACAATATGGCAAAGTCGTTGTAACGATTCAGCAAGAAGAAGGCCGTACCCTTACGCTGAGTGACGCAAATAAGTACCGTACATTCCTCAATGATCGATCGCCAATTTCGATTGAACCATTGATTCGTGCGGCAGAGTACATGTACGTCGAAGTTGACTCAATTGTTGGCTATGACGTCACTGAAACAACTAAGACTGAAGCTGATGTTAGAAATGCAGTATACGATTCGATCCTAGCATATTCATCAAACAACCTTGAACGATTCAAGTCGTCTATGAAGTACTCGAAGTTCGTATCAGCTATCGACAACGCAGATGCTTCAGTGGTTTCAAATGACACTCTTATCAGAGCAATCATTGAAGTTGCACCAAAGGTTGGAGTTTCTACAAGCTTGAAGTTTACCTTTGAGAATGCATTGAAGCCAAATGCTGATCAGGCTCTACGCGCTGTTCAATCGACGGTTCCAAACCATCCATTCATCCCGTTGCTACAGCTTGAAAAGATTAGCCGTCTTCGTCCAGCACTTACGAGTTCTCTGTTCACATACAATGGAACTCCTGCGTACATTCAGGATGATGCCACTGGCACTCTCAACATCATCAATATCAGCACGACCGGTAAGATCATGTACCTGAAACGTGCAATTGGTACTGTTGACTATGATACGGGCGATGTAGTAATCACGAACTTGGTTGTCGATGGATACACTGGCGGCAAAATCAAAATGTATGCTGTCACAAACGCAAGTGACATCCTTGCGCCAAAGACTCGAATCATTACTATTCGTACAAATGACATCAAAGTAACAACGTTGAAGCAATGACCGATATCAGAAAACAAATATCACAGTTTGTAGAAAACCAGTTCCCTTCCATCTATCGTGAAGATGGTGAGGTGCTGGTCGCATTTCTTACAGCGTATTACGAATTCCTTGAGAAGAATAGCAAGTACTCTCATTACGTTAACCGTCACTTAGAAGAATATAGCGACATTGACGAAACGCTAGATGAGTTTGTAATTTTCTTTAAGAAGAAGTACCTTGCGGACTTCCCGTACATTAGTTCAACCGATACTCGGTTTTTGATCAAACATATCATCGATGAATACCGGTCAAAGGGTAGTGATCAGTCACTAAGACTTTTGATGCAACTTCTCTTCGGTGAGAAGGTTGATGTGTACTACCCAGGTCAAGACGTGCTTAAACCTTCAGACTCAAAGTGGGTTGTCCCTCGCTATGTAGAGGTTACTCATTCAGATCGTACTGCATCGTTCCATGGCAAGCGAGTTTACTCTGATCGATTTAATGCTTCAGGTATCGTCGAAAATGTGATCACAAAACGGGTGTCTGGAAAGATCATCGACCTCGTGTATCTATCAGACATCGATGGTGAATTCCATACTGGTGATGTGATCACAGATGAAGGTGGTGACTTAACTGATGCTCCGACTGTTGTCGGTTCACTTACCACAATCAATATCACAAATGGTGGCGCAAACTTCAAGATAGGTGACATCCTTAAGTTGGTATCAACTACAGGTAAAGATGGCGAAGCTAAAGTAACAGGTCTTGCAACTCAGACTGACGTCGTTACCTTTGTCAATAACGACGGTGGCTTCGGATATACGCTTGATGGCAATACTATAATCTACACCGCAAATAGCATGCTGTTCATGAACAACAGCACTCCACTATCTCTTAAGTCGACCGTGTCGCAACAACTCGAAACTCTAACAATCTCTTCATCAATGAGTGGGATTGTAGTTGGCGCAAATGCTGTTCACTCATCAAATGCTTCAATCTATGGTGCAGTAGTTGCTCTTACTAATTCGCCTGATACGATTACTATCAATCCTGTTGCGGGAACCTTTGTAGGTCAAACAACTCTTCTTGTTAGTGGCAATAGTTATAACGTATCGGCTTCGGTTTCTGCAAACACTCAGGGCATTGTTGTTGGAAACAGCGCTGACCGTATCGGTGTGTATCGCACGAATCCTCAGCAGTTCTATTCAGGCTCTACGACATACAATACATATGTGAGCACCGAATTGGGAGTTCGAGCAGTAACTAGACTTGGTGCTGGTACTGGTGCGTCATTCCTTATCGGTGAACTAGCTGACACTCAAAATATTACAGTGAACACCGATATGATTGCTGGTTACCTTGGCACAGCATTGAATTCCGCAGACTATGGATTCCCAGCAAATCCTGGTGCAGAAACACTTGCCACAGTAATCAACAATGCACTCAATTATGAAGCATTTACAATTGGTTCGATCGCATCATTTAAGAACGTGAACCCCGGCGTTGGATATGATACTTCTATCAGCGTATTAGTTGACAATCCAGAAGTTTCAGCATATGACTACACCGATTACGTCATTACAATCTTCAATCCAACTCGTTCGTTTGTTGCTGGTGACACTGTAAGTCAAGCTAACACTGTATTTGGAAAAGTAAAGAGCGCGACAGGTGATAAAATCTATGTGCGTAATCAGACATTCGGCAACATCAAATTCACTGCAAACAGCACACCAATACTGAGTAGTCGAGGTGCTAGTGCAACAATTGTTGCATCAATTAGTGATACAGCATCACCTCAAATGGGTTTCAATGCTTTCATTGCTGGTGAAGTAAAGGGTGAAACCGGTTCCGTTTCAACTGTAGCTATCACATCAAGTGGAATTGGTTACAATGACGGCGATGCTGTAGTAATGCAGCATGTGCCAGGTTTTAACCAGACGTTCAATATCAATACGGTTGAAGGTATTGCAAGACTTGGTAACAGTGGTAAACAAACCGGCTATTGGGAAACTGTAACATCACACTTGAACGAAGTTGACATCCGAATTCGCGATAATAAATACTATCAGGAATTCTCATACGATATTATTGCTAGCATATCGTTTGACAAATACGAAAAACTCATTCGTGATGTAATGCATGTCGCAGGTACAAAGATGTTTGGCTCGGTTGCTAAAGTCTCTGAAGTTACCATCCCATCGGTGGCAAGTACTGAAATAAGAACAACACAGTTGGTTACGTCGTACCTTGAGTCAAATGGCGCTAACTTACTATCGAATACAGCGTACGTTACCGTACAAACAGAGGTTGAAGTATAATGGCAAACACGTCTATTAGAGCTCTAAGCACTATTACCGGAGCAAACGTTGATGGTGCAAATGACCGATTCATTGTTCATGATTACAGCGCTAACGTCGATTTAGGGATCACTGGTTCAGAACTCAAAAACGTCATTGGTAACATCACAACCACCCCAATGATCTTCACCGGAGCAAACACTGGAGCAGCTGTTCGTATTACACAAACTGGCAGTGGGAACGCTTTGCTTGTAGAAGATTCTACTAACCCGGATTCCACGCCATTTGCGATTGACACATCAGGGATTGTTATAGCCGGTTCAACAGTTTCTATAGGTACAAGATCATTCACAAACTCTCCTTCAGCGTTTATACCACGAATTCAAACTCATGGTACTGCTATAAGTGATGCTACATTATCAGCCACGTCTTGGTCGTCGTCTACGGCCGGTCCTTCAGCTATAGCATTTAACAAATCAAAATCTGGCACAGTCGGTACACACACCGCGGTAATTGCAAGTGACGATATTGGTGTAATAACCTTTGGCGGAAGCGACGGAACAAGCTTTGTTACGTCATCTACGATTTTAGCAGAAGTTGACAACACAGTATCGGCAAATAACGTGCCGGGTCGTCTAATATTCCAAACAATGAATGCTGGTGTACTTTCCGAAGTAATGCGAATCACTTCCAATACAACGGTTGGTATTGGCACCACCGTGCCAGCCAATAAACTACATGTCACAGTCCCAACTGCAGCAAACAACGCGGTTTCATATCCACTACGCATTGAATCGCAAACTGCAACGGCACCGACAATTGGCATTGGTACTGGTATTGAATTTGCAACCGAAACTGCAACAGCAAATAACCTTGAAATTGGCGCTCGTATAGAATCAGTATCGACGAATATTACTTCAGCTGCTGAAAACTTTGACCTTGTCTTCAAGACAATGGCGGCAGGTGCTACTCCAGCAGAACGATTCCGTATCTCATCTGCTGGTAACGCAACCTTGACCGGAGACCTTGCAGTGAATGGTGGAGACATCACGACTTCTGCAACGACATTTAACATGGTCACCGCAACAGCAACCACTGTCAACGCTTGGAATGCTGCTACAACACTGAATATCGGTCATACTAACAGCACTACTTCTACTACAAATATTTCTGGTGGTGCAACGGCAAGTGGTCAAACAAAGACACTGAACATTGGTACAAGTGGTGTATCTGGTTCGACTACAAACATCAACATCGGCTCGACTGTGGCTGGTGCAGGTGGAACGGTAGTGATTGGTCCTTTGCTAGATTTGTCAGCGACGGCAAACACCGCTACGGCAGCTACTCAGTATTGGGTTGCGACAAACGATGGTAAAGTTCGCCCTAAGACTTTGGCTAACGTAAAAACAGAAATTGTTACAGACGTTGCAGTAAACACTGCTGTTGCAGCTGCAACACTCAGCGTCGGTGGATTGGTTTCATCAACATATGTAGCAACTGGTATGGCTGCTGCGTACGCCAGCATCGTAACTACCGCTGCGATAAACTTTACTACCAAGGCTGCACAAAAGGTTACACCAACTGGAGATGTTACGGTTACTGCAACGGTGCCTCCTGCAGGAACAACGGCTAACTTGATCGTATTGACGAGTGGTGTCACTTCATACACCATCACGTTCAGCACTGGTTTTAAGACAGCGACAACCACTCTAGCAACCGGTACGGTGACTGGTAAATACTTCGTCATCAACTATCTGTCTGATGGCACTCAACTTATTGAAACATCTCGTACGGTGGCAATCTAATGGTCAAATTTCTTACTCCAACATTTAAGACTGCATTAGCGCTTCGCAGTTACGAACAGTTGTCGTCAAACACTGGATCGTACTACATTGTGGGTGCTTATTCAAACACTGATTCAATCGATACTGCTAAAAATTCAATTGACAATATCGTCTATGATTTTGATCGCAACATGGTATTCGGCAAAAAGTTGACATCATCAGATGTTCTTATGATGATTCGGGATGTGCCATGGGAAAATGGTGCCACTTACGATATGTACGATGATACTACGATTGATTTGAATACTAAAGACTTCTATGTAGTTGCAGATGATATTGCAAACTCAAAGAGCGTGTTTAAGTGCTTGGACAACGCACGAGTTCACAATGGTAACACTCACATCATTACACCGGTTTCTGATAAGCCAACTATTTCCAGAATCTCTCCAGATGACGAATACTATCGTACTTCTGACGGATATGTCTGGAAGTTCATGTGTAATGTGAGTGAAGAAGACATTCTTTCATTCGGCGCAACAGGCTTCATTCCTATTCGCAACAACACTCAGGTATCAGCTAACGCTGTAAACGGAGCAATCGATATTGTTCTTATTGAAGATACTGGTGGTAAATACCTAAGCTTTGCTCAAGGTAATGTCAAAGTTGCTGAGTATGCGGGTAACCCACTCAAGCTAGCAATTCAGTCAAACGTGCAAGAAGTCATGTACACATTCAGTGTAACCGGTGATACAAGCGCGCTAACAATTGGAGCTGCTGCTACAGTTACAGTAACGCTTCCTTCATTAGATGTGATCACATTCACTGGCTCTCTGTATAGTGTTGCTGGTTCGCAAGTCAAAATCAACACGACGACAAACACCGCGTTGCTTCAGTCCGATATTGATCTTGCAACTTCTGCAGTAATCACCCAAACATCTCCATCGCGTTCGGTTACTATTGTCACAGTTGACAAGGATGTGATTGTATCGCTGTCGGGAAAGGCTGGTTTCTACGCAGGTTCGGCAATCTATATCCGTAACGGAACTGGCGCTGGTCAACTCAGAAAAATCACGGCATACGACATCACGGTAGATAACGAGCGTGTTGTTACGGTTGATCGTGCATATGACGTAGTGCCAGACCTCACTTCTCAATTTGAGATTGCTCCATCAATTACGATCACTGGAGACGGAACTGGTGCTGAAGCTATTTGCCACGTAAACAGTATCACCACCGGCATCAAAGATATTGAGATCATTAACCGTGGTTCAGGTTACACTTTTGCCGATGTCACTGTTGTTGGCACAAGCGGCATGATTGATCCACTTACGTCCACTCCAATTTCACCGTCTCCCGCGTCGCTTCGTGCAATCATTCCGCCAAAAGGTGGTCATGGATTCAACATTTTCAATGAACTGTTCTCGCATACAATCTGTATCTCGAAGAAGTTCATTGGTAATGAAGTGCCTTACACCAATGAGTATAACAAAATCGGTCTGCTAAGTACACCATCATTTAGCAACACTTCAAACATTTCAGTGTTTGATGCAAGAAGCGTGGCAAACACAGTCACAGTCTTTGGATCAGGGTTTAACCTTGGCGAAAAGGTTACTCAAGCGAATACTAACTTCACAGCTATCGTTCATGAAATCTCTGGTTCGAATGTGTATTTCACTGGAGCTCGTGGAAACTTTGCTACAACAATGTATCCGATTACTGGTGATACTACAGGGACGGTTGCAAACATTATCAGCATCACACCTTCAAATAGAATAGTGAATTCTGGTGCCATTTTGTACGTAGAAGACCTGGCGTCTCCAATAAATAGAAGTAGCATACAAACGGAAACGATCAAGCTTGTGGTCGAATACTAATACAGAGGTAAGCAATGGCTATTGTAACAGATCTTAACGCTGAACCGTACT
>JACCDQ010251605.1_pt1 | contig 30117 bp, 37 predicted proteins | sample 7446031 | NCBI WGS metagenome assembly JACCDQ01 (sample SAMN15323442, study PRJNA562643) | freshwater metagenome | isolation source: river surface water | place: USA:Blue River Watershed | collected 2017-08-17 | reverse complement strand
CGGCGGCAGCTTGTCCTTATACTCGCCAGGCTCCAGCACGAACGTGGCTGGCTTGATGCGCGCCATTACCAGTGGCAAGGCGCCTGGGCGTGGCAGCCACTGCCCAAAGTCGCGGTTCATACAGACAAAGTACTGCTGCAGGAACGCGCCTTTGGCGCGACCCAAGAGTTTCTCGTCGATGATCTTGCACTGGCCGAAGACGTCTTCAAGGCCGTTGCTGGTGAATGAGCCGGTCAGACCCCAGCGGATTTTGAACTGATCGATCACCTTGTGCAGCGCTTTAAAGCGTGTGCCGGACGGGTTCTTGAGTTTAGTCAGCTCGTCGAACACGATCGCGTCGAAGTCGGACAAGTCCTGTTTGGCCAACCACTGGATGTTGTCGTAGTTAGTGACCACTATCGGGTTAGACGGCAGCATTGCAAACGCGCGGTGCTTGGGCGTACCGACAGCGATGTTGATCGTCAGCTCTGGCGCCCACTTGGGCACCTCGATCGGCCACACGTCGGTACAGACACGCTTAGGCGCCAGAACAAGGAACCGACTTGCGTAGCCATCCTTGACCATCGCCTGCATGGCGGTCAGCGTAATGGCCGTCTTGCCTGCGCCCACGGGTGCCAAGATCATCGCCCGATCGCGTTCGTATAGGAAGTCGGCGGCTTCGTCTTGGTAGGGTCTAAGCTGCATCGTTGCCTCTGGCGCGGATAAGTTCTTGGCAATGGTTTTTAATGCCGTAGGCAAATTTTGCAGAATCAGGACTGTCGTACATAGACGCAGACCCTACTGCGCCATTACAGGCTTCTGCGCACGCCTCGCGCTCTTTCTGCACTTCACGCTGCACCATCCCGACCACATATTTATCCACCGCTGCAATAACACCGGCAGCAGCTTCAGAAACATTTACGCCATGCGGTACTTCAATGCCAGCTTTACTAATGCGTAGTACTTCTGTTCCGTGGTTCATAAAGATGATGTTGTTCTGTGGCAAATCATTCGTATCTGTACCCATCATTGCCCCCTTGCGCGGATAGCGGCACTCACATCGTTTTCAGGCATCTTTAGAATCCAAGCGGCTACCTTCGCGCATTCTTCGCGCTCTGCTGCTGCGATTAAAGCGGCGAAGTGTTCAAGTTCGGGCAACGGCGGGCAAGAGACAATTTTAGTGCCATCCAACGCAATGCTTACCACTTGCTCTAAGCCAGACTCCCGCGCCATGCGGATAATGTCATCTCTGTCTAATCCACTCATCGATTTGCTCCTTCGACCATAAACAGGCGTAATTTTGTTTTAAACGCAACACGTCGTTGCGGAAGATCTTTTGTAGCTCAGACAGCCGACCACCTTTGGTTTTCAATTCGACAAACCATGTGCTGCCATCAGGCATACAAGCTAAGCGATCACTAACCCCACGTTGTGTGGGAGACTTGAACTTGTACGTCCTGCCGCCAGCACGCTCGACCGTCCAGACAAAATACTTCTCGATTTCACGCTCAAGCACATACTCTCCCATGCGTATGTAGTTTTGTTTGCGCAGCAGCGCGCGCAGCGATTGCATCAGCTAAATGCGTAAACAAACCTAAATAAATACGGCGTTTATCTTTTGTTATGTAAGCTTCGTATTTTCCGTGTTTATGTAAATAAACACCTTTAGCGCCCGACCTATTGTTTCTGTATTTTTTAGTGTTTTGCACATTTTCAGCCGGCGTAGCCAAACGTAAGTTTAAAATTGCGTTGTTACGTGGATCGCCATCTATGTGATCTAAGTATGTTTTTGGCCAAAAACCGTAATGCATCGCCCAGCAAAGCCTATGTTTTAAAAAAGGCATCCCGCATACAGTAACTAATGTGTAACCGTCAGGTTTTTCATGCCCCGCCGCTCGCCCCGCGCGATCATTACGGGCTATACCTGGTCGAGGTTTCCACACTAGCGTGCCCGTAGCAGGGCAGTAATCTAGAAGTTCGCGTAGTTTTTTAACTGAAATTTTGTTCATAACGCAAATATAAGACATCAAAAAGTATTTGACAAGGATTATTTTAGGGTCTACAGTCGAGGCTCAATCACTTCAGTAGAGGAAACTAAACTATGACAAACGATAAAGCAGAGGTAATGCCAAATATAGATTACATATATTCGGCGGTGATAGCGGACAGTGAGGCACTAGAAGAAGCAAAGATGACGTTGGAGATCATTAAAAAAACTGATCCGGGTGTTTACGATGAAATGATTAACGACACGCTTTCGTTGATTCGTAAAGCACTGAGCAGTTCTATCCTTAGTGTTGTCGATAAGATGGTTAAAGTAGAGGTAGAAATAGAGCGCGAGGCGTGTGCAAACATTTGTCAGGCAGAGTCTGAATATGCTGAAACTTGGGGAACTTGGGGACAAGTAATGACTGCTGACAAATGCGCAACAGCTATCCGCAAAAGGGGGCAATCATGATCACACTGACACGCGAGGAAGCGCAGCAGGTGCTAGATGCGTTGGAAGCAGCATTAAGCGATGACCAGCCATACATAGTTAGCTGCAAGCAAACAGTCGAAACCCTCCGCGCCCGGCTCGCGCAGCCTGAACCGAAGCCTATTGCGTATTTATGCGAAAACGCTGTAGGTCATAAATACTTTCGGTGGAAAAAACCGCAAAGCATATTTAAACCAATTGCACTTTACGCCGCCCCACCACAGCGCGAATGGGTAGGGTTAACACACGAGGAAAAAATGGAGATTTTGACTCGTAGCATAACTGCACCAAGCCGAATTGAAGTAGCCGAAGCTATGTTAAAGGAGAAGAACACATGAGCCACTCTACTATCGTCGGCGGTTCCACCGCCAAACGCGTCATCAACTGCCCGGCATCAGTCAAGCTTGTGCAACAGATGCCACCACAGGTCGAGTCCGAACACGCAGCACGCGGAACTCTCCTGCATAACGTCATCGCCGAACTGCTTGAGTTCGACAAGAAGCCCGCGCAGTGCTTGGGCGCCACATACAAGTCACAGACACTGACACAGGAGCTACTCGATGAAAAGATTATTCCCGCTCTTGCGCTACTCGACGAAGTCGATCCCGAAAAGACCATGGAGTACATGGTTGAAACCCGAGTTGGGTTTGGCGATTTTCTGCCTGGTGTGTTTGGTAGCACTGACTTACTTGGGCGTAAAGGTAAACGCGCTATCGTTCTCGATTGGAAGTTTGGCGATGGCGTACTTGTGGATGCTGAAGATAATCCTCAGCTCTTATTTTACGCGGCTGCGGCAATGAGAACACCGGCAGCGCAATGGATATTCGAAGGCGCTGAAGAGATCGAATGCGTCATCGTGCAGCCGCCTGCCATTCGTCGTTGGGTCACCACACCCGAGCGCATCAAGCAGTTTGAGCAGGAGTTGCTGTACGCTGTGCGTCTATCGTCATGGCCAGAGGCACCGTTTGCAACAGGCGACCACTGCCGTTGGTGCACTGCAAAACCGATTTGCCCACGCATGACCGGTGCAGCTGACCGTGCATTGAAGGTGCAGCTGACTAACTTGCCGGCAGAACAGATCGCAACACAGCTGCGTCAGGCCGATATGTTGGAAGACTACATTAAAGAGCTGCGCGCGCTTGCGTTCCAGATGCTTGAGAATGATCGCCCCGTGCCTGGCTACAAACTGGTCGCCAAACGTGGCACGCGCCAGTGGGTGGACGAGGCGAAGATTGAAGCATGGGTTGATGCGAATGGTGTAGAAGACGCCTACGACACAAAAATTAAATCGCCCGCACAGCTTGAAAAAGTCTTAAAAAAGACTACACTAGATTTCCCGTCGGATTTGGTTGTATCGATCTCGTCGGGGAGTACGTTGGCGCCGGACTCTGATCCGAGGCCAGCGGTTCTGCAAATCGGGAAGCAGTTGACTGCAGCCCTTTCTAAACTTTAATAGGAGTACAGTAATGTCCAATATGGTCACGTTCAAAGGTGCAAACCTTCCAGCAGTATCTACCCTCTCCACCGCTCTGCGTTCGCTTGAAACCGTCGCAGGCCCAGCAGGTTCTGTCATCATCAAGATGGATAAGACCGGTCACTGGGTGTTCGGTGCTGACCAGACTGACGTCGAAGAGGATTCGACTTGGGCGGTCAACCCGTTCAGCTTCATCCACGGCTTTATCGCCTGGGGTGATGGCGAGGTGTTGGGCGAGAAGATGGTATCGGTGTCCGAGCCGCTGCCTGAGATGGAAGCAGCACCACCCAATGCCAAGCGTGGTTGGGAGGCGCAGATCGGCATGTCGTTGAAGTGTGTCTCTGGCACTGATGAAGGCATGGAAGCGCGCTACACCGTCACGTCGGTGGGTGGTAAGAAGGCCGTGCAAGCACTCGCCGTTGCGATTGCCGAGCAGGTTGAGAAAGACCAGAGCAAGCCCGTGCCTGTGGTGCGTCTGAAGAAGGATCACTACACGCACAAGTCGTATGGCCGCATCTACACGCCGGTCTTTGAGATCGTCGAGTTTGTGTCGATGGATGGTAAAGCAGACGAGGCCGAGGAGCAAAAAGCGCCTGCAGCCGAAGCCGCACCTGCCCGCCGCCGTCGCGGCTAAGTAGCATGGGGGAAAGCGGATGCTGACCAGTTAGCTGAAATGCAAAGGCAGTGCAGCGAGTACCCCACCTTTTCTATGACCCCGGTCATCTAATCATCAGGCTCTTCCTTGGTCGGTTCGACCTGATGCTGGCAAGATGACAGGGGTCACCCTCTTCTATAAAAACTATGGCTTTAGAACAATATCAAATAGCCAAAATAGACTACCGTACGGCGATGGACATAGTAATCAAAGAACATTACCTCCATAGAAAAGCGCCTTGCAGCAGCGCATTTGGTTTGTTTTTAGATGAAAAAATTGTCGGGGTCATATGTTACGGAACGCCATCTAGCGCGCCGTTACGTTCAGGAATAGCCGGCGCTGAAAACGCAAACAACGTAGTAGAACTAACGCGGTTGTGGGTGTCGGATTCTGTACCAAAGAATGGCGAAAGTTTTTTAATAGGGCGTACACTGAAACACGCAGGTAAAGAAATAGTCGTGTCTTTTGCTGAAATAAATCAAGGTCATGTTGGCGTCGTATATCAAGCAACTAATTGGCTGTACACAGGATTGTCTGCTAAACGAACAAATTGGGTAATAGACGGCGTAGACAAACACTGCCAGACTTTAGCGGATAAATACACCGCGAAAGAAATCCGCGACAAATATGGTGATAAATTCAGTTTGCAACCTAGACCACGCAAGCATCGGTACATATACATAAACGCAAAAGGGCATCGCCGCGCAGAAATTCTGTCTCAACTTAAATATGAAATACAGCCGTACCCAAAAAATTAAACATGACAATACTCTGGCTTGACTTTGAAACCCGGTCGCGTTGCGACCTATCCTCTAAAGGGGTTTACAACTATGCCCAAGATGGAACCACCGATGTACTTTGTATGTCCTACGCGTTTGACGACGATGAGGTTGTCACCTGGACTCCCGATCAGCCGTTCCCTGACGCGGTTCGGCATCACAAGGGGCAAATCTATGCTCATAACGCTGCGTTCGAGCGCCTTATATTCTGGTACGTCCTACAAGTTAATTTCGATCTCACGCAGTTCTATTGCACAGCGGCACAAGCGCGTGCTAACTGCCTGCCTGGGTCTCTTGAAGACGTCGGACGCGCCATCAGCAGCCAGATGCGAAAAGACCACCGAGGTGGACAGCTTATCCGACTACTTTCCGTCCCTCGCGCTGATGGATCGTTTAACAATTCGCCAGAGCTAATGGCCGAGATGATCCGCTACTGCGAGCAGGACGTCAGAGCCATGCGCGCCATCAGTAAGGCCATGCGCCCGCTCTCAGACGAGGAGCTTGCCGATTACCACGTTAATGAGCGCATCAACGACCGGGGCGTGCTGCTTGACCTGCCACTGGCACAGGCTGCCATCCGTTACGCGTCGGTCGAGCTTGAAGAGATCGAGACACTGGTAGCCGAGCTGACCGAGGGTGCGATCAAATCCGTGCGCAGCCCCAAGATGCGCCAGTGGGTGATCGACAGAGTCGGGCCGCAAGCTTTAAAGATGATGGAGACGTACAAGGACGGCGAGTTGAAGTATTCTATCGACAAGTCCGTACGTGCCAATTTACTGGCTTTTGCCGAGGAAAACCCCGATGAGATTCCGACCACTGTTGCGGACGTCATTCAATGCGCAGATGACCTCTGGGCGTCGTCGGTTGCGAAGTTCAGCCGCCTTGCGAGCCTGGCAGATGAAGACGATCAACGAGTACGAGGTGCTTTCGTATTTGCAGGAGGATCTGCCACCGGACGTGCTTCAAGCTATGGCGCGCAAGTTCACAACTTTACGCGCAAGTGCGCCCAAGAACCCGACGCAGTACGCCACGCTATGGTCCGTGGCCACAGCATCGTCCCAAGATTTGGAAAACGCGTTACGGATGTTCTCAAAGGAATGCTCCGGCCCGCACTGATACCCGCACCGGGCAAGCAGTTCGTTGTCGCCGATTGGTCAGCCGTGGAGGCCCGCGTCACCGCCTGGGCGTCGGCTGACCCACAGGCCGAGGATGTTTTGCAGGTCTTCCGCGAGGGTCGCGACATCTACAAGCGTGAAGCCGCCGGCATCTACCGGGTTGCCGAGGACGCAGTCGACAAGGCGCAGCGCCAGATTGGCAAGGTCGCGATTCTCTCACTAGGCTTTGGCGGCTCGATCGGCGCCTTCTCCGCGATGGGTCGCAATTATGGCGTCTTTATGCCCGAGTCCGACTCCCGCCGCATTGTAGACGCCTGGCGTCGCGCTAACGCGTGGGCGGTGCGCTATTGGGAGAAGCTTGAAAGCGCCTACACGCGGGCGCTACGCAACCCTAACCGCGAGTTCTCAGCCGGTCGGGTCACCTACCTGTACGACGGGCAACACCTTTGGTACGCATTACCGTCCGGTCGTGTTCTGTGCTATCCGTTCGCCAAGTTTGAGAATGACGAGATCATGTACGTCAAAGCAGCCTGGAAGCCGGCAGCGGATGCCAAAGAATGGCCCAGAGCGCGCTTGTGGCGAGGTCTAGCTTGTGAGAACATAACGCAAGCGATCGCCAACGATCTGCTACGGCACGCTTTACGCCAGCTTCCTGACGTAGTGCTGCATGTACACGACGAGATCGTTCTGGAGACGGCAGACCCTGATGCACCCAATACCCTGCAACAAGTGATGTGTACGCCGCCTGAGTGGGCGGCTGGACTGCCTTTGTCCGCTGAAGTGGAAGTAATGAATCGTTACGGCAAATAAAAAAGCCGCCTGGCAGGGCGGCTCTTTCAACTACAAGGACTGCAATGGATTTCCTAGAATTTTATACTAATCTGGCCCCAGTGGGTGAGACTGCGCTCGTCATCCGTCAAAAGCCCAAGCTTAAAAACGGACAGATTCAGACGCACCCAGACGGCGCAGTGATCTGCACATGGCCGGCCTACCTGCCCGACTACCCAACCAAGCCCGATTGGGCCATTTACGGCAACACCGCGTCGTTTGTGATTGACCGCTTCAAGGACGGCCATGTGTCTGCGTCCAAAGAAAATTGCGATTACGTGCTCGTCATGGTCTTGGATGACGTCGGTGACCCTGAGAAGGCCCCCAATATCCCTAGCCTGCCGCCGACTTGGATCATGGAGACGTCGGAGGGGTCGTTCCAGTGGGGCTACGCGTTCAAGGATCAGCCGACCAAAGGCGAGTACGCCGCAGCCATTGACGCGATTATTAAGGCCGGCTACTGCGACCCAGGCGCCAACAATGCGGTACGTAACTTCCGACTGCCGGGGTCGATTAACATCAAGCCAGGCCGCGAGCTGTTCGCGTCGCGTTTGGTCGAGTTCCACCCGGACCGCGAGTACACCCTGCCCGAAATCTGCGACGCTCTTGGCGTCACGCCGTCCGAGCCATCATCACTAGGCGTGCGTCCTATCCGACTGTCGGACGATGGGGCCGACGATGTGATGGCGTGGCTGTCGCATCAGGGCGTGCTGTTGTCTACACCGAACACGCGAGGGTGGGCTGCAGTCATCTGCCCCAACAAGGACGAGCATACCGACGGCAATCCCGAAGGCGGCTACAGCCCCTCGACGCGGTCCTACCGCTGCCTGCATAGTCACTGCGTTGACTTCGACTCGCATGCGTTCCTTGATTGGGTCGCTGCCAATGGTGGGCCAAAGCACGCGCCTGGTCTGCGTGATGAACTACTGGCAGCTGTGATGGACCAGACGCTCTCAAAATTGCAGCCGACCGAGGCGTTCCCGGATAAGGGCGCCGAGGTAATCGCGGAGATCGAAAAAAAGCAGTTAGACAGGACGGCGAAAGACGATTGGTACAAGCGCTTTGCGTACATTCAGAACGAAGACGCGTACTTCGATATGGACGATCGCCGCGAGATCAGTCGCGGTACTTTTAACGCGCTTTTTCGGCATGTCACCTGTTTTTCAATCCACCCAAGTAAACAGAAGCGCCGCATTGAGGCGTCAATATGCTATGACGAGAACCGCCAGGCCAAAAAGGCGTTGACGATCGCACGCATCACTTACGCCGCCGGCGAGACGGTCCTTGTGTCGCGCGAAGGCCAAGTGTACGGCAACCGATGGGTCGATCACCGGCCGACAGCCGCCACCGGCAACGCAAAAATCTGGCTCGACCACGTTGAGCGTATGATCCCGGACCCGGTCGAGCGCAACCATGTTTTGGACGTTATGGCCTACAAGCTTCAGAACCCGAACCGCAAGATCAATCACGCCGTTTTGCATATCGGGCACCCAGGCTCCGGCAAGGACACCATGTGGCAGCCGTTCCTGTGGGGCATCGGCGGCGAGTCGCTCTCAAACGTGTCGATCGTGCGCAATGAAGAGATTCAATCCCAGTGGGGTTATGCCTACGAGTCCGAAGTCATGGTCTTTGAAGAGCTGCGCCAGAGCGAGGCAAAAGACCGCCGCGCGCTTGAGAACCACCTAAAGCCCATCATTGCAGCGCCGCCGGACTTCCTGCAAGTGAACCGCAAGGGCCTGCATCCGTATCAAGCACTAAACCGCATTTTTGTTCTCGCGTTTTCCAATGAGCGCGTGCCTATTTCCGTGTCAGGAGATGACCGCCGGTGGTTTGTGACGTACTCCGAAGCGCCGCGCATGGCAGAGCAGGACGCCCGCGCGATCTGGGATTGGTATAAGGCCGGCGGCTTGGCAGTCGCTGCCGGCTGGCTCTATCAGCGAGACGTCTCGAAATTTAATCCTGGCGCCACGCCGCCACTGACTGAGGCTAAGATCATCATGGTCGAGCAGGGCAGGTCGACCGCTGAATCCTACCTTGTCGAGATGATCGAGCGCCGCCTGGGCGAGTTTTCAGGTGGCGTGGTAGCGGCGCCGTTTTATAGCTTGTGCGACAAACTGCAGAACGGCGCGCCCGTGGGCACCCGCGTGGTACAGCAAGCGCTTTTGCACGCGCTGAAAGAGGCCGGCTGGGTCGATATGGGCCGCCTGAAGTCGCGCGAGTTTGAGACCCGTAAGCACATTATCTGCGCGCCAGAGCTGGCCGCCACGGCCACTAAATCCGAATTGCGCCGTATGGTCGAGGAAACCCCGCCGCCGTCAGCTGTTCGCTTAGTCAAATAAAAAAAGCCCGCCGGGAGGCGGGCCAAAACCGAAGGGCGCCGGGAGAGACGGCGCGTCACAACCCTAGCACGACCGCGAGCAGCGCCGCAAGTATTAATCCGATGAGAGCGAACATGCGGCCCCCGCTTCAATATCCTTGATGATAGGGTCTTTGAGCAGGTCGACCACGTCGACGCCGCCGGCGTACGCGTGGATTAACCAGGCGCCGGCGGCCATACCGACCGACCGGTCGCCAGGCTCATAATCCAAAAAGCAGAGCAGCTCGATATCGCCGTGCGTGTACGTGTACGGCCACAAGTGAGCGGGATACCACGGCGCACTAGTGTTAATTTGCGTTTTCATCGGTCAGATTCTCCAGAAGTGGCATTGTCGGATCGTACTGCGCAGTGCTTTCGACGTTTAAACGTGGGAAATACTCCAGCGCCTGCAGGCAATTCATCGAATCGAACAGCGCCACATATCGCGCCGTCGACATGTTCGGGGTCCATGTCGGAAACTTGCGCAGGTCTTTAAATTTGGCCGGCTTATATGGTTTGCGCGCCGCTTTGGCCCATTGAATCGGGTCTTTATCGAATTTGAGCGTGTACGTGGTACCGTCTACTTTTATCGTTTGCATAGTTCAGACTCCATGAGGTAAGTATTGATCAGGAACAGCGCTTTTTCAGCGCTTGTCAGGCCTTCATCCGGTTCGGGATTATTGATTGCATCTGACAGCGCTGCGCGCGCCTGCCAAAGCAGGTTTTCATTCGAACCGGTTATAGCGGCGGTTTCCTGCGCGCGCAGGATTGCGGTTTTAAGCTTTGCCATAATTAAACCCTCTCAAATTGTTTGCGATCCTCGCGGATCAGGTTTGACGTCAATACCTTGGCCGATAGTCCAGGCCGATCCCATTCAATGGTCGCGATATCTAGGCCATTTGATACCGGCGAGAGACTGATAATCCGCCCTTTTGCGTGCGGTATATCGCCGGCCAATTGGCCGGTCGAGCGCAACCACTGGCGCGCATACTGCACGCGATCGCCGGTTTTAAATAATGTCACCATAGTGCTACTCCATGGGTTTCGATTGTCGGAATCTGGCGCGCCAGTACGGGCACGCGCCGCGTGATATACCGGCCATTGGCCGGCGGATAATCAAGCCAGCGGATCACTTCATTGAAGCAGTCCAGCTGGCCGTACTGCAGGCGGTACCGCGTCATGCTGCCAATTTAATGCGGATGACTTTATTCATCTTGACGCCATGCGCCGGATACGCAATTACCTTGACGCGCTTGTCATAGCAGGCGCGGCATGGTCCGCATGCGCCGCCATTGTCATAGGCGCCGCACAATGTCATGCCACGCTTGACATCGGCCGGCGTCGGGATAATGACGCTACCATGCAAACCGCGCGTATATTGGCCAGTGACGCTGTCGGATGAAAACCGCACACTTACATTTTTCAGCGCCTGCATTTCCGACAATACTTGCCGAAATTTCGGGAACTTGTGCATGCGCGTCGGTAGCCAATGCTTTACCCATGGCGTGCGGCGCATCACTTCGAGAATCTTTTCGGCCAGCGCCAGTGTGTACATGTCGCCGCTGTCAAACCAGCGAAAATGCGTATCTTTGGCCAATTCATGGACCATGTCGTCGGACCATTCGATCCGCTGCCAGTCTTCCTTATTGTGCCTGCGCGGCGCTTTGACATTTTCAAACCTATAGTTGCCGGTAGTGGCGTAACAGCCGGCGCATGCGTCGACTAGCTGGCCAGGCGCCGCGATTGATCCTGGACACGTTTCGAGCGCCTGCAGAGACCATGAGCGCACGCCGTCAAGTTTTGAAGTAACAGAGATTTTCATTGGTCGGTTCCCTTGTGAGTGATTAATACGCCAGGCACATAAAAACAAATAAAGCCAGCGCCGCGAATGCGCCAATGGCGCCGCATATCTCTGCAAGTGTCGGTTTCATATCGTGCCCCTATCAAAGTGTCATCATCAGATATGCGCAGAAAATCATGGCCGCGCAGTAAATCGCTGAAAGTATCTCGAATCCGTAATTTTTCATTTTCTTTTCCCTAGTAGTGGCCGGCTTGCGCCGGCCCGTTTGATTTAGATGTAATTCCAAGCTTTGGCGCCGACAGACTGCGCGAACCGCTTTGCGTCGCGTTTTTGCGCAAATGTCATTTCAGTGATGATGTTTTCCAGTAGTGGCTTGACGCCGCGAACGATTGCGATTTTCCAGCCGTCACGGGTTTTAGTTAAGTGTGCAGTTATCATGGCTTTTTCTCCGGTTTGCTTAAAATTTAAGCAGTTAATCGGTAAAACAATCTGTTGCTGAACACCATGTTAGTCCATAACTTAAAAAATGTAAAGCATTCTTTTGCATTTATTTTTGTGTCTTTTTTGTGGCCGAATTGGGCGGATTGTGGCCGCCAAAAAACGCCTCATTTGACCCATGGCAAAACCTAGACTAGATGCGGTTTTTTGCTATTTGTGGACTATATGGGCAATTATTTTTACTGAACCTATGAAACTTTATTTTTGATATCATTATGGCAATATTGTCAGGAATAGGGCCGCGTTTACAGTAGCGGCAGCGATTTTAAACCATGGTCCACATTGCCCACATTGCCCACATAGCAGAATGACAACAAATAAAGTTATCCACAGATTTGATAACATTATGTTAACAGTTAGTGGTCACTAACTTGTCATGTTAGTGCTCACTAACCTTGTAAGTGAGTGCTTACTAACCTGGTTAGTTAGTGCTTACTAACTTGCCAGGCTGACAACCCCGAAGTAAGTGCTCACTAACCTGGGGGGTGGGGGGCCGAGCGCAGGCCGGTCACGAAAACGGAGGTGTCAGAAGAAATTTTTTTTCTTTATGAAACTAGCCAACGACCACCAAAAAAGTAGCCCACATTGCCCACAAATTGACATCACACGCAAATGCGCTAATATGCAGCCATGTTCAAATCCATCCCGTTCACCCCGCGCAAAGTCGAGGCGACCGAAGCCAGGCTTCAGGCCATCTATGACGCGGCTGCGCTTGGACTCAAGGGCGACTCGCTCGCCTTGGCCGCTGGTATGCTGCCCACCGAGTTTAGGCAGCTGTGCGAGCTTGACCCGGCAGCGGACATGGCAGCGTTGAAGGGCCGCGCCGACAGCGAGATGGAGGCGTCCTCTCACCTGCGCGAGGCAGCCCGCTCTGGCGACGCTAAGGCGGCGTTGGCGATCCTGCAGCACGCCCACGGCTGGACGGCCCGCCAAGAGATTAGTGTCGACATCACGAACAAGATCAGCATCACGCAGGCGCTGCAGCAAGCGCAGGAACGCGTGCTAGATGGTCTAATCACCGAGCAGCAACCCCAACAGCTACCTACTAAAGTGACGAATGGCGCAACAGCCGATCTATGACGCCGAGGGCGAGCAGCTCCTAATGACGCGCCTTTGGGCGCCGACCATCGCTGACGACCCCGAGGCGTTCGTGCTGTTCGCGTTCCCGTGGGGGCAACAGAATACGCCGCTGGCCAAGTTCAAAGGCCCGCGCACCTGGCAGCGCAAGATACTGCGCAGGATAGCTAGCCACATCAAGAACAACCGAGGTCAGATTGACATGGACGCCTTGAGAACAGCGGTCGCGTCCGGTCGAGGCATCGGTAAGTCTGCCTTGGTCAGCTGGCTCGTCTTGTGGATGCTGTCCACCCGCATCGGATCAAGCGTGATCGTGTCAGCCAACTCAGAAGCCCAGCTGCGATCGGTCACATGGGGCGAGCTGACCAAGTGGCAGGCGATGGTGATTAACAGCCACTGGTGGGAAATCAGCGCAACCAAGCTAGTGCCCGCCAAATGGATCACGGAGTTGGTCGAGCGCGACCTGAAGAAAGGTACGCGCTACTGGGCGGCTGAAGGCAAGCTGTGGTCGGAAGAGAATCCGGACAGCTACGCCGGTGTTCACAACCACGACGGCATGATGCTGATCTTCGATGAAGCCTCTGGTATCCCCGACGCCATCTGGTCGGTCGGTGCGGGCTTCTTTACAGAACCCATACTAGACAGGTACTGGTTCGCGTTTAGTAACCCCCGGCGTAACCAAGGTTACTTCTACGAGTGCTTCCACGCCAAGCGCAACTTCTGGCACACGGAGAATATTGACTCCCGAACGGTCGAGGACACGGACAAGCAGATATATGAGCAGATCATTGCGGAGTATGGCGAGGATTCGCCACAGGCTAGGGTTGAGGTCTACGGTGAATTCCCTTCGGCTGGCGAAGATCAGTTTATTGGTGCGTCTGCTGTCGACGATGCCGCCAACCGGCCACGCTACAAGGACGAGACGGCGCCAATTGTTGTCGGCGTTGACCCAGCTCGAGGCGGCGCGGACGCCACCGTCATCGTCGTCAGACAAGGCCGCGACCTGGTAGCGATCAAGCGGTACCACGGCGAGGACACCATGACGACCGTTGGCCGGGTAATCGATGCGATTGAAGAGTACCGGCCAGCACTGACCGTCATCGACGAAGGTGGTCTGGGCTACGGGGTACTTGACAGGCTAAAAGAACAGCGTTACAAGGTGCGGGGAGTGAACTTCGGATGGAAGTCGAGCAAGCCCGTCATGTGGGGCAACAAGCGTGCTGAGATGTGGGGTGCAATGAAGGATTGGCTGCGAACGGCCAGTATCCCCAACGACCGGCAACTGAAAGCCGACCTGACCGGCCCGATGAAGAAACCCGACTCGTCGGGAACGATCTATCTGGAAGGCAAGAAAGAGATGAAGTCGCGCGGCCTGGCGTCACCGGACGCAGCCGACGCACTGGCAGTGACGTTCGCGTTCCCGGTGGCGAGTCGTGAGTCGAGCTACGAACGGGCGACGAGGTCAGCACCGCGAGCGTACCAACAGCAAACAGCCGCAACCGGCTGGATGGGGAACTGAGATGGCAGCTAAAAAAGGCGTGTCGTTGAGTGTAGGCCGAGGCGAGAAGCTGCCGGTCAGCAAGGGTGCGGGCCTGACAGCCAAGGGGCGGGAGAAGTACAACCGCGAGACAGGCAGCAACTTGAAGGCACCGGCACCCCACCCGAAGACGAAGGCTGACGAGGGTAGGAAGAAGTCGTTCTGTGCCCGCATGGGTGCTGTCGCAGCGAAAGCGAAAGACGGCGAACGCGCAAAAGCGTCACTTAAACGGTGGAAATGCTAATGGCTACTAAACCAGGACTGTACGCAAACATTCACGCCAAGCAAACGCGCATCAAAGCTGGCTCTGGCGAGAAGATGAGGAAGCCCGGCTCGCCTGGCGCGCCGACCAACAAGGACTTCAAGCAGTCTGCCAAGACAGCTAAAAAGGGGAAGTAAGATGCCGCTCGTTAAGTCATCAAGCAAAGAAGCCTTTCGTAAAAACGTCAAGGCCGAGGTACAATCTGGCAAACCTGTGAAACAGGCCGTGGCCATCGCGTATGCCACTAAGCGCGCGGCTGCCAAACCAGCGAAAAAGATGAAATAAATGGACTACACCGGCATAAATACCGCAGCGAAAGTTGCAGCCGTCGGAGGCAACCCGCCCACCAAGAAGGGCGATGAGAGCGACAGCGACACGCTAGCCACGATGCGCACACGCCTGACGATGGCGATCTCTGCGATGTCGGAGTCTCGCGAGGACGAACTCGACGACTTGAAGTTTTATGCCGGCTCGCCCGACAACCACTGGCAGTGGCCTGCCGACGTGCTAGCCACCCGCGGTGCGGTGCAGGGGCAGACGATCAACGCCCGCCCGACACTGACGATCAACAAGCTGCCGCAACATGTCCGACAAGTCACGAACGACCAAAGACAAAACCGTCCGAGCGGCAAAGTTATTCCTGCCGACGACAACGCCGACCCAGAAGTCGCCGAAATCTACCAAGGCATGGTCAGGCACATCGAATACATCTCGGACGCCGACGTTGCCATCGACACCGCTTGCGAGAACCAAGTAAGCTACGGCGAAGGTTACATCCGCATCATCACCGAATACTGCGACGATGACTCGTTCGATCAAGACATCAAGATTATGCGGGTCAGAAACTCGTTTTCGGTCTACATGGACCCCACTATTCAAGACCCCTGCGGGTCGGATGCCAAGTGGTGCTTCATCACCGAAGACGTCACTCGCGACGAGTATCAGCGCATGTTCCCAGATGCGTCGCCGATCTCTAGCCTTGAGAACTCTGGCGTAGGCGATCAGTCGCTAAACGTCTGGATTAACGAGGACACGGTGCGTATCGCCGAGTATTACTACGTCGAATACGACAAAGCGACACTCCATCTGTACCCAGGCAACATCACCGCTTTCGAAGGTTCGCCCGAAGCCAAGCAATTAAAGCAGATGGGCGTCAAACCCATCCGTAGCCGTGAGGTGGATGCCAAGCGAGTCAAGTGGTGCAAGACCAACGGGTATGAGTTTTTGGACAAACGCGATTGGGCAGGCAAGTGGATCCCCGTTATTCGCGTCGTTGGCAACGAATTTGAGGTCGATGGTCGTCTGTATGTCTCTGGATTGGTCAGAAATGCCAAAGATGCTCAGAGAATGTACAACTATTGGGTGTCTCAAGAGGCAGAAATGCTCGCTTTGGCACCAAAAGCGCCATTTATTGGCTACGGCGGCCAGTTTGAAGGCTACGAAATGCAGTGGAAGACGGCCATCACGCAAAATTGGCCGTATTTGGAGGTAAATCCCGACGTAACCGACGGAAATGGTGCAGTGCTTCCGCTGCCACAGCGTGCCGCACCGCCTCTGCCGCAAACTGGCCTGATTCAGGCCAAAATGGGCGCCTCAGACGACATCAAATCGACCACTGGACAGTACGACACTAGTCTTGGAGCGACATCAAATGAGCGTTCGGGCAAAGCAATTATGGCGCGCGAGCGTCAGTCTGACACTGGCACTTATCATTACGTGGACAATCTGGCGCGCGCTGTTCGTCACTATACGCGTCAGCTAGTTGACCTGATTCCGAAGATTTACGACACCCAGCGCGTGGCCCGCATCATCGGCGTGGACGGCGAGACCGACATGGTCAAGATCGATCCGACCCAGCCAGAGCCGGTCAAGAAGATCGTCAACCAGCAGGGCATCGAGATCGACAAGATTTACAACCCCGGCGTCGGTAAGTACGACGTCGTGGTCACCACCGGCCCGTCCTACATGACCAAGCGTCAAGAAGCACTGGATGCGATGGGCATGATCTTACAAAGCAACCCGCAGCTCTGGCAAGTCGCCGGCGACCTGTTCATCAAGAACATGGATTGGCCAGGCGCCCAAGAGATGGCCGAGCGGTTTGCTCGCGTCATCGACCCGAAAGTGTTGGGCGACGGATCGGACGACAGCCCCGAGTTGCAGCAGGCCAAGCAGCAAATGCAAGTTATGGCGCAGGAGCTGGATCAGCTGCACCAGATGCTGCAAAACGTCGGCAAATCGGTCGAGGTGCAGGATCTGGAGCGTAAGAATTTTGAAGCCGAGATCAAGGCGTACCAAGCCGAGACACAGCGCCTAACGGCCGTATCTGGCGCCATGAACCCCGAACAGGTGCAAGAAGTTGTCATGCAGACGCTACGCGACGTGATGACTACCGGCGACTTGGTGATGCAGCAGCAAGGCCAACAGCTGATGGGCGACATGGGTATGCCGCAAGGAATGCCTCAGGAAATGCCACAAGAAATGCAGCAAATGCCGCCTGAAATGGGTATGATCCCACCTGAATCGGCTGAAATGCCGCCAGAAATGATGAATATGCCGCCCCAGGAGCCAATGGTATGAACGCCGCAGACTTTGTAGGTACGCTGTTTTTGGGCCGTGATGTGGCTCATTCAGTGCATCTAAACACCCGCAGCTATGCCAAACACAAGGCGCTGCAAAAGTTTTACGAAGGTATTGTTGACCTAGCAGACAGCTTTGCTGAAGCTTATCAGGGCAAGTATGGCTTGATTGGCCCCATCTCGTTGCAGTCTGCCAAAAAGCAGGGCAATATTTTGGAGTTCTTGCAGGATCAGCTAGATGAAATACATTCCGCGCGCTACAAGGTCGTCGATAAGGAGTGCACTGCAATCCATAACATTATTGACGAAATTGAAGGGCTGTACATGTCAACGCTTTATAAATTGAAGTTTCTTGCTTGAGGTAAAACATGGCAAATTACACCTATATCACGGCTACGGCCAACATCAAACCGGCAGCCGGTAAGCTAAAGGGCATTTTTGTCAGCGCAGCCTCTAGCACTCCGACTATTACTGTTTACGACTCAGCTGCAGCGACCACAACGACCACCATTCTGGGGACGTTCACGCCGGCTGCTGCCACCTCATACCTGTTGCCGCTAGACGGCGCGTATGCTAAAAATGGCATTTATGTGGTAATTGGTGGTACAGTAAACGCAACAGTTATTTACGAGTAAGTCGAAATACCGTACTGACGCGGTACGTCAGGGATTCTTTAGGAATCGACAATGTCTGAAGAGACTACAAACGAGTTAGCGGAAGTACCCGCGCCAGCACCGGCACCGACGGCAGAGCCAGTAGCTGAAGAAACACATGCGCCGGAGAATGAACAGCCAAACGAGCAGCAGTCCAAGACCTTCACACAAGAAGAATTGGATGCCATCGTAGGCAAGCGGCTTGCAAGAGAACAGCGTAAGTGGGAAAGAGAACAGGCACGTCGAGCGCAAGAAGCGCCTGCCGTATCTGCCGAACTCCCGCCGGTTGAGAATTTTAATTCTGTTGATGAGTACGCCGAAGCATTAGCGGTTCGTAAAGCAGAAGAATTGCTCGCCAAACGTGAAGCTGACCGCGAACGCATGAGTATGCTTGAGGCATATCAGGATCGTGAAGAGGACGCGCGGACTAAGTATGAGGACTTTGAACAAGTCGCATACAACCCCGCACTGCCGATTACGAGAGAGATGGCTGAGACTATTCAATCGTCCGATATCGGCCCCGAACTAGCGTATTACTTGGGTTCGCACCCAAGCGAAGCTAGCCGGATTTCGCGTTTATCGCCTATTCTGCAGGCCAAAGAAATCGGCAAACTGGAAGCTAAGATTGCTTCAGAGCCGGTTTTGAAGAAAACAACTAGCGCCCCACCTCCGATAGCACCGATTAGCGGTCGCGGCACTGGCGCGCCGTCTTATGACACGACTGACCCACGTTCTATCAAGAACATGAGTACGTCAGAATGGATTGAGGCAGAGCGCCAGCGTCAAATCAGGAAGTTGGAAGCTCAACGTAATCGCTAACTTTTTTTAGGATATAAATCATGGCAAACTCGATTCTTACCATTGACATGATTACCCGCAAGGCTCTCGAAATCCTCGAGAACAACCTGGTAATCTCTCGTAACGTCAACCGCCAATACGACGACTCGTTCGCCGTTGAAGGTGCAAAAATTGGTTCCACACTGCGTATCCGCTTGCCGGACCGCGCTCTGGTAACCGACGGTGCCGCCCTGCAAACTCAGGACGACAACGAACAGTACACCACACTGTCGGTTGCTTCGCAGAAGCATATCGGCATTAACTTCACTTCTGCCGAACTCACCATGCAGTTGGATGACTTTGCAGAGCGTGTTCTGAAGCCTCGTATTTCGCAGCTGGCTGCATCCATTGATGCTGACGTTGCTAATGCGTACAAGAACATCTTCAATTCCGTCGGCACTCCCGGCACCACCCCATCGACTTCGCTCGTTCTGCTGCAAGCGCAACAGAAACTGAACGAAAACGCTGCTGTGATGTCGCCACGTTATGCAACTGTTAACCCAGCTGCTAACGCCGGTCTGGTCGAAGGCATGAAAGGTCTGTTCAACCCAACCGACACCATCAGCCGCCAGTTCAAGAACGGCATGATGGGCACTGGCGTTTTGGGCTTCGACGAAGTCAACATGTCTCAGTCGATCAAACAGCACACCACTGGTAGCTGGGGTACTTCGATCACTGTGACTTCAACTGTTACTACCGAAGGTCAGTCCACTCTGCCAATCAGCTTTACTGGTTCGAGCAAGACTTGGAACGTCGGCGACGTGTTCACCATTGCTGGTGTTAACGCTGTCAACCCACAGACCCGTGAGTCCACAGGTTCGCTGCAGCAGTTCGTTGTGACTGCTGTTGCTTCCGGCTCCTCGACTGCTACTCTGTCGATCAGCCCAGCTCTGTACTCCGCTGGTCAGGCTTTGGCCACTGTTGACGCTCTGCCTGTTTCGGGCGCTGTTGTCACCATGTTGGGTTCGGCTGCTACCCAGTACGCTCAAAACCTCGTCTATCACAAAGACGCAATCACGCTGGCTACCGCCGACCTGCTGATGCCACAAGGCGTCGACATGGCGTCACGTCAAGTCCATAACGGCATCTCGATGCGTATCGTTCGTCAATACGACATCAACAATGACCGTATGCCTTGCCGTATCGACGTTCTGTACGGTTACAGCACGATTCGTCCGCAAATGGCTTGCCGCATCTGGGGCTAAGTCTTGGTGGGGGCTTTGGCCCCCATTGACAACATCTTTTAAAGGAAAATTATCATGGCACTTCCTAATGGCGCTGGTGGCTATCAAATTGGTGATGGCAATATCAACGAAGCAATTATCAAGACGGTTCCTGTTCCCGCAACCGCAACTGCAACCGCTACTCTGACTGCTGCTCAAGTTCTGAACGGCATTCTGCTCGGTAGCCCAGGCACTTCGGCAGCTAGTTACACGCTGCCTACCGTGTCGGATCTGGAAGCAGCACTGCCTGCAGCAACTAAGCCCGGCGTGTCTTTTGACTTCTCAGTGGTTAACGTCGACGGCTCTAGCTCCGGCGTTATCACTCTGGTCGCAGGCACTGGCTGGACTATCGTTGGTCTGGCAACTGTTGTGGCTACTGCTGGTACGGCTCAAGCTTTCCGCGCGCGCAAGACCGGCGACGGCGCTTGGACTCTGTATCGTATGGCTTAATTTGACGGGGGCTTCGGCCCCTGTTTTTCAAAGGATAAATTATGTCAAATACGAAACCTATTGGTGTTGCGTATACTGACCAAGACATCATCGGTTCAGATTACGTTTTATCTAGTGGTCAACTAGGTTATACGACTACAGCTCAAGGCACAGTAACTCAGGCAACCAGCAAATCTACCGCTGTGACCCTGAATACTTCGGCGGGTCAAATTACAATGAACAACGCCGCTTTGGCGTCGGTTACCAACGTAACTTTTACCCTCAATAACTCACTTATCAGCAGCAACGATATTCTTATCCTTAATGTGTCCGGCGGTGCTACCTCCGGCGCGTATAACTGCTGGGTATCGGGGTTAAGTGCTGGTTCAGCGACTATCACTGTGCGTAATATTTCTGGCGGCTCGCTGTCAGAAGCAGTGGTGATTAACTTTGCTTTGATTCACTGTCAGTAATTAAGGCGGGGCTTCGGCCCCGTTCTACCCTATGCCTATATATTTACAACACCCAGTTCACGGCACCAAAGTCGCCACTATGGAGATGGAAGCCGAATTTGATGAACAAAACGGCTGGCTTCGGTATAATCCCGACACGCCTTCAGCTCCTGAAGCGGCGGCACCAGCCAATGAACTGGAAGTTAAACGTCGTCGTAGCCGCACTACCGTAGAGGCGGCAGCTTAAAGGAGTAGACATGGCAACCGCCTTCGACCAGATCAAAGCGGCACTTCGGCTCATAGGCCAGCTGGCTGAAGGTGAAGAGCCATCTCCGCAGGCCGCTCAAGACTCGCTAAACGCCATGAATCAAATGATTGATTCGTGGAACACAGAGCGCCTGTCGGTATTCAATACGATCGATCAGACCTTTCTTTGGCCTGCAGGAGAGATCCAGCGCCATCTTGGCCCGTCTGGCGCAAGCATAGGTGGGTTTGACGGTCTTCGTCCTGTTTTGCTCGATGATTCGACTTACTTCCGCGACCCGCAGACCAACGTGTCGTTTGGCATTAAGTTCATCAATCAGCAGCAATACGACGGCATTGCGGTCAAAACCGTGACCTCTACGTATCCACAAGTCATGTGGATCAACATGGAGTACCCCAATATTCAGATGACGATCTACCCCAAACCCACGCGGGAGTTGGAGTGGCACTTCATCAGCGTGCAGGAGTTGGATCAGCCGGCAACGCTAAACACCAACCTGACGTTCCCGCCAGGCTATTTGCGGGCGTTCAAGTACAATTTGGCAATGGAAATTGCCAACGAGTTTGGTGTCGAGCCTATGCCGCAAGTGCAGCGGATTGCCATGACGTCCAAACGTAACCTGAAGCGCATCAACAATCCTGACGACGTGATGTCCATGCCATACTCGTTGGTGGCAACTCGTCAGCGGTTTAACATCTACGCCGGTAATTACTAAGCCGTGAAGACGCCTATCCTTGGCCAATCCTACGTGGCTCGCAGCGTCAATGCTGCCGATAGCCGCATGGTGAACCTGTTTCCTGAAGCCACACCGGCACCGGAAGGTATGGAGCCTGCGTACCTGAACCGGGCGCCAGGCTTGCGTAAGTTGGCGACTGTCGGCACCGGCCCCATCCGTGGGCTGTGGCAGTACGGCAACTACGGCTACGCCGTCTCCGGCAGCAAGCTCTACCGCATATCAAGCGATTGGACGTCGATACCGCTAGGTAACGTCAGTGGTACTGGCCCCGTGTCAATGGTCGACAACGGCACACAGCTTTTCATTGCGGCCAACCCTGACGGGTACATCTACGACGCGTCGACTGAAGAGTACGCCGAAATTACGGACGTAGACTTCCCAGGCGCCGTAACTGTTGGCTATTTGGATGGTTATTTTGTTTTCCAAGAACCGAATTCCCAAAAGTTCTGGACGTCTGAACTGCTTGACGGCACCCAGCTCGACCCGCTGTCGTTTGCCAGTGCTGAAGGTATGCCAGACAACTTGGTGTCGCTGTTTGTGGACCACCGTGAGGTGTGGCTGTTTGGCACTCAGTCCGTTGAAGTCTGGTACGACGCAGGCGACACACCGTTTCCTTTAGCCCGCATCCAAGGTGCGGTCAACGAGATCGGCTGCGCGGCAACCTTCTCGGTGGCTAAGATGGACAACTCGCTGTTCTGGCTAGGGGCTGACGCCCGTGGCCAAGGCGTGGTGTTCCGTGCCAACGGCTACTCTGGCCAGCGCATTTCTACCCATGCGGTCGAGTACGCTATTCAGAGTTATGGCACCATTTCAGATGCAATCGCTTTTACCTACCAGCAAGACGGCCACGCTTTCTACGTGCTGACCTTTCCGACTGCTCAGAAGACTTGGGTGTTCGATGTGGCCACGGGCGCCTGGCATGAACGTGCTGGGTTTGCCAATGGCCAGTTTATCCGTCACCGCGCCAACTGCCAAATGTTCTTCAACAACCAAGTGGTGGTTGGCGACTTCCAGAACGGCAAGATTTACGCTTATGACCTCAACGTGTTTGCTGACGACACGCTGCCACAAAAGTGGCTGCGGTCGTGGCGGGCGCTGCCTACCGGCCAGAACAACTTAAAGCGTACCGCCCAGCACGCCTTGCAGCTTGAGTGCGAGACAGGCGTGGGCATCGTGACCGGCCAAGGCAACGACCCACAGGTCATGCTGCGCTTCTCAGATGATGGCGGCCATACGTGGTCAAACGAGAAGTGGGCCGGCATGGGCAAGATGGGCAATTACGGATTTAGAGCGTTTTGGCGTCGGTTAGGCATGACTGACAAGCTGCGTGACCGCGTGTACGAGGTATCAGGCACTGACCCCGTCAAGATCGCCATTATGGGTGCCGAACTCGCGTTGACCGGCACCAATGCCTAATCCCGATAACGAACCGCAAATACCCAAGAACCAATCGCCGATTACCGACGATCGGACAGGGCTTGTCTCGCGTGATTGGTACCGGTTCTTCCTAAACCTGCTCAATAAAGCCAATCAAGGCGGGGGCGGCGGCACAGGCACGGTCACATCGGTCAACGTATCGGGCGGCACAACGGGCCTGACAACCTCTGGCGGCCCTGTCACGACGTCGGGCACGATTACCTTGGCCGGAACCCTAGACGTCGATAACGGCGGCACAGGAGCCACTACAGCCTCTGGCGCGCGCACTAATCTAGGCGCAGCCGCATCCGGTGCCAACTCGGACATCACCTCGATGTCGGGTATTACAGGGGCTATCAGCTCACCCACCTACATTCAGATGGGTAATGGTTCCGGCACCACATTGGCCGCTGGCCGCATGTGGTACAACCAAACCACCGGCAGTTGGGATTTGGGTATGGGCGGCGGCAGCATCACCCAGCAGGTGGGCGAAGAGCTGTTTGTTTATGGCAAAGCCACAGCGGCTATTACCGATTCCCCACTTCAGATTGTCTACCATACGGGTACGGTGGGGGCTAGCGGCGTCATCACCTTTGCCCCTACGATTGCAGGCATTACGGATATAAACGCGATTGTTGGCGTTGCCACCGAAAATATTGCGCTAAATGGTTTTGGCCGAATCACCAACTTTGGCGTAGTTCACGGTATTACCACCAACGGTACGGCGTACGGCGAGACATGGGCCGACGACGACATTATTTGGTACAACCCGGTAACCGGCAACCCGACTAATGTTGAGCCTACCGCGCCCAACATTAAGGTGCAAGTTGGCATCATCATTACCGCAGGGCCAGGCGGGTCGGGGTCGTTTCAGGTACTCTTGCGGCCAGGCTCCGTGTTGGGCGGTACGGACTCCAACGTACAGTTTTCGTCGCTTGCCAACAATAACTTGATCCAGTACGACAGCGCGTTGCAGTATTGGAAAAATGTTACGCCCGGCAGCGTCACAGGTGTTGGCAGCGTGGCTAACGCCTTGACCGCTGGCACCGGCATCTCGTACAGCGTTGGCACGACCTATAACGGCTCGGTAGCGGTCACGATCAATAACTCCGCGCCAGACCAGACGGTGTCTTTGACCGGCGGCACAGGCATTAGTACGTCAGGCACGTACCCGAACTTTACGATCACCAACACGCTGCCCATGACGTACCCTGGGGCGGGCATCCCAAACTCGACCGGCACGGCTTGGGGCACGTCGTACTCGACCACAGGCTCTGGCACGGTGGTGGCACTGGCCACATCGCCAAGCTTTACCACACCGATCTTAGGCACCCCGCAGTCGGGCAACTTCAGCACGGGTACGTTCACTTGGCCGACCTTTAACCAGAACACCACCGGCACGGCTAGCAATGTCACCGGCACGGTAGCGATTGCCAACGGCGGTACCGGCCAGACGAGCCAAACTGCAGCCTTTGATGCCTTGTCGCCGCTAACTACCAAAGGTGACTTGATTGTCTACAACGGCACGGACAATGTCCGGCAGGCTGTGGGTGCGGATGGCTACGTATTGCAGGCCGATTCGACTCAAACAACCGGCGTCAAGTGGGCCGCTACGGCGACCAATACGATTGCAATTAGCAACGACACCAGTACCGCGTCCAACTTGTATCCGGCGTTTGCTGCAGCGACCACAGGGTCAGTGTCTACGCTCTATACGGGCAATGCAAAATTACTGTACAAACCCAGTACCGGTGAATTAACATCCACGGCAGTAGCGGCATCAAATGGCATATTTGTCAATAGTTTAACTATTGCTACAAGTTACACGGTTGCCTCTGGATATTCGGGCATGTCAGCTGGCCCCGTGACTATTTCTAGCGGCGTGACGGTAACGGTATCTTCAGGCTCACGATGGGTGGTGGTGTGAACGATCTAGCAAATACAGAAGACAAGGTAAAGTTTCGCGAGGACGTGATGACGGTGCAAACCGGTCTGCAAGGGCTTATTGATTCTGGCGCGGTAGAGTCTACGTTAGAAGACTGCAAATTAACGCATTATTTTACGCCCAAAGATGATGTGTACGGGTGCCACGCTTACGCAAGAGAAATGTTTATCCCCAAAGGCACGTTAATTATCGGAAAGATACATCGGCACCAGCATTTAAATTTTATTAGTAAAGGCAAAGTGCGGGTGTTTACTGAATTTGGCGAAAAACAATTAGAAGGCCCATGCACGTTTGTGTCTGAAGTTGGGTTAAAACGTGCGGTATATGCGGAAGAAGACACGTTGTGGACTACCGTGCATTTAACTGCACACGGCGCGGAAGATAAGTTGCTTGAAATAGAGAACGAAGTTATCGCACCAACCTACGGCGACATAAATTTAATTGGCACTATGGCTGAATTGTCTCAGTTAGAAACAAAAGGAGAAACACTATGACTTGGGGTGCAACAGCTATTGCAGGAAGCGCCATTGTAGGTGGGTATGCGGCTAATAAAGCCGCTGACGCGCAAGAACGGGCTTCAGAAGCAGCTATTGCTGAACAGCGGCGTCAATTTAACAAACAAATGGAGTTGCAAAAGCCTTTTCGAGACGCAGGCGTTAATGCACTTCCTGAGCTGATTGCTGCATCGCGCTATACGCCGTTTGGCATGGAGCAATTCCAAGCTGACCCCGGTTACGGTTTTCGCCTTAAAGAAGGTTTAAGAGCTTTGGATCAGTCAGCGGCTGCGCGCGGCGGTCTGTTATCTGGCAATCAATTGCGTGGCGTTACTCAATTTGGCCAAGAACTAGGATCGCAAGAATTTAACAACGCGTTTAATCGCTATCAAGCTGAACGCGCCGCTCGTTTAAACCCATTACAAAGTTTAGCAGGCATGGGGCAAACTAATGCAGCGACTATGGCACAACAAGCGGGGCAGTTAGGCCAATCCGTGGCCGCTAATATGATTGGCGCAGGCAACGCACGCGCTTCTGGCTATATGGGCACTGCTAACGCCCTATCAAACGCGTTGGGCCAAGGCTTGAATTATTATCAAGGACAAAGTTACCTTGACGCATATAAAGCAGCTAATCCACCTGCGAGGACTTCATCTGCTGGCGGCGTTAGAACGACTACGCCTTGGGGTGGAATAAGTAACGACTAAGGATAAGTTATGGCACAAATTGATCCATCTATCGCAATGGGTTTTCGCCCGATTCAAATTGAATCGCCGATAAACCAGATGGCTGCAATATCGCAACTTGAAGGCGCGCGCCAGCAACGGCAAATGAACATGCTTCAAATGCAGGAGTACGCTCGTAAAGCTAAAGAGGATCAAGACTTAGCAGCGCAACAAAACGAATTAGCAAAAATTCACAGTTCGGGGGTAAAGATTGGCTCCCCTGACTATTTTAATCTTGTCGCTGCTAAAGCACCCCGATTGCTGACTAATATTATGGATCAGCAAACTAAGCGCGATGCTTTAGAGGCGCAAAGAGAAGCGCGTGAAGCTGAAACAGAAAAGCGCAATTTTGAATTAGGCCAAAAAAAAGAAGAAGTATCTAGGGCAAAAATTAAGCAAGCGATTGCAGACATAGCTAATTTTGATGATTTGGCAAGTATTCAATCGGACATTGAAAGAAAACTTACGTCTGGCGAATTAACAGAAGAACAGGCTAATCAAATTAGATCTGGACTTCCTGCTGATGATAGCGGTATACCTGCATGGCAACGCAATTCTTTGCTGAAGTTAATGGATCTTAAAGACAGGGTTGCGGAACAGCAAAAAGCCAAAGAACGCACTGCACCTAAGTGGGAGTTGAAAAAAATAGGAAACCGCGAAGTTTTAGTAGATACGAACTCGTTTAGTCCTACTGTAGGGCAAATAAAACCAGGCGTTGAGGCTTTGGTAGACACTACACCTAAACCAGAAAAGATTGAGCAAAACGGCAGAATTTCGTTCATTGACATGAACCCGAACAGCGCGACGTATGGGCAGCCAACGGGCGCTATGCAGGAAATAGTTGATACCGCACCTAAGTGGACAGCTCGCGACATCGGCGGTTCAATTGTGTATGTTGATGAAAATCAAAATAGTTCGACGTTTGGTCAGCAAAAAGAAGGAACAACACTTACTAAAACCGCTACGCCAACTGCACCTAGCAAAACTGTTCAACTGCAAGCTGAATTAGTTAGTGCAGAAAAAACTTACGGCAAAGATAGCCCGCAGGCCAGACAGATTCGTGACAAGATTGAACAAGAAACTGGTGGGTTAGAGCGTCAACGGATTGCTATTGACAGGTATCGTTCGCGTAAAGGCGAAGGTAATGGATCTAGCACTGGCCCCGGCCCCGGCACTAAGCTAGAAAAAGGCGAGCGTTGGAATCCAGATGAGCAGCGTATTGAAACTGTGCCCGGTAGTAAGCTGTACGTTGCGCAGTCAAACGCGCACGGTAAAGATCGTTCTTCTTTGGTTGCCGTAGAAACAAAAACTAATTCTGCTATCGCTAAAATAGATGAAATTTTAGATCCAAAAAATCAAGATGGATTTGACGCTAATTTTAGTGGCATGGTGCCTTACGGCGGTTTTGTTACTGGACGTTTTGCGCCAGACTCACGCCGCAGAATTGAAAGTTTAAAAGCCGACATGAAATCGGCGGGGCTTGAGCTTATACGTCAAGGCGGCTCTATTGGCCAGATTACCGAACGAGAGTGGCCAATTCTTGAAGCTATGATCGCAGGTATCAGCCCTGAAATGACACCTGAAGCTGCGCGCGCAGAATTTAAGAAAGTACGCGCGTACATGCAAAAACTTAAAGCAAACGCTAAAGACGCATACCAAACTGAATGGGGCGACACGCAGTATTTTAAACCTTCATCAGAAGATAAAGCGTCAAAACAGCTGTCTGCGGAAGATAGAGAAGCGTTGGCTTGGGCAGAAGCTCATCCTACAGACTCCCGCGCAATTAAGATTAAAAAACGGCTTGGAGTTAAATAATGGCTGCTACTTTTGATCCTGACGCCTATTTAGCGCAACCACCAAAAGCGTTTGATCCAGACGAATACCTGCGGTCGTTGCCTCCCGTAGAAGTCATAGAAGATAGGTCTATACCCAGTGTTTTTAACATGGCGGCTGATCGAGACGCTGTGCCCGTCTCTCGCCGGTCTTGGACGGATATAGGTCAAGGCATTACGGAAGTGCCTGGCGTGTTAGCAACTAGCTTGTTTGGTAACCTAGTCGGCCCTTTTGTTGGCATCGGCACCAGTATGTACGAAGGGTCGTTTGGCACGCAAAAAGGTGTACGCCGCGCGGAAAAAGTTGCCTCCGACGTGGCGCACGCGCTCACCTACGCGCCACGTACACAAACTGGCCGCGACATTCTGGGTGGCTTTTCCAGTTTTTTAGATGACACTAAACTGTCTGGCTTAAACCCCTATACGGGCGCAGAATTAGCAGCAGTAAGTTCGCCCGTACTCCAGCAAGGCAAACTGGCAACCGACGCGAGATTGGCCGAACGCGCTACCGCGCGACAAGAAGCTAATGTTGCTAGCAGTTTTGAGAACGCGGCAAAAATTGACGCAGCTAATTTAGCGGTTAAACATGGCATTGCGTTAAACCCTGCTGAAGCTAACCCTACCCGTGCTAATCGGCTTAAAGCTAGCATGGCTGGCACTGAAAACCTTACGGAAAACTTATCCAAAATAAACGAACCGCGTTTTACGCAGCTCGCTTTGCAGGATATGAATTTGCCGCCTAACACGGTATTGAACGCAAAAGCGTTTGAAGCCGCGTTAGACCAGCACAGCGGCCCGTATAACCGTATAAAACAAATACCTGCTTTAGCAGCTGACGACGCGGTAATTGCGGAAATACGAAGTTTGCGTATTGATCGACCTTCTATAGGTGGGGAAGCTAGCGCTAAAGCGGTTAATAAACTAGTTGATGAAGCGATCGCAAAAATAATAGAGGGTCGATCTGGCGCAGAAGTTATTACCGACATACGCAAATTACGGCGCGACGCAAACGCGGTGTACAGCGCACAGCAAAAAAGTGGCGTGCCCGACCCTGTAAAAATAGCGCGCGCGGATGCCAACAAAAAGCTAGCAGATTCGCTAGAAAATTTAATTGAGGCCAATGTCCGCGATCCAAAATTATTGGGTGAGTTACGCAAAGCGCGCGCCGAAATGGCCAAAATTTATGACTATGAACGCGCGACAAACTTTGCGACTAATCGGATTGACCCTACTATCTTGGCCAAAATGGTGGAAGAGGGTAAGCCGTTGTCTGGCATCGCAGCCGACATTGGCAAAATTGTCGCCGTCTACCCTGACATTGCGCAGCAAGGTAAAACCGGCAAACCTTTTTGGGCACCTGAACGGCTAACGCGTTCAACTGCCGCAGGCACAATAGGTTTGGCAATAGGTGGTTTGCCTGGTGCAATCGGCGGTGCAGTAACAGGTAATATTGCTAGTGGTTTGGCTGGGCGGCGCATGGCGTCGCCAGGCTATCAGGCCAAGTACGCCATTCCGCAAGACTTTAGGCCACCCACGCAAGTCAACAACCTGCGTCCGGTGCCAATGTCTACCGACCGTAATCTGCCGGTGCCTTTTGACTACCGTAACGCGCTGCTGACCAAAGATCAAATACCTAATTGGGTGTTTGGCCAAAGCATTCCTGAAGGCGATGTCCGCGTTGGTGTGCCTTCGGTTTT
>JACCDQ011497324.1_pt1 | contig 30120 bp, 26 predicted proteins | sample 7446031 | NCBI WGS metagenome assembly JACCDQ01 (sample SAMN15323442, study PRJNA562643) | freshwater metagenome | isolation source: river surface water | place: USA:Blue River Watershed | collected 2017-08-17 | reverse complement strand
TCGCTCGGTGCTGAGGCTTCTGGCTCTACCGCTTTAGCACTTTCTTCCGAAACCGTCGTTTCAGTTGCAGGAGCTTTGAATTTCGGCTTAAAAACAGGGCGAGCAGGTTTTACTGGCTCATCGCTCGGTGCTGTGGCTTCTGGTTCTACCGCTTTAGCACTTTCGTCCGAAACCGTCGTTTCGGTTGCAGGAGCTTTGAATTTCGGTTTAAAAACAGGGCGAGCAGGTTTTACTGGCTCTTCGCTCGGTGCTGAGGCTTCTGGTGCTTTTACTTCCGCTGTATTTGCTGTTTTAAATTTCGGTTTAAATGCAGGTTTTGCCGTAGGAGTTACAGGCTCAGTAGGTTTACTTTCTTCTGTGGCTGGTATTTCGGTGACAGGCTGCACTTTAGGCTTGAAGGCAGGTTTGGCTACAGGCGTAGTCTTAGGCGTTGTTTCTTTCTTAAACGCCTCTTTTTCCTGCATATACTGTTCGTACAATTGCTTTTTCTCTTGTGCTTGTTCGGCCGTGAGATTAGCAAACTGGAAATTATGGTCGATTACATCGAATACCGAAAAGTCGTATTCTTTGGTCATGGTTAGGCACTCGGTCGGGCAAACAGTTGTACACAAGCCACAGAAACAGCATTTCGACATATCAATATCGAATTTCGCTGCATAAAGCCGTATGGCCGAGCCATCAGAGGCGTAACCAACAACGCCAGTAGCTTTGATGGGTTCAATTTCTATACAATCGACAGGACAAATTTTGGCACATTTATCACAAACAATGCAATCATCCATTTCATTGTGCAGTTGATAACGCCCCGTATCAGGCACAGGTATTTTTTCAAACGGATATTGCACCGTTACAATGCCCGTTTGCTGGTCGAAGTAATGGGCATCGTCAACAAAGATAGGTTTACGACTTTGGCGTGCCTCTAAAATGTGTTTAAAAGACAAAGAAAGTCCCTTCAAAGAAGTTTTTATACCCTCTTTGATATTGCCCCAATATGTATTATTTGCTCCTTTTTGCATAATCAATTACAAAGCTACGCTATAAAATACTGAATTTATAGAGTAAACCTTTTTTTTTGGTAAAAGAATCCACATACCGTAAATATTGCCTTGCCTACATTTTAAAACAAAACATTAGGCTTTAAGATAACCTATCTCGAAGCCTAATGCCTATGATTAAACAAAGTTTTGCACTTAATACAACCTTGGAAATGCCTGTGGATTAGCCTCGTGCATGAGGTCATACACCGCATCAAAAACAGTATCGGCACTTGGTTTCGAGAAGTAATCGCCATCAGAACTGTACGCTGGGCGGTGTGGTTGGGCTGCTACACAGACAGGCTTGGCATCGAGCCAACGATAGGCGTTTTGCCCATCTAGTACCTGTTGCATCATGTAGGCAGAAGCCCCTCCAGGCATATCTTCATCAGCAAATACGACCCGATTGGTCTTTTGTATCGACTGCACAATGCGATGATGACGGTCGAAAGGCAAGAGGGTTTGTACGTCTATGATTTCGATACTGATGCCTACTTCTTGAAGCAAGCGAGCAGCTTCTAGCACAATACGACACATCGAGCCGTAGGTGACAACCGTTACATCTTCACCTGCTCGAATCACTTCTGGCACACCTAATGGCACACGCATCTCTGGCAAATTGTCTGGCAATTTTTCCTTCAAACGGTATCCATTCAGGCATTCGATTACGATGGCGGGGTCGTCGCTTTCGAGTAAGGTATTGTACAAACCTGCCGCTTGGGTCATGTTGCGAGGAACGCATAAATGTACCCCACGCAAGCCATTGAGCAATACCGCCATAGGCGAGCCCGAATGCCATATTCCTTCGAGGCGATGCCCACGAGTACGGATAATCATGGGTGCTTTTTGCCCTCCTTTGGTACGGTAATGCAAACAAGCGAGGTCGTCGGACAACGTAGCAAAAGGATAAAAAATATAATCAAGATACTGTATTTCGATGATAGGACGTAGCCCACGCATAGCAGCCCCAATGCCTTGTCCTACGATAGTCATTTCTCTGATGCCTGTATCGGTGACACGCCAATGCCCATGTTTTTCTTGCAATCCTGCCAATGTTTGGTTGACATCGCCTATTTTACCGACATCTTCGCCAATGATAAAAATTTGAGGATATTCTGATAAAAGACGGTCGAAGTTTTTATTTAAAATCTCTCTTCCATCGAGCATTGGGGCATCTTGGGCATATACAGCCTCTACGGCTGCCACTTTTAGAGGAGAATGAGCCGAATCGCTGTATTGTAAGGCATTAAAACGGTCGTAATTTCGTTCTTCTGCCTTTTGTAACCACGTTTGTAAGCCTTCCTTAGCAGGAATCTGCTCGAATCGAAGCAGCCGTAACGCTTTTTTTACAGCCGTGATATTATCTCTATGAATGGCGTTGGGGGTCTTTTTGAGTTCGTCGATAATGGGTTGAATAAATACTCCTTGCCGACTTTCTCTTGCCGCTTCTTCTAGCCATGCAAGGGCATCGGCTCGTTCGGGCTTAATCGAGTCCATATAGTCTTTCCAAGCCTGTTTTTGGGCTTGTCGAGCAATGCCTACCGCCTCTTCGTCGATTTGTAAAAGCTCTTCTTCCGAAGCAATGGCATTGGCCAAAATCCATGTTCTAAAGCGAGCATTGCAGTCAAAATCTATTTCAAACTGCAACCTTTCGGCTGATTTGTAGCGTTCGTGCGAGCCAGAAGCCGAGTGTCCTTGTTGTTGCGTCACCTCTTCTACGTGAATCAACGAAGGAATGTGGTATTGTCTGGCAAGTTTGGCCGCTTTTTGAAAAGCTTCCATTAAACCTATATAATCCCAAGCTTTTACTACTATAATTTCTAAGCCTTGTTCATCCGCATTCCGTTGATAGCCAGCCAAAGCCTTAGAAATAGAACATTTGGTAGTTTGGTATTCGGTAGGTACAGAAATCCCATAGCCGTCGTCCCAAACAGCCATCACGAGCGGAATTTGTAACACCCCAGCCGCATTGATACATTCCAAAAACATCCCCTCGGAAGTCGAAGCATCGCCAATGGTGGCAAAGCACACTTCGTTGCCTTGTCTCGAAAATTTTTGAGCAATTTCGCCTTGCAATTCGGGCAATAAACGGTACAGTTTTGAAGCGTAAGCCAAGCCAATAGACCGAGGCATTTGTCCAGCCGTAGAAGAAACGCCAGCCGCCGAGTTGAAGAGCGTTGTTTGGTCAACCCAGTTGCCTTGAGCATCGAGCCACTGCGTAGCATGGTGGTTGTTCATGGTGCGTCCGCCTGTGTGAGGGTCAAAGGCTTTGTCTGGATGCCCATACAATTGTGCAAAATACTGCGTCCATGTCATATCGCCAACAGCCGCTACAATGGTTTGGTCACGATAATACCCCGACACAAAATCGCCTGCTTGCATGGCTCTTGCCAAGGCAATTTGTGCCAGTTCTTTGCCATCGCCATAAATCCCAAACTTGGCTCGTCCAGCAAATACTTCCTTCCTTACAAGCAAAGAGCATTCTCGGCTTACCCTTGCCAAACGATAATCTTCTAATACAGATTCCTTCTTAAATAGAGGTAGTTCTGGCGATGTTTCGTTTTCTAACACAGTTGTTTCGGATTGTTCGGATTGATAAGTACGCATTCCTATGGTTTTATTTTGCTTCTATACAGCGTCTAATAAAGTCACGTATTTTGTGCATTTATACGGCTAGATACACTTTTTTCAAAAAAACAGTTCTTTATTTTTTCTTAGCTCCCTACCTGTAAAGTTGTATCAAAAATAAGATAAATTAATTAGTATAACAAATGCTTACCCATTTGAGGTTAATGTTAATGATTTGTTAAAGCCTTTTCCAGATTTTGCTAATCTGCTGTGATAATATATTTTTGTTTGGTGACAGAAGCCTCGCATTCTTACATTATAGTGCTTTCTTAGAAAAAAATAGTAGCTTATTTTTTTGTATAGTACCGCACATTTTCAGGAATTTAGTGGCTATTTCACGCAACAAATACACGCATTTTGCGTAAATTATCATAAAATTCCCACGATTCGTTCGCTGTCAAGTAATTTTCATTCAATCTAAACAGTCAGTTCTCATGAAAAAATTATTTTTCTTTTTCGCATTTGTTCTTTGTGCAACTTTTGCAAATGCACAAGGCGTTATTACATTCGATAAGAATGTTACAACGCATGATTTTGGTAAAGTAGAAGAAGGTGCTATAGCCACTTATACTTTCCATTTTACGAATACAGGTACTGCTCCTGTGTTAATTTCTAGTGCACAGCCTTCTTGTGGCTGTACAACACCAGACTGGACTAAAGACCCTGTAATGCCTGGTAAACCTGGCTTTGTAACGGCTTCTTTCAACTCTAATGGTCGCCCAGGTGTATTCAGCAAAACGGTTACAGTTGTAAGTAACTCAGAAACACCAACTATCACATTGACAATCAAAGGTGAAGTTGTGCCAAAACCTGCTAAAAAATCAACTGAGTAGTTGAAGCTCAAGGACTTTTTTTCTAAAGGACATTCGCAGGAGTGTCCTTTTTTGTTTGCATTTACTTAGGAAATATACAAAGCTTTGAGATATTTTTCAAAAATTTTCTTGATTTTATCCTAAACGATACCGTTGCTTGATTCTAATTCCCATCTGAAAGCCAAGCCATAAGGTAAAGGTATCAGTAGAACGCAGGGGCTGATAAGAAGGAATGTTGCGAAAGGGTTTGCCGTTCCAATACGATGATTTGGTTACGTCGATACTCAGGGCTTTGATAGAAGGCCCAAACGTTAGGCTAGAGTTACGTGCCAAAAATTTTTCAAAACCAATATCTAACCGAAATAGCCAACCTTGGTTGATACCTGCAATGCCGTCGTACTCAACAATGGCATTACTCACCAAGTCGGTGTTCATCATCCAATTGTTATTGAGCCTGTAGGCTCGTCCAATACCATAGCCAATATTAAACATTTCGTAGGTTCGTACAAAGTTGTAGCCAAGCGTAAGTACATTATAGAATTGCTGTACGCCTGTTTTGAAGGTAAAATTTGCCGAGCGGTTTTCATCAATGCTGAGTTCAAGGCGTTTGAAGCCATTGCCTCGACCCACAAAACTCAAAAAACCAATAGGCACAGTTTCGGTTGAGTCGGCAAAGTTGAGTAGCCCGATTTGTCGCCCTTTTTTGCCAACTTTATGGGCATAGTTGATCATGCCTACTTGCCAGCCTTGGGCGGTTTTGAGGGTGACGTTCATGACAAGTGCCATTTGTAAACCTTTGTCAATGCGTTTGGTAAAGTTCACGGCTGTAGCCATTTGTAGCCCTTGTAATTCTTGGTGTGTAATATTAAATAGCCCTGCGGCTTGTACACCTTTGAAGCCTTTCCACGTGTGGTTCCAGCCACCAGCCAAGGCTACGCCGTCGGTGCGGCCCAAGGTTGTGTTAAAAACGCCCGCCATTTGTACGCCATTGACGTTTTTTCCTACAATATTGCCTACACCAGCCAATTGAAAGCCAAGCATATTACGCCTCACGCCATTAAGCACGCCTCCCAATTCCATTTGCCGAACACCAGCCGAATACCCCATGACGATATTGAGCGAGAGGTCATTTTCGATACTACCCGATAAGAGTTTGTTTGTTCCTAAAAAAGGAAAAAGCGATACCTGAAAAGGACGAACCAAGGTGTCTTGCACGTTTTGGGCGTGAATCCGCTGTGCTTGACGTACCATGATTTTATCAAAACTATTTTTAAGCTTAGTCCAAAGGTTGCCTTTATACAAACTATCGTTAGCATTATTGGTAAAAATTCCTTTATCGCCAGTCGTATTTTCGTATTCGTCGAGTAGCAAAGGTGCTGGCGTATAGCGTGGCTTAGAAGCCTGATGAATCGCCGAAGAATCGACTAAGGGAAAAAACGGCGAGTTGTCTTCGGAAGGAAAAACAGGCTTTTGCTTTTGTTTTTCAGGTAACAACAGCCAATCTTTGGTGGTACTTTCGGCTTCTTTTATCCAAAGAGATTGTTGTAAATAGCCTGGTTTTGAAACAGTAATTTTAAAGGGAAGTTGGGGTGAGGTAATTTTTAAACGATAAAAACCTGTAGCTGATGAAATCGCCGATGCCAACGATTTTTTTTCGTAAATACTCACATTTGCCAAGCGTTGTTCGGTATTGGCATCGGTAATATACCCAGAAATAAAAATGGTTTTGTAAATAGGGACTTCTACTTTTATCAGAATAATATAATTTCCTTGTATTTTATATTGAATATTATCTCTAAACAACAAGGTTAAAGCCTCTCGTAAAGGTCTGTTGATGAGGTTTATATCTACTGTTTTTCGGTCATCTATGGCACTGGCATTGTAGGCAAAAGAGCAGTTGGTTTGTTTGGTGATACTTTCGAGTACCACAGCGAGGCGTTCGTCGGTAAAGCGTAGCGTAACAGGACGAGCAAGTACATTTTGGGCAATGATAGGCACGTGACAAGCAATCAAACATCCTATGATTCCTAGCGATATGGCTACTCGTAAACGCTGCGTCATGAAATAACTCGTTACTTTACTTGAAAATTTAGGCGAAAGTTACAGAAAAAAGTCGATTTTACAGACATCCATTGCCATTAAGTACATACTCTTTACCTTTCATTTTCAACTTAAAACCAAAGGTTTGTACAATTACCTGAACAATGTTATCCAGTTTTTCTTCTTCAAAAGTAGCGGTAAGTTTACAGGTACTCATGGCAGGATTTTCAAGCGTAATTTTTTGTCCATAAGTTTCCGATAGCACGTGTACCACTTCGTTGAGCGGCGTATTGTCGAACACAAACTTTTGGGTTTGGTAAGCAATCGTATTTTCGTCGGGATGGTCGAGTAGCTGTAGTGTTTCGCCAAGGGTTTGGGCTTGCTGTCCGGGGATTAAAGTAACAGAGGCTTGTTTTTGTGAAAATTGTACTTTTCCTGTTTTAACAAAGACCGATACCTTCGTATCATAAGCTTTTACGTTGAAAGAAGTACCTAATACCTTTACATCGGTTTGTTGGGCATGAATAATAAACGGATGTGCTGCGTCGTGTGCCACATCGAAAAATGCCTCGCCAGTAAGCGAAATTTCACGGGTATTGCCCGTAAATTGAGCTGGGAATTGTATGCGAGAGTTTTTATTTAACCAAACTTTTGTGCCGTCTGGCAAGGTTTTTTGGAGCTTCTGATTGGTGCTTTGAGCGGTAAGCATGGCTACTTCTACCGAAGAGGAGGAAGAAAACCAAAAAATACTCCCCACAACCAAGGCTATTCCTGCTGCCATGCTGCCAAGTAAAGGCCAAAGGCGAACCTTCGAGCGAACAGGGCGAAGCGGTTCGACAACAAGGTCAGATTCCTTGAAAGTCATCGGTGCTGGCGTTTCGTTGCTATGTATTTGCGTTTTCACTTTCGACCAAGCGGCTTCTACATCTACGGTTTGTTTATGTTGAAACGCAGTGGTAGTATCCCAAATCAATTTTGATTGGTCGAGCAAGGTATCGGCTTCATCCGTTTCGTTGAGCATAGCCTTTAGTAGCTCGTGGTCATCCTCCGAGTTTTCTTCAGCCAAATACTTTGCCAGTAGTTCTTCTATCGTATGGTTGTTACTCATGTTGTTGCTAAAACCAATAGCTATGTCGATTAGTGGTTGAAATTAAAACCATCCTATCCAAAACATAACAAGCACAGGCAAATACTCTGCCAGTTCTGTTCTTAGGATTTTGAGGGCTTTCCCAATTTGGTTTTCGACAGTTTTAATGGATAAATTTAATTGGTCGGCAATTTCTTGGTATTTCAGTTCTTCAAATCTACTCATTCTAAAAATCAATTTACATTGCTCAGGCAGTTTTTCAATAGCGGCGGCGATGCGTTGCTCTAGTTCGCTTTTATACAACTCGTCGGTTGCCGAGCCATGATTTAAAGTCAAGAAATCGCCTACGTGCTGCCGGTATGTATCTTGGATTTTTAGGTGCTTTATACGGTTCAAACAGGTGTTGTGAACGGCTCTGTACAAATATGATTTGAGCGATACGGTGATTTCTATTTCTGCCCGTTGCTCCCATAGTTTTGTAAAGATACTCTGCACTATTTCTTCGGCATCGTCCATGTCTTTCAATAGACCAAACCCATAGTTACAAAGCGCTTGATAGTATTTCCGAAAAACGACCTCGAAAACACGCTCATTGCCTTGTTGGATGGCTGATAAAATATCTGCGTCTGTAAGTTGCAATCGATTAGAGATTTGTGGCGTTATACAAATTGGTTACGAAGCACAAGCCTTTGAGCTTTATACATTTCCACAAAAATACCATCCATAAGCGATATTTGCCCGAAAAATCGGTAAGCGGTTGCAAAAACGTATAAATGGCCATATCTCCGTAAAGATACCGTGCATTACAACGGTGCAACTGTCTTGTTATACTCAAGACAACCGTGGGCGAATTTACCCCTATTAAGACGTAATTTTTATATGATTTTATGAGAAGATAAAAAGCTATGGGTAAATATAAGAAGTTTTTTTGAAATTGTAGCGTTAAATATTAATGCAGCTTTATGAGTTTTGAGCTATAATCTTACAAGTGTTTATTTTCAGTCTGTTAGAATCGAATGGGATGCTGTTTGATTACTTCCAGAGATGGGTTGTCATAAAATATAGGTAAAATATAGACCTGAGAATAAATACCAATGTAAGTATGAACACAAAACTATGAATTATTTCTCTCATTTTCAGGAACTTATAATTTTCAATCAAATATAAGTTCCTGAAAAACAACATCTTAGATTCACAATTCAGCACTCGTACTTATGTGCCTTAAATCTGCTTGACGAAGCCCATAACATAGATTTGTCCTTTCGGCCCGGTAGCTGTAGTACTGCCACCTTTGGGTTCGAGCGAAATGGCAAAGGCCATTGCCTGCTGGAAGGATTTCATCAGACTGGGGCTATCGAGTGTATCAATCAAGCCTGCATCGATGGGTTTTCCTTCCACAATCGCCCACAATTGGTATTGTTGGGTGGCCAAAGGCTGGGGCAAATGCAAGGCCGAAAGGAGTACCTCTTGGGTTTGGGTATTCCAGTACACGACGGCTTTGGCTTGTGGAGCAATGGTTTGTCCTTGTAAAATAATTTTTTCGGTAGAAGGATGTTCTACCAAAGCCAACTGCTGTTGGTAATTGGCATTGGTCGCTGCGAGTTGTTGCTTTGCTGATTCGAGGGCCAACACCTGGTCTGATGAGGTCTGCCAACGATAAAACAGCACGACGTTGGCTACCAAACTCATGGCCAGCAATACCCACACGGCAGCATACCGAAAGCTGTTGTTTGACGATGGAACAAAAATAATATTGCTTGTGGCTTCTTGGGTATCTTCGGTGGCTAGGTCGTCTAGCACGTGTAGCACACGCTCTTTTAGTTCTACAGGTGGTTGGCACGCAAACTGCGACGCATACATTTCAAGTGAGTGTCGAATGGCGTTGATTTCTTCTTCGATAAGAGGGTATTGTTGTGCTAAGTTTTCTACCTCGACGGTCTCGTTGGCATTGGTATGCCCCAACACATAGCTTTCTAAAATACCCGATTCTATATATGCTTGGATATTCATTTGATTAATATTTTATACAGTGGATGTTGTATTGCTTCCATAAATCTTAGTAACTTTTATCTATAAGCAAGAGGCTATCAATAATTTAATACATTCAAAATAAATACATTATAAATGATTTTTAATTTTACTTATCAGCCTATACCTATTGCTTACAAGGCTTATTTGATGTATTTTCTCAAAAAAGTAATTGCTGCTTTTACACGTGTTTTTACTGTTCCGAGCGGAATACCATACTCTTTTGATACCTCTTCTTGGGTATAACCTTTGAAGTACAACAAGTCGATAACCTGTTTTTGTTCGGGTTTGAGTTGTTCTACTACCTTCGACAAGCCCATCGCATCAACCTCCAATTCGCTTCCGCCTTGGCTGTCAATGGCATGAATGTGGGCATCGAGGTCTTGGTTTCGTTGGGTATTTTGAAACTCCTGCGACCGCAATTTGTCGATGGCTGTATTGCGTGCCACATTCAAAATCCAAGTAAACAAAGCTCCTTTGGAGGTATCGTATCCCTCAATATTTTTCCATATTTTCACAAAAGCATCCTGCATTACGTCGGCTGCTACTTCTTCTGAACGCACAATTTTGATAATTACGCCATAAAGTGCCGCCGAATAATTATCGTACAGGATAGAAAAGCCCCGTTGGTCTTTATTTTTCAATAAAGTTACCAGCGTTTCTTCTACTATAACCGTTTTCCTTTTCGACATAAGTGGGTTTTTTAGAGAATAATGGGTATGAATAATAGCAAGTTTTTTATGTAAGTAAGTATGAATGCTGAGTTGTGAATGCTGAATTATGAATATAAACTACTTTTTTAGGAAAGGACAAAACATAACCCATAATTTATAATTCATATTTTGCATTACTACTTAGCATTCAGCCGTTTGCTTGATGATGTTTAGCTTTGATAGAGGTAACAAGATAGTTTTACGTAATCGGAGAAAAGAAAGGACTTCCTACATAGAAAGTCCTTTACGAATTACCCATTATTAAACCACACCTAATTAAATTGGTGAAAACCAAGGATGTGCTTTGTTTTCGCCAAGTGCCAGCAGGCAGGTGTTAGGGGTATTTCGGGTGAGTTGCTTTTCTATAACAGATGTACGAAAAAATAAAAATATTGGATTGCCTCCTTGCCATAATTTACCAAGAATCTGTATCTATCGCCATAAAAACCCATAAAAAAGCTTTAGTCAGACAAATGTTTTCAGTAGATTTGAAAAAAATGTTTACCCGGAATTTTTATTTTTTCACATCAACTAAACTAGCATTACCAATGAAAAAAATCATTTGGGTTGCCTGTATGCTTGCAAGTCTTAGCACATCGGCACAAAAGAAAAAAAGCGTAAGTACTCCGCTCGAAAACGACAAACAGGCGATTATCAGTAACCTCGACCATCGTTTCGACGAATATGCGGGCATTTCAAAGCAAATTTGGAATTTCGCCGAATTGGGCTACTTGGAAGAAAAAAGCAGTGTGCTTTTACAAGAACAACTCAAAAAAGAAGGTTTTACGGTAGAAACAGGCATTGCGGGGATTCCTACGGCATTTGTGGCAACTTATGGCACAGGCAAGCCCGTGGTAGGCATTTTGGGCGAATACGATGCCTTGCCCGGCTTGGCACAAGAAGCCACGCCAGAGATGAAACCCATTGCCGGACAACGAGGCGGGCATGGCTGTGGACACAACCTTTTTGGTACGGCTTCGGTGGCGGCGGCTGTAGAAGTAAAAAATTGGCTACAAAAAACAGGCAAATCGGGTACGGTTAAAATTTTTGGATGCCCAGCCGAAGAAGGTGGCTCTGGCAAGGTGTATATGGTACGAGAAGGCTATTTCAACGATGTAGATGTGGTTTTGCATTGGCATCCTAGCTCGGCGAATGCTGCCGATGCCAGCACTTCGCTTGCCAATATCAATGCCAAATTTCGTTTCAAAGGCATTGCTGCCCATGCGGCGGCTTCGCCCGAAAGAGGCCGCTCGGCACTCGATGGCGTTGAAGCCATGAATTATATGGTAAACATGATGCGTGAGCATATTCCACAAGATACCCGTATTCATTACGTGATTACGAAAGGTGGCGAAGCCCCCAACGTAGTGCCAGCGTATGCCGAGGTGTATTATTATGCACGCCACAAAGACCGAGCTATTTTGCAGAGTATCTGGAAACGTATCGAAAATGCCGCTCAGGGTGCTGCCCAAGGCACTGGAACAAAGGTAGAATGGGAAGTGCTAGGGGGTGTCTATAATTTATTACCTAATGTAACGTTGGCAAAAGTAGTACACGCAAACCTAAGCAAAGTAGGAGGCGTAGTATATAACGAAACAGAAAAACAATTTGCTGAAAAAATTGCTGACACCTTCGGCGAACAAAAACAGCCTGTTACCAATGCCGCTCAAATCAAAAATTGGCAAGATGCGTCTGAAAATGCTACCAGTGGCGGCTCGACCGACGTAGGCGATGTAAGCTGGGTTGTCCCTACTGTTGGGCTAGGCACTGCTACGTGGGTACCCGGAACGTCGGCTCATAGCTGGCAATCGACGGCCACAAGCGGAATGTCTATCGGACAAAAAGGCATGATTGTTGCCGCTAAAACCTTGGCTACTACCGCCCTAGATTTGTATAGCGACCCAAGTATTATTGAACAAGCCAGAGTAGAATGGCAAAATAAAAGAGGGGCTAATTTTAGCTATGAAGCCCTTTTAGGCAACCGAAAACCGGCCTTAGATTATAGAAAATAAAGACCGAAAGCCTGATTTTGATGGCGGATGGGTTTATCTATTCGCCATCAAAAATAAGTAATTTGGCCTTTTCTTTGTAGGATTTTAGAGAAATGAAACGCAATTTTGCAATAAGTATATTTGCTTACACCTTGGTTTGTATTACCGCTACTTTGTCTTACATTTTATCTTGATAATACCATGAAAAAAACAATCTTCTTACTTTGTTGCTATTGGAACACAGCCTTACTTTTTGCCCAAAATGTTGTCAGCCCCGAAGAACAAACACAAATTAAACAAGCCATAGCCGACGAAGCACAGGCTTTCTCGAATAAGCAGTACGAACAATGGACGGGCTTTTACCGCCAAACGCCACAGGTGTATTTTGCCACAGTAGAGAAAGGAAAGGTTATCCAAAAAGAGGGCTGGGACAACCTTCAAGCATGGGCGAATGCCTTTTTTCACGAGAAAAATACGCCTAAAGTTACCTACAAAAGAGATAATTTTAGCTTTAGGAAAGTAAACCCTACGTACATTTGGGTGACGTTCGACCAAACCAAAACAAGCGATGCCAAAAAGGAAATAACCAAAGAATTGCGTATCGTAGAAATGATTAAAGGTGAATGGAAAATGGTGAATCGCACGGGGTTTGTGGCTGGAAATAATAGTAATCTCGAAGCTGAAATTACTCCAAAATTGAGTAAAACCGATACTAAAGAAGAGAAAAAAAGCACTACAATCGCCAAAGAAACGCCCAAATTGAAAAGTAATGCCGAAGCTACTCCCGAAGAGCACAAGAAGGAGAAAAAAGAAAAAACTACGAGCAGTACGCCTACCAGCGAAACCAAAAATTCGAGCAAAGAACCAACGACCAACAAAGATAAAAAAACAAAAACCACAGTGCCTGGTTCGTCGGAACGAGAAAGTAAACCAACGACCGAAAAGCCGAAAAAGTTTTTTGATTAGGCTATAACAAGGCAATAAGCCACTCACCTGCGTATCGAACCTCAAATGAGTGGCTATTGCCGATACATTTGAATGGCAAGCTGATAACGATTAAAACGGCTGATATTGATATTTGTGGTAAAGAAAATGAGCTAAAGCGTCAATTCCAGAGGGTTTTGTGAATAATTATGGATATGTGTTCGAACAACAATTGTTAGGGACAAACGCATAGATTACTTTTATTGGGCTGTGGTGAAAGAATAGAAAATAACATTATAAGCAATGAAAGCATTAGCACAACGAATGGCAACTATCATATCTGACTATCATTGTGATGTAGAAAATAACTTTGAAATGACACCAGAGCATATCTTAGATTGGGTTAACCAATTTAATCAAGAAGACAGGGGATTTATTCTAACAGAATTAGTTTATTTAGTAAACTATCTATAGCCTCTTGACTTACCAATGGTGTAGGTATATTTTCTAAGTCTTTAACTACTTTCCTCATTGTTATTTCACTTTTAATAGGTCTAACAATTCTTGTTTATTTTCTTCGGTCAAAAATTCATCTATCTGTTTATCTAACTGGTCGTGAAATAATACTTCTTTATAAGTATCCTCCGTCCGAATCATCTTATCATTGCTTTTACTGTCAGGAATTAAGTCTTGAAAACCAAAAATGGGTGAGCTTAACATCGTATTAGGCGTAAGTACGCTAAAATCTATATCCAATAATTCTGCTTTGATGCCTTCTTCCTTCGTTCTGGAAACATTAATAATGACAGCATTTTGAGGTGCACCCAATGACAATAGAAAGCCAATATTAAGGCGTTATTAAATCTGAAAAATCATGACTAAGCTCATCCAAAATCCTAACGATTGAGTGTTTTAAATACCTGAACTACAGCTTATTTTTGTCTTAAACAAAATTCCATATACATACCATGAAAAAGATACTTGTCGCAACCGATTTTTCTGAAAATGCAAACGTGGCCTTAGCCCATGCAACAGCCCTAGCTCAAGCCGACCAAGGGCATATTTATCTCCTACACACGTATTTGCCTCGATATGTCGAGCCAGGTATTTATTCCGATGCACAAGCCCTGCAAGAGGCTTTCGACGAGCAACACAGTGCCCTACAAAGCAAAATGGTAAGCCTTTCTAATAATTTAGATGCCGCTGGCGTGGCGAGTACGGCTTTACTCGAAATGACCGATGTGGCTTCGGGCGTATTTGATGCTGTCGAAAAATTTGGCATTGATTTAATCGTGATGGGACGTACAGGTTCGGGTGGATTTTTTGATAAATTGATTGGAAGCAATGCTGCCCACATTACCGCAAAAGCCAACATTCCTGTACTGACGATTCCTGCCCAAACACAGGTACAAGAGGTCAAGCATATTGTGTACGCTACGCAATTGGAGTTTGAGGAAATAGCGGTGCTACAGCAAGTTTTTGATTTGGCACATCAGTTGAAAGCACAGGTTTCTTTGGTCAAAGTCAATGCTCCTTTTGAACCAGATGTGCATTCCGACAACCAATATATCAAAGAAATCAATGAGGCTTTTGTCAAAGAAGATTTTACCCTACAACAGGTAGCAGCCAATAGTGTTGCCGAAGGGATTTTGGTCACGGCTCAGGCAAAAAATGCTGATTTGATTGTGCTGGCGGCACATCATCGCAATTTCTTAACGCAACTCATAGACCCTAGCAAATCGCAGCAAGTGATTGTGCGTGCTGCTATTCCTGTGTTGACGTTTCAATTATAAGCACCATTTCAGGTTGAGTTTTTTAAATAAAATTGCTGTAAGAGCAACCCTTGTGGCTGCTCTTATAGCTCTCAATGTTGGCTCATAAATGCTTCTATACAGCTATAAATGTACGCCAAGGTATCATCGTCGATGCAATACGGGGGAAGCACATAAACAATATTACCTAAAGGACGTACCAAAATGCCTTTGTCCAAAAAGAAGTGATAAATCACATCTCTTATTTGGCTAAAATAGGATGTCCCTTCTGCCATGTTGATTTCTATGGCTAGAATTGTGCCACAAACCCGCACGTCTGTCAGTTTATCCGCCCAATGTTGTTCGAGCTGTGCCTTAAAACGCCAATGTTGTGCCTCAATCGCCTGGATGCGTTTTTGGGTTTCAGGTAATAAAAGTAAATCTAAACTCGCCAAAGCTGCCGTACAAGCCAAGGGATTGGCGGTAAAACTATGGCTATGAAAAAGCGTTTTACGACGGTCGTCCGACAAAAAAGCTTCATAGATTTGTGCCGTGCACGAGGTAGCCCCCAACGCCATTGCTCCGCCTGTCAGCCCTTTCGACAAGCAAAATATATCGGGTTTTTCGTCGATATAATCTGTGGCAAAAAATTTCCCTGTTCGATAAAATCCCGTCATGATTTCGTCGGCAATGGTAATTACGCCTGCTTGTTTTGCCAAGTGAATTAATTCGTTCAAAACCCAAGGCTCATACATCACCATGCCGCCTGCCCCTTGTACCAAGGGTTCAAAGATAAACGCTGCTATATTGCCTTCTGCCAAAAGCGTTTTCATTTGGTCGATAGCGGTGTTTTCTTGTCCTTTTGTAGGAACAGTAAGGTAATGCGTTTCGTATAAAAAAGGCTCAAATGGTGCATTAAAGGCACTTTTTGCCCCAACTGCCATTGTGCCAAAGGTATCGCCATGATAGCCATTGCTAAGGGCAATGATTTTGGTTTTTGTCGTAAATCCTTGGTTATGAAAATACTGTATCGCCATTTTTAAGGCAACTTCTACCGCCGTCGAACCATTATCAGTATAGAAAATGCGTTGTTGATTGGCTGGTAAAATTGCTAATAACCGCTCGGCTAAACGCACGGCTGGCTCGTGTGTAAAACCCGCAAAAATGACTTGTTCGAGTTGTAAAAACTGCGCTGTGATTTTTTGGGCGATGTACGGATGTGCATGGCCATGCAAATTGACCCACCAAGAAGCAATGGCATCAATGTATTTTTTGCCGTTTTCATCCCATAAAAATACCCCTTCTCCTTTCACAATTGGAATAGAAAAAGGGGCTGTATAATGTTGCGTAAACGGATGCCACACCACTTGGGCATCACGCTCGCTGAGGGGCGTTACGACGGGTGTGGCAATGTTTTCGATAGGGTATTCTAAATGCTCGTCTATCGAAAAATCATTTGATTCGTTTGTCATTTGTTTTGCTTTAAACCAACTCATTACTGACTAACGTTTGTTGTAAGGTTTTTGCCAAACTTGTCACCGTAGAAGCATCAAGGCTTGTTTGGGTCGGAATCCGCCCAAGACAAGGCACACCTGTATATTGCAAAATGTACTGCTCGGAAGACGGCGTGCTATCGCCATTAAAGATAATGCCCGCTATCGGAATTTGCCTACTTTTGAGGGCTTCTATCGACAACAGGGTATGGTTGATGCTGCCTAAGTAATTTTTTGAAACTAAAATAACAGGAAGATTCAACGCCTTTACCAAGTCAATAATCAAGTCTTTGTCGTTCAAAGGCACCATTAAGCCCCCTGCCAATTCTACAACTAAATTGCGTGTTGTCGTTGGCAACTGTATATTTTCTATAGAAATTTGTATTCCTTCGAGAGCCGCCGCCGCATGTGGCGACATGGGTTCTTTGAGTTGATAGGCTTCTGGATGAAAAACAGAAGTGCGATTGCTCACCAAACGCCGTACCGTAATAGTATCGGAGTCTTCAAGATTACCCGCTTGAATGGGCTTCCAATAGTCGGCTTGCAAGGCTTCTACTACAATACTCGACACAAACGTTTTACCAATTTCGGTACTTATACCCGCAATAATATATTTTTTCATACGACGAAAGTTGGAGTTTTGTAACAATTGTAACTTATGCGTTGGTACTTAACTCAAGGCTGCTCGTTTAAATTCAGACGTAAAATGGAACTCAATATCTGGATTATTCTGAATGTTCATCCGTAAAATCCAGTCTGATTCTGCCAAAAATACATAGTTTCCATCTTTATCCGTTGCAATTTGTTGTCCTTTCAATCGAATAAACTCACTCAATTTTTTAGGGTCTTCAGACGTAATCCAGCAGGCTTTGGCAATATCTCGGTGGTCGAAGCGACATTTCGCTCCATACTCATGTTCTAGTCGATATTGAATAACTTCGTATTGTAGTTCTCCAACGGTACCAACCACCTTACGATTCCCCAACTGGCTTTGCGTAAATAACTGAGCTACGCCTTCGTCGGTTAACTGCTCGATGCCCTTTTCTAGCTGCTTGGCTTTCATTGGGTCGAGGTTGATTAATTCCTTGAAAATTTCGGGTGAAAAACTTGGAATGCCTTGATAATGAAGTAATTCTCCTTCTGTAAGTGTATCGCCTATTTTAAAATTACCTGTATCGTACAAACCAATTACATCGCCCGGAAACCCTTCATCTACCACTTCTTTGTCTTGTGCCATAAAGTTGTAAGGGTTATTGAAACGCACATTTTTTTCTAATCTTACGTGTTTGTAAAATTTATTGCGTTCAAAAACACCCGAACAAATACGCAAGAAAGCGATACGGTCACGGTGTTTGGGGTCGAGGTTGGCGTGAATTTTAAAGATAAAACCACTAAATTTCTTTTCTTCGGGTTCAACTACACGCACATCTGTTTGGCGTTTTTGGGTACTCGGAGCAATGTCGGTAAAAGTATCGAGTAGTTCTTGTACTCCAAAATTGTTGACAGCAGAGCCAAAAAACACTGGTGCGACGTTGCCCGACAAATACGTTGCTCGGTCGAATACGTCATAAACTCCTTCTATCAAATCTACGTCTTCACGCAATTGGTTGGCATCTTTTTCGCCTACACGCTTGTCTAATTCTTCCGACCAAATATCAACTTGCACCACGTCCTTTTCAATTTTTGTTTTGTTAGGATTAAACAAGTTCAATGATTTGTCGTACAAATTATACACTCCTTTAAAATTAGAACCGATATTGATAGGCCACGTAAGCGGACGCACGCTGATGTTGAGTTTTTGTTCTAATTCATCCAATAAATCAAACGGATTTTGCCCTTCTCTATCCATTTTATTGATAAAAATAATCACGGGCGTATTACGCATACGGCATACTTCCATGAGGCGTTCGGTTTGTTCCTCTACCCCTTTTACGCAGTCGATAACCAAAATTACCGAGTCAACGGCGGTTAAAGTACGGTAGGTGTCTTCGGCAAAATCTTTGTGACCGGGCGTGTCTAGGATGTTTATTTTGAGGTTATTATATTCAAAAGTCATCACCGAAGTTGCCACCGAAATACCTCTTTGGCGTTCTATTTCCATAAAATCGGAAGTAGCTCCTTTTTTAATTTTGTTCGATTTTACGGCACCTGCCGTTTGAATAGCCCCTCCGAACAACAGGAGTTTTTCGGTAAGCGTGGTTTTGCCGGCATCGGGGTGGGAAATAATCCCGAAAGTGCGGCGTTTTTGTATTTCTTCTTGTATTGTTGCCATGAGGAATAAATCAAGTCACTGGAAATGAAGGTGCAAAATTACGGATAAAAAAATTAACCTCACAGGTTTTTATGCTGCGAGGTTATTTTATGACTCAAGTACTTGCTGAAAAGCGTGTTTAGTCAAAAATTCTGGCAATTTCTTCTTCCGAATTGTAGGTATGCAAACAAATACGGAGGCGTTCTTTGCCCTTGGGCACGGTTGGCGACACAATCGGGCGGATGTCTAAACCTCGTTGTTGCAATTGCAAAGCCAAGGCTCTACAAGCTTCGTTGCCTGCCACCAAAATCCCTTGAATCGCCGAATCGCTGGGCAATAAGTCAAAACGTGCTGTTTCTTCGGCTTTTTGTTTGAAAAAGGCAATCAGTTGATGGAGTTTTTGGTTAGAAAACGCAGGCGATTCCAGTAAATCATAAGCACATTTGACACTGGCGTGCGTATGCAAAGGGGCGGCTGTTGTGTAAATAAAAGAACGAGCAAAATTGATAAGATAAGCGCGTAACGCCTCGCTTCCTAGTACGATTGCCCCGTGACATCCGAGGGCTTTACCAAACGTAATAATGCGTGCAAAAACCTGCTTTTCAAGTCCTAAATGCGAGACAAGTCCTTGTCCGTGCAAGCCGAAAACACCCGTTGCATGGGCTTCGTCAACAATCAAATAGGCTTCGTATTGGCTACAAAGTTGGGCTATGGCTGTAAGCGGAGCGGTGTCGCCATCCATCGAATACACCGATTCTACCGCCACAAATACCCTTGCGTGTGGGTTTTGTGTACGACAGGCGTTGATTTTCTTCGCCAAATCTTCCACATCATTATGCCGAAACTTATACCTCGTAGCCAAGCCAAGCCTTGCCCCATCAATCATACTGGCATGAATAAGCTCATCGGTAAGCAAAAAGTCGCCTTTTTGTGGAATATTGGCCAAAACGCCCAAGTTGGCATCGTAGCCAGAATTGAAGATTAACCCCGCTTCTGCCCCATGAAAACGAGCAATACGCTCTTCTAAAGCTTCTGTATAAGCATAATTGCCCGCCAGCAAACGAGAGCCTGTAGCCCCTGTTGTAGCAAAGCCCATTGCCTTGAGCGTAGCCAGTTCTTCGGTTATGTTTTGTGCCAATGTTTCGGAACGAGCAAAGCCTAAGTAGTCGTTAGAGCAGAAATCTATCAGACCAGTTGTAGTACGCAATTTGCGATATAAACCTTGGGCTTCTCGTTGAGCCAAGGCTTCCATTAAAAAAGTGTCTTGCATGAAATATGGGTATTGCTCATCTTTAGTCTTCAACATTAATCTCCAAGGCTTTTATGAGTAGATGGATTTCACTGAAAGAATAACCTCGATTTTCACGTACATGACTTCTGTACGATGATAGGGCATTTTTGTATGCTTTTTTACCTAGCTCTTTAGGCATAATGGTGAATGGGGAAATTCCTTTGAGCGATTCGATGTAATACTTCTCGGTAATGCCTTCACCAATCACAGCAATAGCCTTTTTGGTCATATCAAATCTGATTTAAAATGGTTGAACCTAATATCGGCTTTGCTCCTAATTTTCCAATTTTAATGGCATTCAATAGCGATACATTTTTGTGTAATCCTACATCAGAAGCTTTGTAGAGAAGCGACGTTGAGGTATTTCTTGGTTTTTCAATCAAGCACACCATATCTCTTCTCAAAAACCAATCTTCCCCCAACAACATTTGGTTGTGTGTGGTAAAAATCAACTGGCTATTGTTTTCAATGCGTAGGAAAGTTTCTAAAAAATGTAATAGCAAATCATAATGCAAACTGTCTTCCAACTCGTCTTCCAATACAACACATCCTCCTCTGACCACTTCGATTAAAAGCCTTGCCAACCTGAAATACATCTTCGTCCCCGACGACTCCATACTAAAATCAATTTGAAACGATTCATCATCATTTTTATGTGTAAATAATACTTGCTTTTGTGGACGCAATAATTTTTCTTTCAACGAAACAGGCAAAGATGTATCTTTTTCTATTTCTTCTAATAACCAGTTATTTAGCTTCGCTTCTACTAAAACAAAGTCAACAATGTTAAAATCAGCTTTTACTAATAAATCCAATAAAAAAGCTTTGATAGCTGCATTATTATTGGCATATTCGGCTATTTCAATAGCATCATCATAGGCATCAGATGCTATAATATTGTTTTTTATCCATTCATACAAAGCTAACAAAAGCTGAGGGGCATGGATATTTTTCTTGTTGAGGGTCGATAATACCGTATGATTTTTGAGCGTTTCTTTATTGAAATCGTTTTTTGCCTTCATACTGATTTCAATGGTACTACCAAACTTTATATCCTTTTCTGGCACTCGTTCATATACATCAGACATAATACCCGCTTCTGTTACATACGATAATTTTTCATACGTAATTGCCGTTTCTGTAAATTGAATTTGATACTTGAATTTTTGATGATTCATCCAAAATACCATTTCAAATTCAACTGGCAAACCTTTGTTTAAAATGAAAGGTTTATAGAATTGAATTTTGTCGCTCTCTTTGTCTTCTGGTGTAATCAACATCATCCACAGCGTTTGAATAGCTGTAAGTAAGTTAGATTTACCAGAAGCATTAGCTCCGTATATCATCAATAACTTTAGTATTTTTACGCCTTTTTTAGGTTCGTATGTTACTTCGTCAACGTGTGTCTTATCTTTAGTTGCTAAAAAATCAATTGTTTGCTTATCATTAAAAGATAAGAAATTCTTTAATGAAAACTCCTGAATCATGATTCTATGTGTGTTTTTCGTAAGTTTTATACGAAAATAATACATAAAATAGAAAGGCCAAGTATTTGTTTTATTATTTGTATCAACTGCTGTTATTAGCCTATTGTTCTATCATTCAACGTAGCAATTGCCTCAAATATCAAATCTTGCTCGTAGCCTTTGCTGAGGGCATAGCGTACAAGTTTTTGTTTGGCTATTAAGGCATTGCTTTCTTTTATTTCTCTTTTTTTTCTTGTCAATAAATGCACTAAGGTGTCAAAATAAGCTTCGTCGTCTATTTCTTTCATAGCTTCTTGCAAGCAATAAGGCGAAACCCCACGAAGTTTGAGTTCTTGCCGAATTTTCAGGCGGCCCCAGTGTTTTACCCTAAACTTACTTCCTGCAAAAGTTTTGGCAAAACGTTCTTCGTTGAGGTAATTGTTTTCGATAAGCCATACGACTATTTCGTCGGCTTCGTCGCCCCAAGTACCCCATTCGTCCAAGCGTTCTTTTACTTCTCGTTGGGTGCGTTCTTGATAGGCACAAAAATTGGCAGCTTTTTTGAGAATCGTTTTATCCATGAATGTAATGAAATAAATAAAGCCCAAAATTAAGCGCTTTTTGATGCGTAACAAAGCGAAAAAGCCTTCAACGCTGTGGGCATTGAAGGCTTCTAAGAACCGAAAAATCGGCTAAGGTATTAAGACCCGCATGCTTCACAACCTTCTGGGTCGTCTATTGAGCATTGCATCGCAGACCAGTTTTGTTCGGTCACATTGTTTAAGCCCGCTACCGTAAACGAGTTGGCGGAGGCTTTGGCTTGAGCGGCTTGAGCAGCATACGCCTCATAGTTGAGGGCTTGCTCGTGTACCACATTTGCTTGCTCAATAGCAACTTCGGCTTGCTTTTCAACCGTAAATTTGATGGCATCCGCTGCGGCTTTGGTACGCAAATAATACATACCAGTTTTTAGCCCTTTTTCCCATGCGTAGAAGTGCATAGAAGTCAGCTTTCCGAAGTTCGGGTCTTGAATATGGATATTAAGCGATTGCGACTGGCAAATATAAGCACCACGGTCGGCAGCCATGTCGATAATCGCCTTTTGTTTGATTTCCCAAACGGTTTTGTACAACTCTTTTAAATGCTGTGGAATCTCTGGAATCGACTGTACCGAGCCATTGGCAGAGATAAGCTTATTTTTCATGGCATCGTTCCACAAGCCTAATTTTACTAAGTCTTTCAACAAATGCTTATTCACTACGACAAATTCTCCAGAAAGAACACGACGAGTATAAATATTAGAAGTATAAGGCTCAAAGCATTCGTTGTTACCCAAAATTTGCGAAGTAGAAGCCGTTGGCATGGGAGCAACCAACAAAGAGTTACGCACGCCATGCTCAATAACCTTGGCACGTAAATCTTCCCAATTCCAGCGACCCGACTCTGGCGTAACGTCCCACATATCAAATTGGAAAATACCTTCTGAAATAGGCGAGCCTTTCCATGTTTGGTAAGGGCCTTCTTTTTTCGCCAACTCCATCGAAGCTTCCATCGAAGCAAAGTAAATCGTTTCAAAAATATCTTTGTTCAAACGACGAGCCTCCGCCGATTCAAACGGCATACGCAACAAAATAAACACATCAGCCAAACCTTGCACACCCAAGCCAATCGGACGGTGACGCATATTAGAGCGACGAGCCTCTTCTACAGGGTAATAGTTGCGGTCGATAATACGGTTAAGGTTTTTGGTGACAACTTTGGTTACTTCGTACAAACGAGCATGGTCGAACTCTACAAAGCCTCTTTCGTTGGTTTTCAGGTATTTAGGCAATGCCAACGAAGCCAAGTTACATACCGCCACCTCGTCTTTAGAAGTATATTCCATAATCTCGGTACACAAGTTAGACGACTTGATAGTACCAAGATTTTTTTGGTTCGACTTGCGGTTGGCGTGGTCTTTATACAACATATAAGGCGTACCTGTTTCGGTTTGCGATTCTAAGATTTCAAACCAAAGCTCTTGGGCTTTTACCACTTTACGAGCCTTACCCGCTCTTTCGTAGCTCGTATATAATTCTTCAAAAGCTTCGCCATAAGAATCACTCAAACCAGGGCATTCGTGTGGGCAAAACAACGACCACATATCATTGTCTTTTACCCGTTGCATGAATAAATCTGGCACCCAAAGTGCATAGAATAAATCTCTTGCACGACCCTCTTCTTTACCATGATTTTTCTTTAATTGTAAGAAATCAAAAACATCAGCGTGCCAAGGTTCCAAATAAATAGCAAAAGAGCCTTTGCGTTTACCACCGCCTTGGTCCACATAGCGAGCCGTATCGTTATACACCCGTAGCATCGGAATAATACCATTAGAAGTACCATTTGTGCCTTTGATATACGAGCCTTTCGCTCTGATATTATGGATACTCAAACCGATACCACCAGCCGATTGCGAAATTTTAGCACATTGCTTCAAGGTATCGTAAATACCCTCAATAGAGTCGTCTTGCATCGTTAATAAGAAACAAGAAGACATTTGTGGTTTAGGCGTACCTGCGTTGAAAAGCGTAGGCGTAGCATGGGTAAACCAGCGTTCTGAGAGCAAGTTGTAAGTATGCAAAACCGACTCAATATCATCGAGGTGAATCCCCACCGACACACGCATAAGCATGTGTTGTGGACGCTCTACGATTTTGCCGTCGAGTTTTAAAAGGTACGACTTTTCTAAGGTTTTAAACCCAAAATAGTCGTAGCCAAAATCTCTGTCGTAAATAATAGCGGCATCGAGTTCACTGGCGTGTTTTTTAATGACATCATACACCTCTTTCGATAACAGTGCTGCATTTTCGCCTGTTTTAGGGTCGATGTAATTGTACAAGCGACGCATCGTAGTCGAAAACGACTTTTGGGTGTTTTTGTGCAAGTTAGAGATAGCAATTCTAGCCGCCAACACAGCGTAATCAGGGTGTTTGGTGGTCATAGATGCCGCCGTCTCGGCTGCCAAATTATCTAATTCAGTAGTTGTAACGCCGTCGTATAAGCCAGTTATTACTTTTTTGGCTACTTCAAGCGGCTGCACAAAGTAAGGGTCGAGACTGTAGCAAAGCTTTTCGATTCTTGCTGTAATCTTATCGAACTTTACAGATTCTCGTCTGCCATCTCTCTTGATAACGTACATATTTTTGATTGGGGTTATGAAGGTTAATTACCAAACATTTGCCTTACTCAGGCTTTTATTTATTGAGTGATTGAATAATAGCGTAAGTATTGAGTTTTGTACAACTTACAGTAAATCAAAACTTCTTTTTTTACGTAATAAAATCTAACTGGATGAATCCTTGTGTTTTACAGTGTTTCTTCACCACCTATCACCTATACTCAACTGTCTGATTTTTGGTAAAATCCCTAAATGTTACATTCATGTTAAGCCTTCTGCCGCCATCGCCGAGCCACCATCATCTCTTTTGGTAGGCACATAAGAACGTCTAACCTATTGGCATGAGTATAGGTTTCATTTTCAATACGTACCTAATAAAATTACTATTTTTTTGAGAATGATTTTACAGTATGAGCTCTTTCAAAGAACCGCTGTCAAACTTGGTTTTGAACAAAAAATCAACCGAAAACGGAGCAGATGTTTTGATGTATGCGAGGCTTTCACTACTTCAAAGTTAGTAATTTTCTTTTCTGAAAACAACGAAAAAAAATCATCTAATTCTATGCCTTTCGATAGAATATTCATAATGTACAACTCAAAGTTTAGATAATCAGTTCACTATAAAGTATCGAACTTGGAAAATTCATAATCGTTTTTTTACAAAAAAAAATGAATCTTTACTAAATGCTTGCTGGTGAATAATTTCCTGTAAAAAAGTTTTTGAAAGCACTAAAAAAAATGTAAATTTGCGTCCCGTTTTGCAAGTCTTATGATTGTAGCATTATCGCCTCATACTCACAACGTTGGCTTTTGGATAATGTAAAAACCCCACCAATCCTAAGCAAAACGCCTAATCAATCACCGAGACGGCAGGGAATCGTCTCAAAATTCAAAATATTGTCATGAAAAAAGATATTCATCCTAATTACAGACCAGTGGTTTTCCACGATTTGTCTGCTGATTTCAAATTTTTGACTCAGTCTTGCGTAAACACTACTGAAACAACTGAATTTGAAGGACAAACTTACCCTGTGTTCAAACTTGAAGTTTCATCAGTATCGCACCCTTTCTATACTGGTAAAAACGTATTGCTTGATACAGCAGGACGTGTGGACAAATTCTACAAACGTTTTGGTCAGAAAAAATAAGCTATATGCCTTTTGTGGACATAGGTTATCAAAAGCCTCTTAGATTCGTCTGAGAGGCTTTTGTTTTGCCAGCAGGAATCCTAATTTTGCGGTAATAAATTACGTATTTTGCAGTTTCCCCAATTTATACCATACAGCTTGAACCGATGAATTACATCCTTTTCGACGACCCACAACAGAGAGAAGCTTTGTTGCCCATGACTTTTACACGCCCCGTAAGCGAGCTACGCATTGGCATTGATACCATTACCGAAAAATGGGAGGCTTTGCTCGAAGCTAGGGTTTCGTTTGCTACCCAAGCCTATTTACAAGCCAAATATCCTTTGGTATTGGCTTCCGATAATCTTTTTATCAATGGTGCGGTATGCCCTACAAGTGAGTTAGTAAAAGCCTTGGCCAGCCTTGCCCCCGATACAGCCTTGGTGCAAGCCAACTGCCTGTTGGGCTATCGTGCGGCAAACATCCTCGAAAACCCTAGGGTATTGCCTGCGGTAGATTTTCAGGAAAAGCTTTGCATTGTCAGTCAGTGTATTGATATTTTTACGAAAAATGGCGAACAACTCCGAGCCGATTTTCAACGCCTTACACACAACCGTGTTTCGCAACCCATCAACGACCGCTTTACGGCTGCTTATAACGAAGCCCAAATTTTTATCGAAGAAGGCGTAAAAATCAGAGCGGCGGTACTCAATGCCGAAAATGGCCCGATTTATATTGGCAAAAATGTAAATATCATGGAAGGGGCAAAAATCCAAGGCCCTTTTGCAATTTTAGAAGGTTCGGCTATCAACATGGATGGAAAGATGCGTCCCAATACAACCATTGGTCCCGGCTGCAAAGTGGGTGGCGAAATCAGCAATACCGTGATGTGGGGCAACTCAAACAAAGGACACGAAGGTTTTATGGGGAACGCTGTTATTGGCGAATGGTGCAACTGGGGTGCCGATACCAACAACTCAAACCTCAAAAACGACTATTCAAAAGTAGAACTGTGGAGCTACGTAAGCAATCGTTACGAAAATACAGGCATACAGTTTGCTGGCTTGATTATGGGCGACCATTCTAAATGTGGCATCAACACAATGTTTAATACAGGTACGGTAGTTGGCGTAAATTGTAATATCTTTGGGGCTGATTTCCAACCCAAGCACATTCCTTCGTTTTCTTGGGGCGGAGGCAGTACCTTCAAAACGTATCATCTACGCAAAGCATTGCAAGTAGCACGTGCTGTAATGGAACGCCGAAACAAAGTATTAGATGCCGTAGAAGAAGGAATTTTTAACGCCATTTTTGAACAAACAAGGCCAGTATAAAGCCCTTTTCGTATGTTATTCAAAGATATACCCGGTTTAACCGCCATCAAACAAACCCTCATACGCTCGGTGCAGGCCAATCATGTGGCCCATGCACAGCTTTTTCACGGGCCTGCTGGTTCGGCGAATTTGGGCTTGGCTTGGGCTTATGCGACCTATATCAACTGCGAAAACAAACAGGCACACGACGCTTGTGGCGTTTGTCCTTCCTGTATAAAAATGCGGAAATTGGTGCATCCCGACTTCCATCAGATTTTTCCGACGGCAAGTACCAAAAAAATCAAAGAAGCCGACTCAGAAGCTTATATGCCTCTTTGGCGTACTTTTTTGCAGGAAAGTGTGTATGGTTTATTGCCCAATTGGCTCGAACATATTGGTGTAGAAGGCAACAAGCAAGGCAATATTTCGGCAGAAGAAGCCCGCAAAATTATTCAAAAAATTTCGCTAAAATCGTTTGAAGCTGAATACAAAATTCTCTTGATTTGGCAACCCGAAATGCTCAACCAAAGCTCGGCAAATGCCCTTTTGAAAATCTTGGAAGAACCCCCAGCCAAAACGCTTTTTTTACTGGTTTGTCACGATGCCAATAAGCTCTTAACCACCATTTTATCTCGTACCCAAAAAGTAAATGTGCCTGCTTTTAGCGATGATGAAATCGTGTTTTTTTTACAACAAAACAAAGCAATACCATCTGATAGAGCCAGGCAAATAGCCTATTTGTCGGAAGGAAATTTAGCCAAAGCCCTACGCCTAGCCGACAACCCAAGTGGAGGCAAACACCTGTGGTTTTCGCAGTGGATGCGTACAGCGTATCGAGCCGATTGGGCAACGCTACTTAAACAGGCGGATGAATTTGATGCTTTTAGCAAAGAAGAACAAAAAGCGACCATCGACTACGCCTTGAATATTTTTAGGGATTTGTTGTTGTGGAAAAACGGAGCAGAAGCCTTGGTTCGGTTGGAAGGCGAAGAATTGACCTTTGTTCAAAATTTTGCTAAGGCAGTCAGTTTTCAGTCAATTGAGCCTATTGTAGAAGAATTGAGTAAAACATATTATTATTTAGAACGAAACGCCAGAGCAAAAATCTTGCATTTGGATTTATCTATACACATAGCTCGTTGGCTACGGGCTTGAAACGTTGTTGTATGCAAACCATCAAATTAGGAACACGTGGGTCGAAGCTTGCTTTATGGCAGGCATATTTTGTGAAAGAAACCCTCGAAGCAGGTGGCGTACCTGTTGAAATTGTGATTATCGAAACCAAAGGAGATAAAATTTTAGACCGCTCATTGGCTAAAATTGGCTCTAAAGGTGTATTTACCGAAGAACTAGAAGAAAAATTACGTTCGGGCGAAATAGACATTGCCCAGCATTCTGCCAAAGATTTACAATCTGATTTAGGCGAAGATTTTGAAATCATTGCTTTTACCGAAAGAGAAAAAATCAACGACGTATTGGTAAGTTTCGACAAATCGTTGTCGCTCGACAGCGGTAAGCCTTTTGTGGTAGGTACATCTTCGACACGCCGAGTAGCCATGCTCAAGCATTATTATCCGCACATCCAAACCGTTGATATGCGTGGCAATTTACAAACCCGCATGGGCAAGCTCGAAAGTGGCGTATGCGATGCCTTGCTTTTGGCGTATGCTGGCGTACACCGCATGGGCTACCAAGAACACATCGCCCAACTGATTCCGAGTACAACCTTTACGCCTGCCGTCGGACAAGGCTCGGTGGCCATTGAATGTGCCGTAACGCTTGCCTCAGAGAAAAAAGCCCTCATTCGACAATTGCTCAACCACGCTGCCACCGAACAACAATTACTAGCTGAAAGAGCCTTTTTGAAACGCCTGCAAGGAGGCTGTAGCATTCCTGTGTTTGGCTTGGCACAATACGATGAAACCCAAAGCAACCTTCGGCTTACGGGCGGTATTATCAGCCTTGATGGCAGTACAATGCTCAGAGAAGAAGTCCAAGGAACAGCCCCCGAAACGCTAGGTACACAACTCGCCGAAACACTCTTGAACAAAGGTGGCGACCGCATTTTACAGGCAATCAAAACTCAGTTGTCGTAAAAAACATACCCCTTGTGTGCCGTGCCAATGATTCAAAAACAATAGCTAAAAACTTACTTTATTTTCGTACCTGTCTCTGGTCGTTGGAACGCTTTGCTTAACCTACGACCATGAGGAGATGACGCTGATTGCCAGCCTAATGGAGCAAAAGAGAGAAAAGCACAAGTTGAACGAATAAGCAAAATAATAAAATGACACAATTAAGAAAACACATTGGGATATTCATACTTATCCTATTTAGTAGCTATCAAGCTCATGCTCAAGTAAAAGTAGTCAAAGGTAAAGGAGTTTATCAAGGTACTTTCAATGCTGATTTTGATAGTGATGGGAAAAAAGATTGGATAAAAATCTATGAAACATCACACAACAATTTAGGGGAGGTCTATTGCTCAAGTCTTTCAAAAACTATCAATATAGCCTTTATATCTCCTGTTGGTAAAGAAGTGTGGTCAACTATTGGCTTTGATGACCCTGCTAGATTTTTTGATAGGATTTGTTTACGAATACTGATTTTTGGAATAAATCCGAATGAAGATTATGAAAGCAGCTATACTATTACTATTAAATATTCAAAAGAATTAAACGACTTTATTCTTGATGAGTTATATTTTGATGATGGAAAGTCGAAGGTGAATGTAAAAAAATATGGTAAACCTCTCGGTTTAATACGAGTGAATGATATACAAGAAGAAACTTTTAGGAAAAGTGTTATAGAAGAATGGGACAATGATAACAAGGGCTATGTCACTGTAAAAAGACCTAAATTTTTGCCGTTTCGGGAGTAACTTCCCACTCTGCTAGTCTAAGTGTTTTTTCACTTAGACCCACAAATAAATGCAGTCTTTGACAGCACCACCAGTACAAGCAAGAGCAAAGATTGGATACCTTACGCATGGCATGACTTATCAACAAGTC
>JACCDQ011894815.1_pt1 | contig 30133 bp, 30 predicted proteins | sample 7446031 | NCBI WGS metagenome assembly JACCDQ01 (sample SAMN15323442, study PRJNA562643) | freshwater metagenome | isolation source: river surface water | place: USA:Blue River Watershed | collected 2017-08-17 | reverse complement strand
CTTTGCACAATTTCATCTGACTGCGAAACCTTCTTATGCAGTAATCCCACGTTTAATTCGAAATCTTCATCTGTTTCTAATGTCGTAAAAGCACCTAGGTTGAATATCAAATTCATTAGAAGCCGAAGCATTTCTAAAACATACTTTCACAAGACATACCTTTGCCTGATTGAAACATTTGCATGACTTCGCTAACTTCCGCACTAAGACCTTCATTCACTTGCACAAATCCTTTTTGGACAGGAGAAAAACTAAGCCTTAACCACACACGTCTTTGGCTTGCATTCGTATAGGTCAAAATATCACCCAACGGTGAAGGTGGCCAAGTTAAACCAGAACTAAATCCGACATTAAAAGAGCGGTCAGTTATCGTCGAAAACCCAGGCGCCATCGGAGGGTAAAAAGAAGATCCTTCAGTTGTCATTTCTTTCTTTTGATTCGATATCATAAGCCCTGCTTTTAGTACGACACCCGCAATAAAAATTCCTGGCATTTGAGTAGATACAAATTTTTCTTTGTCGCGAAAAATCTGAAAAACTAATGCCTTTTGGTCTCGATTAAATCCTAGGGATATACCTATATCTAAAAGGCCTCCCCATTTTTTTCCGTTAGTTGAACCGGCTTCGATTTGTGGACCCAATGCGAACATAACTCCAAATTCATTAGCTCGTGAAACAATCGGGGCTCCATCCCAAAGACTTCTGTCTAAGTTGTACAAAAGTTTCAATATAACTTGATCAGATTTTTCTTTAAAACTTTGATCACGTAAAATCTTTTGCTTAGCCAGCATTTGCTCTTGATAAGAAAGAACTGCCGAAATGATCGTGTCGCGTTCGTCGCCCTCATTTAATTTATTAGCAAATTCCAACTTTTTTCGAATTTCTCGTTTATCACGAAAAAATGAAATTTTGTTCTTAATCACGTACCCTGCCCCAAAACCCCATTTTAATTTTTGAAATGCCATAGCGGCCATTTTCAAAAATTCGCTTCGAGTTTGTAAAAATCCTTTTTGTTCTTCGACAGAAAGCATAGCCAAACGTTGTTCAGCCGCAGATTGATCATCTTGATTGATTCCGATTATATATTGCGAGTTTGGTAAAGTGATATTGACTTCAAAGGCCCCCCACACCTGAAGAGGCAAAAAAAAGCATATTACCAAATAGAAAAAGGCCTTCAATTTCATAGTACCAACGTCAATATAAAGGGTTACTAGCTTGATAGCGAAAACCGATCCATTTCAGACTCAATAAATTGATTTTAAAGACAAAATATTGACTATAAACCGCACAATCGGCGCGCTTTGTCTTCACTTTCAGACTGTCTCTAGTAAAAACATTTAAAATCGCACCCGACGATTTCAAGTAAAAGATCTATAAGATTTCTTGTTTATTCGCAGGATCGGAAAGAAAGTGGGCGTAAAAAGACGACTGGTTTTCATATAGCTGATGAAAAATCAATGGGTGATTTGCTGATAACACATATTCATCAGCATCACCCATTTTTAACTAATCACAAAAATTATTTACCGATTTTGCGACGGATTTCTGCGAATCGCTCACAACGATCTTTTTCGGCACCTGTTTTACCGATACAATCTTGGCCTGGATCGGCATTCCCAGCAGCCGGTGTGGCTACCGCGGCCGCAACAGCGGGCACGACCTTCCCACTTCTTCGAGCTAATTCACGCTGGTGATTATCGTTTGTTTGTCGTTCAAGCTGCGCCAAAGCTTGCATACGCTGATCATATTGAGACTTATTCGTTACTTCATTTTGAGTTTTTAAAGATGCCCAGATATTTGAACGATCTTGTAAAATACGGCAACCGTAAGACAAACGAGATTGATCAATAGTTCGAACGTCTTTTTTACGAGCAACCTGTTCGTATTCTTCAGAACACTGTTTCATTTTTTCAAGCAATGCTAAATTAGCTTCAATTGCTTTACTGTAATATTCACCACTTTCAGTCAAAGCATCGATATCCATCAAATCACCAGATGCACCATGTGGTAAGTTAAATGAGACCAAGATTAATTCTTGAAGAAACCGGCTAGTACGGCCGTTACCTTCATAAAATGGATGCACGCGAACATAAGCTTGCTGAACTAAATAAGCCAACTCACCCGGAGTAAACAACTGACCTTTCCAAACCAAATGCTTCCCTTGACGGGCTTTTTTCATCAACGCATCTACCATACCTAAAATTAATTCAGTATTTTGACGATTTACAACATCACTACCAGAAAATAATGCTGTCACTTTCTGAGTTGGATCACCACGTTTTTCGGCTAATCTTACATCCAAAATATTGCCAACATAAGAAGGAACATCTTTAGGTACATCAGTCAATAATCCCAATTTTCTATAATGTGCATTTTCATGCTCAACAATCGCTTTAGCAGAAGCAATTTCGGCATCAGTATCTAGCGACCACCAATAGGCCTCTGTGGCATACGATATAGTCGGTTTCATAACTCCAGGATTCGGCTCGTGCGCAAAGTTTCCATGTTCATCAATCATAGGGTAAAAAGGAAACAATCCACGATGAATTTTTTTAAGAGCAGCTAAATCGAAAGACTTGCCTTCTTTGAAAGATGCTATCATTGGTTCAAGTTGTTGAATCCCTACAGCCCAATCATCCCAAACCGCTCCGCTCTGTTGTGAAATCGGTAAGGCATATTGATCTTTAAAAATTTGATAAATAACTTCGACTGGCTTCTGGGCAGCAGCAGCTTGATCAAGCCAACTTCTTTGAACAAACCGAATAGCCTGGTATTCGGCAATATCCGTTAAACTAATTTGATTCGATGAACGAAGTCTTTCATTTAAATTCTTATACTTGGTAGATAAGTCACATTCTTTGTTTAATTTATTTTGATATGAGCGAATCTGAGAACTATCGCTAACCTCTGAAGAATCAATATTGCTTTTAGCTAACTCACAGACGTCTAATAACGTGGCCTGAGCCCAAGACGTCGACACAACTAGAGCCATCCCAAGAATGAATTTGCTTTTCATAAAATCTCCTCAAAGTAAACGTTCAGCATGCCATCTAGCAAAACTACACCCGCCCTTTAAAACGATATAAAAGCCAATGACTTCATATTTGTGTCTAATGATTTTTCAATTGGCGACGAACGTTATTGTCAAAATACTAGACAAAGCGCCTATTGCACGAAAACAAATCGATTCAATCACCGCAATACACAACAAAATACAACTTCTATGATTATCTCAAAGTTTCAAATACAGCTTCATTCACATATTAATACTTTAATAACCTAGAAATTTTTATACCCTTAAACATTTAGCATTATATTAAATTTCACTGTTCGACTTTTTATCGATGCTTTTCAATCGGCTTAATATTCAAAAAAGCTGCGTCTTTTTGTATGCTTAAGAATCTCCATAGGCCCTAACTATATTAAGCATAGCCTCATAGCCCCATAGAAATTTTCAATATTTCTGTTACTATTCTAAAAATTATTATAAACGGAGACTCTATGAAAAAAAAATTACTTTTGATTGCTCTATTTGTTTCTGCCTGTGCCTCCGCTAACCAAAACAGACAAATTAGTTCGCTGAATCAAGAAGTGACATCTTCAAGCCACATCCGTTTCTGGCGAGGATTTAAACAAGACGACCTTACACAACAACAATTTCAAAAAAATCTAATTCAAAAATTAATTCCGGCAACGATTCAAGTTGGACAAGGAAATGGTTTAATTTCATATGCGCCTGTTTTTTCAAAAGAAATTTTAATAAACGATTCTTCTGTAGATTTCATTCCGGATGAAGTCGCTTTCATTCAATATGCAGACGAACAAACTTATAAAAAATTAAGTTCAACTGCAGAATTTAAAGAATACGGCAAGATGCACTACGAACCAGGAGCATTCGTTAAAAAGAATAAATCCGGATTTTCTTCAGGAAGTCTTGTTTCTAGAACAATTGCTGAAAATGAAGTGATTTCTTTTTCTAATGAGGCCTTCGCAGTTGACTTTGGCCAAACAACTACAACATGGCAAGCCGATGACATTTACTTCACTTCCTTGGTATTTGAAAAAAAATTGAACCAAAGCTGTTCTGAACAATTATTGAAAGAACTTATAGCTAAAAGTAATCAAAATCAGCTAAAAGGTTTTGCTTTACTTTACGACCCTAACTACATCTTGCTGTATTCACGACAAGAAAAAGGTACGGGCCAAATAAATCTATCTATTGAAAATATAAGTCCTTGCTTCAAGCAAAATAGAACTATTTTATTACCCGGAAACCGCGGTAAAATGCAAAACGGTGATCTAGGTTTAAATTTTGCTTTGTAATATAAAAACCCTCTGACTTAGAAAGAGGGTTTTTCAGAAGCTTGCTTAGAAAATATAAATTTCTATTTACTAATGATATGTCCGGTGATCATATCCATCGCACAAGAAAACTTGGTCTGGCCTTTTTTCACAGTTCCTACATCGACAGTAATTTCTTTATCTAAAGGAAGTGCTTGTTTAATGTTTTTTTCTTTAATAACCACATCCATTGCGCAAGTTTCATCTGTTTTGCGAGTTACTTTTAAAATGACATGGGTTCCAGACTTCACGTTAATTTCAGCAGGCTCGAAACCTTTTTCTGTCACTTGAACATGAATAACTTCAGTGTTTTTTACCGCGGCTTTTTCTGCAGCAAATGAATTTAAGGCCAAAACGGTAAATACTAAAGACAATAAAATACTTTTCATACATCCTCACTAGATATTAGAAATGATGAAGGCAAAAAAGAATCCAATCAAGTAAATAGTCAGGCTCAAAAAATATAAAATTAAACTAGTTTTTCGCCCGCGTAGGCAAGCTTCACGCATCTTTGGGTCTATGGGGCACAAGGCATTTCGATTGTGCCATAACCAAAAGCCATTCAACGCAAGCATGAATGCAGCACCAGCAAACACTTCAGGCTTGTGTTCAGAAACCCAAATTAAACCCGGAATATTTGATGCTAAACCAGCCAAGACCGCACCTAAACCTAAACTCACCAGCAATGCTGGCAGAGCACAGCAAATTAATGTACTCAACGAGGTGAACAGGGTTAAATAATTAAAAAAACCATCCTTAATTCTAGACATTATTGGGCCTCAAAGTTGACTTCGTAACCCGAATCTTTAAGCAGTTCTGCAATTTTTTCCTTTGAAAGAGTTTTCCCATCTTTAAATTTTAATTTTACAAATTTATTAGCTAAACTGACTTCGACTTTATCCACCTCAGGTTGAGCACTAAATTTTTTTTCAATTCCTTGCGCACAGAAAGCGCAAACCATTCCTTTGACTCCAACTTTTAATTCTTCTCCGGCTGAAGCAACAAAAGCCATAAATAAAAATGCCAAAGACAAAAATAAATTTTTCATAGAACCTCCGATTAAAAATGAACCATATAGTTAAAAGCCCAACCACCGTCAGCTCTTGCGCCAACTTCCCACAAAACATTTTTCATGTAAAATCTTAAGAATTGAGTCAACTCAATTTGATTTTCATCCAGATGTTTTTCTCCCTGCAAAATCAGCCAAATATTTAAATCGCTGTAATCAGCTAAATACGGTGCCGTTCCGATTCTTAGCTTAGAATGGTTGTAATGCTGGGACATTAATAGATGATTATCTTGATTTTCACGCTTCAAATAAAGGTGGTCAAAATACACGTAGTATTTACGATCCTCCCAGTCTGAAACAAACTCGACTAACTGAGTTGAATATTTCTTTGAGTTAAACTTTTCATGACCACTCCCCAGACTTAAGTAAATGTTTCCCTGCGAGTCATTGTTATTCCATCTTTTCGCTAAAAGATTCACCCGAGGAATATAGAATTCAGATTTCGCATCTTTTAAATAGAACCCAGCCAATGCCACCCGCGAATTCAGAGAATAGGTTAACAAAACCTCATTCATCTCTGGGGTATTGTACGACATCAAACCGACCGCGCCTTTATAAGAAACAGGATGCGCAAACAATGTCTCAAAAGAAAACAAAAATCCAAGTGATATTAAAAGCGTCAGTAATTTCATATCATTCCTTTTATTAGCCCTACATTGAGCTTTACGAGGTTTTTGAGTATTTGTGACAAAAATTAACTAAGTATTTGAAAAGACAAGCATTATAATTTTAAATGAGTTTTGTCACAAATCGAATTTTATATTCGTAGTACTAGATAAGCTTCTGAGGGGAAGACAATTGTCGGATAATTTACTTACTTCTGATGAAGAATTGATGAAGTCTTATCAAAATGGAAGCGAAGCAGCTTTTGATATGCTTTTTCATAGATATGCTGGCAAAGTATTAGGCTTTTTAAAGAAAAGAACTATTGGACAAAAGGCACAAGAAGATCTTCTGCAAGAAGTTTTTCTTAAACTTCATCGCTCAAAACATTTGTATAACCCTACTTTGCCATTTCCTCCGTGGTTGTTTTCGATCACCAGGTCTGTTTTGCTTGATTCGTTTAAGAAAAAAAATTTAGAAGTTTCAACCGACATCAAAGAGTTTGATCAAGTAGAAGCACAGCCTGAGAATGCAAATTCTGAAATTGATTTGACCGACACTTTGTTGACTTTACCACCCACACAGCAAAAGGTGATTCAAATGCGGGTTTATGACGAAAAAACATTTGAAGAAATTGCATCTAAGCTATCGACATCTCCTGAAAATGCGCGGCAGCTTTTCAGTCGTGCAGTCAAAAAAGTTCGATCACTCGTAAGAGGAAAGGATTAATATGTCTGAAGATCAAAATCAAAATTTGCTACAAGACTATGCCGAATTCGCCAACACTGAATCAGCTTCAATATCGGTTTCAACTTTGAAATCTTTAAAGAAAAAATTATTTCCTCATCCATGGATTGTATTTTTAAAAGTTCTTTCACTGCATATCTTCGTAGGATTTTTATCATTGGCAATCTGCAATCAATTTGGTCTTAACCCATTTCAAACAAATCAGTCGTTAACCAATTGGTTTATGCAAATTTCAAATCACCATATTTGCATGGTCTTATGCGGATTCTTTTTTATGTCGACAACCTATATACTGGCAAGCGCGCTTCTTTCTTTAGAAGAGATTGAATCTATTCGACGGGTTGAAAAATTACAGACGGCTTTACTTGTTTTGATTTCATTAGCTAGCTTTTATTTCTTTGGCGGTCAGCTCGTTGCGATTTTTACTTTTTTGTGGCTACTTGGTGCGGCCTTAGGTTCTTGGCTATCAATTGAAAGCACGTACAGATTAAAAATGTATATTACGCGCTAGCTTGCGCGTAACAACCTTAAAGAGTTAGCTATGACTAGCAATGTGGCGCCAGTGTCAGCCGCTACTGCTAACCAAAGATTTGAATATCCTAAGACGGCAAATATCAAAAATAAAATCTTAAGCCCCAAAGCGAAACCGATATTAAACTTGATTATTGAAAGCGTTCTTCTTCCAAGAAGAATTGCTAGTGCAACTTGACTTAAATCATCTTTCATTAAAGCAACATCAGCGGTTTCTAACGCCGTGTCTGTTCCTACCGCACCCATCGCAATTCCGACGGTGGCTTGCGCCAACGCCGGCGCATCGTTAATTCCATCGCCAATCATCGCGACATTTTGATAAACTGAAAGCATGCTTTTAATCGCCTGTACTTTATCTTCTGGCAGTAAGTCTCCTTGAACAACATCGATTCCGACATCAGCTGCTATTTTTAATGCTGTTTGTTGATTATCTCCACTTAGCATCGCAACACTTTCAATTCCGGCCTGACGCAAATTTTGAATCGCTTGTGCTGCGTTCGAACGTATCGAATCTCCGACAGCGACAACTCCGAAAACTTCACCTCGACAAGCCGAATGCGGACGATGACCTACAACGACAACTGAAAGAGCCTTTTGCTCGAGTTGAACGAGAAGCTCCTCAAGTTCAGTTGTACACACACCCAATTCGTGTACGAAACGATGATTTCCTAGAAAGTACTGGTGACCATCGATCTCAGCTTCAGCACCACGCCCCACTAAGTTTTTAAATTGACTAGCGGGAAGTAAAACAACATTTTTTTCAGCGGCATATTTAACAACAGCTTTCGCCAATGGATGCGATGACAATTGCTCGATTGATGCAGCAATCTGAATAACCTTACTCTCGTGTACACTTCCGAAAGAAATCACGTTTTGAACTTGAGGATGCCCTTCGGTAATTGTTCCCGTTTTATCGACGGCGATCGCCCGAATTTTTCCCAAAGCTTCAAGAAATACGCCCCCTTTTACTAAAATCCCTCGACGAGCCATGGCCGTCAACCCCGAAACAATCGAAATCGGCGTCGAAATAACTAAGGCACAAGGACAGGCAATGACCAAAAGAACTAACGCACGATAAACCCAATCCATCCAAGGCATATCCAAAAACAAAGGCGGAAATAAACATGTCAATATCGCCAAAGCAAATACCAACGGAGTATAAATACGTGCGAACTTATCTACAAATTTTTCAGAAGGAGCCTTTTTCTTTTGCGCCTCATCTATTAAGCGAATAATCTGAGAAGCTTTAGAATTCTCAAAAGCCTCGGTGACTTTCAATTTCAAAACATTGGTCTCGTTGATAGTGCCCGCAAATACTTTAGAACCAACCCGCTTTTCAACCGGAATTGATTCTCCTGTTAATGGTGCTTGGTTCACCATCGAATGCCCTTCGATCACGACCCCATCTAAAGGAATACTTTCCCCGGATTTAACTATGAGCAAGTCTAATATTTGAACTTCTTGAACAGCAACACTCAAAATACTTCCGTCGGGTTGAAGTCTATTCGCCATCTTTGGAGCTAAATCTAAAACTTCGCGAATCGCTTTTCGAGCACGAGTCACACTAAAAGCTTCGAGCAATTCTGAAAGTGCAAATAAAAACACAACCGTTGCACTTTCGGCATACTCGCCAATGGCCAAAGCTCCGAACGCGGCAAACGTCATTAAAACGTTCATGTCTAATTCAAAGTGTCGTAAAGCCCGCCAAGCTTTCGGAAAAATAAGAAGTCCTCCGGCGGCAACGGCAAAAAATCCACCTACCATAGAAATAGATTTTAAAGAAAAGAAAAAATCTGCACTAAAACTGCAGGCAGAAAAAAATCCAGAAGCGACAACAAGAGCAATTCTACGCCGATCTTGAAAACCACCCAATACTTGATCTTCAGCAACAACACGAACTCCAGCAGCATTCACTTTTTTTTTGAGATCTTCTAAACTGAACTTAGGGTCATGATGAATCGTAACCATTGAGCTCATCAAACTGGCCGTCACTTGATGAATATCTGGATGAGTCAAGGATTTTTGGATAGCAGCGATTTCATCTGCGCAGTCCATTCCGCTAACACGAAACTGTGTCATCTGACTATTTTTTTGAATTTTTCCAATTGTCTGCGGTGCGGTTAAACTCTTGTGGATATGCGAGTGTCCATGATGATCATGGCAACAGCCATCATGATGATGATTTTTATTCTTTTCAGACATAGCCAATTCCTTGAGAACGTATTATTACGCTCTACATATAAGATTAAAAACCCTGGAGTTACTCTAGGGTCAAGTTTATAATAAAAGACATGAAAATTGGCGAACTAGCAAAAAAAACGGGTCTAACAGTTGATGCAATTCGATTTTACGAAAAATCAGGTCTCATTAAGGGACCTTCTCGCAGCGAAGGCGGCTACCGCGAATTTAATTTGGATACAGTTGCTGCTATAGAATTTATTTCTCATTGCCGCTCGCTAGACATACCAATCATTGAAATCAAGAAGCTTCTTAATGTTAGATCAGGCTCTGTAAAATCTTGCCGTGAAGCTAATGAGGTCATCGAAGAACAACTTAAGAACTTAAGACATCGCATTAAAGAGCTCAAACGTCTCGAAAAAAATTTAGCTGAACTTAGTTCGGTTTGCCGCTCAGAGATGGACCCTCAAAAATGCGCAATTATTCAAAGTTTAGAAAAATCTAGACGGTAGTTTATTTCTTACCTTTTAGCAAAGAAAGTACAAATACGTTTTCGCGCTTTTTATCAGCTTTCGGTTTATGAATTGATTTATTTTTCGTCTTTTTTAATTTTGGCAAAGTAGTTTTAAAAATAGCTTTGACTGAACCATGTACAAACATTCTGGGTTGACTAAAATCTTCTTCATGAACGATCTCTGGCGCTGTACTTTTTATTTTAATAGGAATTCCAAACAACGGATTGCGCTTTTTGATCTGCTTCAAAATCAATTTGACTTGCTCCTCAATTTCTTCTGAATCGGCAGGAATATAGAGCCAATCTTTATGGGCCGGGTGATTTTCAAGAAATTGAAATTGAACCCACACAGCACTTTGCTTAATTTTCTCAACCGGAATCACACAGCCATTCCACAATTGAAAAGGATAAGACCGACCTTTGTGTTCGTAGCTTAGACTTGAAGCAAGCAAAATCAGAACTAACTTATCATCAAGATAATAACCAATCCCACCATGCATTTTTCGTGGAATCATATCTGCAGGTAGCAGTTCTTCAATCCAATAGAGATGTTTTAGTTCTGTTTCCGTATTCTTTTATACTTTCGCCATTTTTTCATTCTACTTCAAGTGAAGTCTAATGAAAAAGTAAGGTCTACTTCTTACAGTCTTTACATTCTTCGTCAGACTTATCAGTTTTGGCATCTTTGTGATGTGCACATGTCATTTTGTCTTTCGAACAACCACATTTATCATGGCCATAGTGGGCACAAGACGCTAGAAAAGATAAAGCACAAACAAGAACCATTAATTTTTGAATTGATGACTTAAGCATATAAATCCCATCGTAATTGAACGAACATTTGATTGATATAGAATATTAAAAAGCTTCTTTTCAATCAACTATCTAGAATAAAGCATAGCTCATTCATTAGCGAACTAGACTAAAATCCTATAAAAAACTGTGATCTTTTTTACGAGCTTGATACTCTTCCGACCGCATCAGCTGCCTTGGTGACAAACCATACTTTTCGGCAACCTTTAATCCGGCTAATGCTGTATCGATCGTTTTTTTGTTTTGTAATACATCAATATAATAGCCAATTTTTTGAATGAGCTCTTCACCAGACTCGTGCAAGGCTTCGAAGCGAATTTCGCCCAAACCCAGCTGCTTCCAATCATTCAAATAAGGTAATGCGGTTTGCGCGCTAGAATTGTACATTGTATTACGGCATTCTTGATCTGGCTTGATCCAGTGATGGTTTCCGAATTGATCTTTCAATTGCACCTTATGCTTTTCGCAAGGCCTACCACAATCGCGATAACTTTTGCCTTGGCTTAAGAATGCCGCAAATACACAGTGTTCCATATGAAAACTTGGCATAGATTGATGAATCGTAATTTCGGCTTTTTGCGCCTCAATATTTTTCAAAAGACTTACACTTTGATCAAAATTTAAATCATATGAAAGACAAACTGATTCAAGCCCACTATCGACAAGGTAATTGAAAGTTCGGTGGTTTGTCACATTAAGACTGAAATCACCTTTTAAAGCACCCGAAAATTTTTGAACGTGCTTGAAATAATAAAGAGCACCCAAATTACGAACTAATATAAAATCTGGATTCATCGAGTGAATAATCTTCAAATTGATATACTCTTGCGGCTTCAATATTCGAGTTGTCGCTATGCCGGTCTTTAAGCCTGCCTCCTTGAGTTTTTCAACTGAGGCTTGATAGTCGCGACCAAATTCGAAATCTAAGCAAACTGATTTAATATTCTGTACCCCAATTTTATTTTCTTGGATTGCGGCCAACAGATCTTGAACTTGTTCTTTGTTGCGCAATAAAATATTTAATCCAGGTATCACTTCTGATTTTAAAGTTGCTCTCATTTCAGTGGCAGGATTTTTTATCGTAATTAAACTTTGAGAATCAACCTTATTGTCTTTTCTAAGTTCGGCCAATTGTTGAAAAGCTGTTTGACGCAAAATTTTAATTTCTTTGTGATTTAAAAAAAGTCCAACTTGTGATTTCAAATTCAAACTAAATCTCGACCGATCTAATTTAAATACGGTTGCTGACAAAGAAGAAAATTCTTCGAAAAGGATTTCTTCAGACAATGGCCTTTTCTGAGCCTCAGATAAATTTGATTCAGTCTTCAATAGCAATTCGAAACGACCATCCGAAACTTTAGCTATCAGCGGCTGACCTAACTCAAGTTGTAAATCAACTGAAACCGGAATTCGTTTAAAAGAATTTTTATCTGTTAAAGACTTTTCGATATCTTTTTTCTGACTGCGATCATGATTCAGGTAAACTAACGAACCGATCATGTCAGTATTTAAAATTGTCGTATTAGAAAATTCAGCAATAAGATTGCCGTGTTCAATATGAGATGAATAGATTGATCCACCCGCTTTTTCGCTTCCATCCATCCAGAGTAACCCATCGCCGTTTTCAATTTCTAGATTTTTTTTATTCAACTTAATTGTCATCGACTTTTTATTGATCGAAATAATTTCACCAATTTCTAATCCTCTGTGCGAACTAAATGTTCCGTCGACTAGCTCTTGATGATTAACCCCATGCAGCCAACCCGGAAAAAATCCACGAGAATACGCAACAGCCATTTTGTTTTTTTCATTTTGGATTTGAAGCTCGGATGTGGTTTGGCTTTGAACTGTCCGTTCGATAATTGAACGATAAGATTTCGCAACTTGTGCAACGTACTCTGGCGTTTTCAAACGGCCTTCGACTTTAAAACTTTTTACTCCTAATTTCATCAGTTCAGGAATTTCTGCAATTCCGCATAAATCTTTGGGAGATACCAAATAGGTACGATCAACTAATTTTTTTGTTTCACCATCGACGATTAAATCATAACTAAAACGGCAGCTCTGTGCACATTGACCACGATTTGCAGAACGCCCCCCCAATGTCTCTGACGTGAAACATTGACCCGAGTACGAAACGCATAATGCACCATGAACAAAAACTTCTAATTCTTTTGAGGTTCTTTCAGCAATTAATTTAATTTCAGATAAAGAATTTTCTCGGCCTAAAACAAACCGCTTGATATCTAGGTTTTCGAGAAACTGAATAGCTAAGTCGTTTGTAATTGTCATTTGTGTTGAAGCATGAACCACTTGATCAGGACACATTTCTTTAACCAGCCGAACAAGTCCCAAATCTTGCACGATCAATGCATCTGGTTTCAGAGGTAAAACTTTGTGTAATGCTTCAATGACTAAAGGCAATTCATTTTCGAAAATAACGATATTAAAAGCCAAGTTAACTTTGACGCCGTTGAGATGACAAATTTCGATAATATGCTTAAGTTCTTCAAGTTCGAAATCATAGCTACGACCACGAGCATTGAATCCAGGGAAACCAACATAAATTGCATCTGCCCCGTTTTGAATAGCGGCTTCAGCCATTTCTTTTTGTCCGACAGGTAATAATAATTCAAAATCAGATGATTTCATTGATCTAAGCCTTTTATTTGAGTTTTACTTGAAGATATTTTTTGGTTTCTACAAGAATATTTTTAAAAACTTGGTTCAAAAATATTTTTTGATCCGAATCTTGAACTAAGTTTTTCATTTTTTGCAAAATTAACTCTTCTCGGTTTGAATCAAAAAACGGAATTTGATTTTCTTTTTTGATCTGCCAAATTTCTTGAGTAATGTCCAAGCGTCTCTTTAAGAGCAAACCTAACTCAATATGAATTTGATCCATTTCGGCGCGAAGTTTTTCGATTTCTTGCATGAGGGTCTTTTACATTTTATCCGGTACTTTCGCAAGGTTAGGACACTCACCTTGCAAAAACAACAGACAGAAATAGCCTTATAACGAACTCGTTCTTTATAAAGTCATATTCAAAAAGTCTGAACGATCAAACAACTAATTTTTACGAGGTAAACGCTTCGAAGGTATCAGACCTTCCATCACAGGCTGAGCAGGTAACAGATCCGAAACCGCTTCCAAATTAACAGTCGCATCAGTGAAAAAGCGTAGGGCTTTTTCTTCAGAGACCCAGCTAATTCCGCGCTTCATGTAGGCCCCGCTTGAGTCTGAAACGGCATAATAGTACATGTTGTCGACGGTTTTGTAACCTAAAGCTGTCATCACGTGATCTTTTGTTTCAAAAGTTGTCGGCCAACCGCGATCTAATGAGGCACGAACAATTGTCAAAATATCTTTTGGATTTTTGTATGAAATAGCTTGAAACCGATCACTGTCATAGCGAAACCATTGTCTATCTGGCAAATTAGATAAAACGGAAGACAATAAAATCATTTTCTGAAAACTATTAAAATTGAATCCTACTAAAGACGAAAATGTCTCAGCAACTGGGATTTCAGAATTGTACCCGAATGTATGATCCAGTAATGGATCTTTAATTTTGAATGCTTCTTCTAAAGTTTTTTGAATTAATTCAATAGCCTGCGCCTCAGAAAGATTTTCTTGAACAAGTCGTTGTTCAACTTTTTTAATGGCCTGCGGTTTGATTAATCCTTTAGAGTTTGGGTTCGACTGAAAAAGATTCGGAAATGAAATACTTTGTGGGTATTCAAGTTCAGAATTTTTTACAGCAGGCACGGCCTTAATCCACTCCATACCGTGGTGTTCATAAATGTGAAAGAGATCGGCTGCAAAAGCTCCGATATCGTTAATACCTTGTCCACTGCCATCTCCTTCATCAATGGCTTTACGATGAAATGAATTTAATAATCGATCATACAAAAGCCAGTAACGATAGCTTTTTTCAACATTCGTCATCACAGAAATTCCATCACGTTGCTGGACTTTGGCTTCAAGCATATGAGACGCCCCGTAGGCCCAACAGTTTCCGTCTTGCTGTGGCCGCGCACTTGAAAGCGGAAACAATGCATCTGCAAAGACCGAACTAGTTGAAAATAGAAAACTACAAAATAAAAGCTGCTTAATCATGATGTTCCCTCTGGAACCAACGTTAAGAAGTCTTTAAAATAGGGTCAACAAAGTCTTTGAATTGACACTTGCGCCATGGGCTTTCAGCCATGAGTTGCATTTTTATTTTTGGATTTCGTATTCGGCAAAGGCTGCGACAATCTCATTCGGAATTTTAATCGGGCGACCGTTCTGCAAACTCACGAAGACCCACATGGTTTGACCTTTTAAAATAAGTTTATTTGTTTCTTCATTATAAATCTCGTAATTTCGCAACGCACGTGAACCATCCATAGGATCTGTCCATGTTTCAATTCGAATTCGGTCATTTTTGAATGTTGGCAAAAGATAATCGAGTTCATGCCTGCGCACGACAAATGACGATTGCATCTTTAGAAATTGATTCAATGTGTATCCAACATAGTTAGAATGAGCCACCGCAGCTTCAATCAACCAGCGCAAATACACTTCGTTATTTACATGGCCTAAGCTATCAATATCGCTTTCTTTAATTTCGGGGCGATAAACAAAAATCTTTTTCATTCAACGAATCTAACACAAGCCCTGTCTAGCACTAAGTCTAAAAACTAAAATGATTTTGACTTCCTTTATATTTACATATAATTTACACATATCAAGAAAAAAAGGAATTCACATGTCTGTAGCTGAAAAATTGGGTAATTTACGACTGATTTTAGGGCATCAGCTTATTGCAAATCCTGATAAGCAATATCTGGCGGCGCCACAGCTTGGCACTAGCACAGTGGCCCAAGGTAGCGTCGTTGAACTTCTTGGAAACTATAAAGTCGAATGGCTTTCACATTTTTTAGCACTACACCCTGACCTTAAAGTTTTCTGGGCAGAACGCTCACCCTCGATTTTACCAACGGCTCTTCATCAGCGCGGAGTCCAACTTTCACAAATTACTTTTGCGATTTTAGGGCAAGATTTTGTGCAACCTCTACGACGAGCGCTGCAAAGCCAAGTTTTTTCAGTGGTGATTGCTCCGCAGTTATTTTCAGAAATTAAGATTTTGCAAGCCTTTCAACTTTTTGCTGAGAAATCAAACTGCATCCTTTTTTTACTGGGGCAAGAACAAGCCTCAAGCGCTTGGCCTATCTCTTTGCAAATGCAAATTGAAAAAGGAGAAGAACAAAAATTTGAAATCTCTGTACTTCGTCAACGCTATGGCAAAACACAAGATAAGTCTGTATGAAAGTCGCGTGCCTTTACTTTAAAACAACAGTTCCACTTTCATCTCTAGCTGAAGTTTTTTTAAAACTCAGCCCACAGATTTGCTTAGGAAGATCAGCTTTATTTATTGAAATCGGAAAGTGTCATCGACTTTATTCCGAGCAAGGATTTCAAGCCCGCTGTCAGGTCATTTTAAAAAGATTAAATTTATCAGCTTCTATCTCGATCGCGATAGATATCGCAGAAGCTTTTGTCAAAGCCAAGTATCAATGTGCTGATGTCGATTCATTGCCGCTTTCAAGTTTAATCGATTTTGCAGATCCATTTGAAAAAGATGAAAAACTTAGAAAAAAAGTTTCTGATATGGTTTTGTCTTTTCAGCATCTTGGCGTCAAATCTATTCGTCAGTTTCGAAATATTCCTTTATCTGAATTGGTGTCGCGATTTGGCGCCATAAGTATTCTTTGTATGCAAAGATTACGCAAAGAAGTCGAAATTCCTTGGCCTTCCTGGAAACCGGCCGAGATCATCTTTGAGAAAAATGATTTTCCTTACTTTGAATTTTACGGAGAACTTGAACCGGTCATATTCAAACTGAAAGAACAACTCGATCGCCTATTTCAACGCCTTTGGGGAAGAAGTCTTTGTATTCAAAAGCTGCAAGTGCGTATTTTTTTTGAAACCAACTCATTACACCCTTCACGACTTCGCCATTTTGAGTTCGATTTTATTTCACCGCAAAGTCAGACAAAAGCGACTCTGAATATAATTAAAGAAAGACTCTCTAAGGATTTTGAAAAAAATCCAGTGCAAACCCCGATTGAATCTTTAGAAACGCAGGTGCTGGTCACAACCACATCTCAATCGAAGCAAAAAAACTTACTGCACAACCACGAAGAACAAAAAGAACAGCTTAATGCCATTTTAGCCCAACTGACTGAGGCCCATGGCCCTGGTCATATTTTTTTTGCAGAGCTCACTCAAGATCGTCGACCTGAAAAATCTTGGAAAAAAACGGCTCAGATTAACCTGGCTTCTAAGATATCCCAATCCGAATTATCAGATCGAATTCCATTAAGACCAACTCAGCTTATAAACCCACCTTTAAAAGTTCAAATTATGGATGGATGTATTTACATTCAAAGAAAAAAATTTAAAATTAAACATTGGCCCCAGTTCAGCGAACGCATCAGCGGTAACTGGTTTGCTGATTTTTATGACCGCCAGTATTTCCATCTTGAACTTGAAAAGGCTCCAGATGTCAGTGTTTTTCGATCTCAAGATAGTTTTTTTTACTTACATGGATATTTTGGCTGATCTATGTTTGTCGAGCTTAAGTGTAAATCTAATTTTTCTTTTTTACGGGGGGCTTCAAGCTCGCAAGAATATATTGCACGCGCCACTGAACTCAAAATGCCAGCAATCGGAATCACAGATGTTAACGGTGTTTACGGCATTCCACGTGCCCATGAGGCAATTTTAAAATACGCCCCAGACATGAAACTAATCTGCGGAGCAGAAGTCACCGTGACCGATCACCCCAGTATTTCTTTTTTACCACAAACACGTGCTGCTTACGGATTGATGTGTCGCTTACTGACTCAGGTTCATGCCGACAAAGAAAAAGGAGAAGGTCAAATCAGTTTAGCCGAAATTGCCCAGCTTGTTGAAAATCATCCGGGCGGAAAAAATTTAATTTGTCTTCCTGACCTAACAGATCAAACTAACTTAGCTTTTTTGCGCGAACTTTTCTCAGAAAATATTTACTTACCTTTATGCCGCTACCTTGACGGGCTTGATCAAAAAAGAACCTCTTTAGCCAAAAAATTTTCGCGGCAATTCAATATTTCTATCGTAGCAACAAATGATGTTCACTATCATTTACCAGAACGTCGTGCTTTACAAGATTGCCTCACTTGCATCCGCGAAGGCACTAACATCGATCAAGCTGGCTTTCAATTATTTGGAAATAACGATCGTTACCTTAAGTCACATTCAGATATGATGAATCTTTTTTCAGATCTTCCTGCGGCGGTCGAAATCACTTCTAAAATTGCTGAAAGCTGCCAGTTTAATTTAAAAGAACTCAAGTATTCATACCCTCATGAATTCATTCCGCAAGGGCACACGCCACAAAGTTATTTGCGTGAAATTGTGCTTGAGAAAGCGCTCATCACTTATAATGGATCTATCCCAGCAAAGGCTTATGAACTTATTGAAAAAGAATTAAAATTTTTCTCAAGACGAGAAGACGAGCATTATTTCTTAACCGTGCATGACATCGTCAACTTCGCAAATCAAAAAGGCATATTGTGCCAAGGTCGAGGCTCTGCCGCGAATTCGATTGTTTGTTATATTTTAGGAATTACTAGCGTTGATCCCGTGAAATGGAATTTACTTTTCGACCGCTTTATGAACGAAGGCCGTAACGAACCACCTGATATTGATGTCGATTTCGAACACGATCGACGAGAAGAAGTCATTCAATATATCTACGAAAGATTCGGACGCGACCGCGCAGCCTTAGTTGCTACAGTCAGCACTTATCGCAGCGACAGTTCTTTCATTGAGATTAGTAAATCCATGGGCATCGATGCAGGAACAATTTCAGCTGATGAACTTGAAATACGCTTCGATGAAATTGCCAAAGATAAAGTTCACCGCCGCCCCTTAATCAACGCTTTAACAAAAGAGCTCAACCGATTTCCGCGCCATCTTTCAACTCATCCCGGAGGATTTGTTTTGTCACAAGACCCCCTGTGCGAAATCGTTCCGATCGAGCCTGGACGCAAAGAAAACAGAACAATCATTCAATGGGATAAAGATGACCTAGAAACTTTGGGTCTTATGAAGATTGATATTCTATCAATTCGATTTCTTTCAACTTTAAAAAAAGCGACAACATTGGCTGGAATATCTTGGCGCGATATTCCGCCCGATGATCAAGCCACTTATCAAATGATTCAACAAGGCAAGACGCATGGAACTTTTCAAATTGAATCGCGCGCGCAAATTGACAAGTTGGTGCAAACCAAACCCCGCAATTACTACGATTTGGTTGTGCAGGTCTCTTTAGTTCGCCCGAGCCCCTCTGAAGGTGGAATGGTTCAACCTTATATGCGCAATTTGAAATTAGCACGCGCAGGGACTCCGTATAAAATTGGACATGAAGCTTTAGATCGCATTTTAGAACGCACCCATGGCGTTCCTATTTTTCAAGAACAGATCATGCAAATTTCTGCTGAAGTCGCAGGGTTTAGCCCCGCCGAAGCTGACGAACTCAGACGATCTTTAGGAAATCAAAGAACGGCCGATTCAATCAACCTAATGAGTGAAAGACTACGCATAGCTTTAGAAGCTCATGGAGTTGATTCAAAGTTTGCTGACAAGTTATTTCAGTATGTAAAAGGTTATGCACATTATGGTTTTCCTGAATCTCATGCGGCTTCTTATGCTTCTATAGCTTATAAATCCGCTTATATGAAATGCCATCACCCTGCTGAATTATTTGTAGGTTTAGCTAGTGCCGAACCGGGTTTTTACAAATTAGACACTTTGATCAACGAATTTAAACGTTACGATAAAGTTATTTTTTTACCGATTGATCCTAATACTTCTGATTGGGAATCTTCTATTCAGGGGCCGCGCACAGTTCGTTTGGGATTTAAAAATGTGCGGGATCTTAACCCTGAAGAAGTCGCTGACATGATTCAACAAAGACAGAAAAAAAAATTTGTTTCAATTGAAGATTTTATCTCAAGAACAAATTTTTCAAAAGATGCCTTACGAAATTTAGCTTTAGCTAAAGCTTTCGAAATTTTTGGTTTAGATGCACGCCATTCTTTCTGGAAATCTGTTGAGTTCTCACACCTTATGCAGAAAGAAAATAATCAACTTTCTTTATTCGATGAAAATATTTTATTACAATCGCAGAATCAACTTTTTGAAAAAATGAACTTACTTGAAGAAATTTCGACCGACTATAAAATGACAGGCTATTCACTGCATGGCAACTTAATGTCAGGCTTACGTCAGCAAATACCCAAATTGCCGTCTTTCACCTCAGCCAATGTGAATCAAGCTTACCGAAATCAGAAAGTTTGTTTTGCTGGAATATTAATGGTTATTCAAAGACCTCCACCAGCAAAAGGCACCGCCTTTCTAACATTTGAAGACGAATTCGGAAGTATCGATACAATTTTCAAAAAAGATATTTTTGAAAAGTACGAACAAACTATTCGCACCTCAAGATTTCTTATCGTAGAAGGTCGCGTTCAAAAAAAAGGAGATCCCCCTTTTCAGGGAACCTCAGTACAAGTTGAACACGTCATTTCTTTTTCAGAAAGCCCGATTTACCGCAACGTTTCACCTCAAGGAAGTCCACGTATGGGGGGAAAGCTCGAATGGAGATAACTATTTTTTCTTTTGCAAATCAGATATGACTTTCGCAACACGTACTGAATCCATCACAGGATCAACATCTTTCATGATATCGCGAATTATCAATTCTGGGTCTAAAACAAAAGTCCAACGATTAGAAAACTTCGAGCCAAACATACCCGAACCATACAAAGTTACAACTTTGCCTTCTGGGTCAGCCAACAAGTCAAAATTTAATTTATGCTCTTTGTAAAATTTCATTTGATCTTCGACAGTATCTGAACTGATTCCATATACGCTTGCGCCCAAAGATTTTATTTTCTCAAGGCTATCACGAAAGGCACAAGCCTGCTTCGTACATCCCGGAGTTCCGGCCTTCGGGTAAAAATAAAGAACCGTCCACAATCCTGGGCCTTTACGAGATTTCAAATCAAAAGAAGAACCATCTTGTTTTTGCAAAACAAAAACAGGCGCCGGGTCATTTAATTTAAGCTCGGTTGTTTTAGAGCTAGCGACAACACCGAAAGACAATAGACTAAAAAAAATAATAAATAATTTCATTTTTTCCTCGTTTCTAGTTTTATATTAATGGCGGAACAAGCTTTGGAAAACCTTTTTGATGCCAATAAGGGTAAATAGGATTCATCTGACTAGCTTGATTTAATTTTTCAACATGCTCATGCGAAAGCTTCCAACCCAAGGCACCTAAGTTTTCTTTGAGTTGTTCTTCATTTCGAGCCCCAACAACCAAACTTGCAACCGTAGGCCTATTCAAAACCCAATTTAAAGCCACCTGTGATATGGTTTTACCCGTTTCATTTGCAACCTGTTCTAAAACATCAACAATCTTGTACAAAGGCTCTCCGATTTCAGCGACACCAAAACCGATTTGCGACAAACGCCCCTCTTGCGGAGATTTCTGACCCCGACGGTATTTACCAGAAAGAGCACCGGCTGCAAGCGGACTCCAAACAATCGATCCCACTTTTTGATCGTGCGCCAAAGGCATAAGCTCCCATTCGAACTCTCGACGTAAAAGTGAATAATAAACTTGGTGAGCTACATACTTAGACCAACCATATTTTTCTGAAATACCTAAAGACTTCATCAAATGCCAACCCGAAAAATTTGAACAACCGATGTATCGAACTTTTCCACTGGTCACAAGATCATCTAAGGCCCGCAGAGTTTCTTCAATCGGAGTCGTCGCATCGAAACCATGCATGTAATAAAGATCGATATGATCTGTTTTCAATCTTCTTAAGCTAGCTTCACAGGTTTCAATTATATGATAACGAGACGATCCAAAGTCGTTGGGCCCGTCACCTACCGGAAAAGTTCCTTTGGTCGACAACAGAACTTGATTTCTTTTTCCTTCGATTGCATTTCCCAAAATTTCTTCTGACATTCCTCGAGAATAGCCGTCAGCCGTATCAAAAAAATTCAAACCGGCATCAAGACAGATATCAATGAAACGCTTTGCGCCAAGAGTATCCGTAGCCCCCCAAGCTTTAAAAAAATCACCTTGCCCACCGAATGTTGCCGTACCGAAACAAAATACTGGAATACGCAATCCAGAACCAATTAGCTGTCTGTGCTCCATCACACTGCCTCTTTTTCTATAGATCTGTGAATCAAAAGCTTAACGCTACCCCCGACCACTGACAAGACTTTAGACAGACTCAAGCTGAAATGGCACAATACTTCTTAGATTTTCACAAAGAATCTATTGCTCGGCAGCTCAAATTGGGCTGATTAAAGATAAAATAAATAATTATTAATAAAACACGACTGAGTTCGTTAACTCAATAGGACATGCCAGCTTAGGAGGTATCAGGTAGAACTTGGACTTGAGAAATTCAACGGAGCTTTTTTGATTTTTGGAAAATTTTTAAGATCTAAAAAAGAAACTTGGCTAAGCCAATGCCTTGATCAGAATGAGAAGGCGCTGGTTCGATACGTCTATAGTTTTTTAAAAGACATCGAAGCCTCTCGTGATATCGTTCAAGAATCTTTTTTAAAGCTCTGGCAGCAAGACCAAAAAGAACTGTCAGGCCGAGAAACTGAATGGCTTTTTACGGTTTGTCGCAATCGGGCCTACGACTATTTACGACTAAAAGAGCGTAAACATATCAGCCACAGTGAATTGCAAACAGATATTCCTGATACGGCCATTTCAGCCGAAGAGACGATTGCAGCGCAAACTGAAGAGCAAGCTGTACAGTCTTTGATCGAAAGTCTTTCGGAACAACAAAAAGAAGTTCTACATCTTAAGTTCGAACAAGGTCTCAGTTATAAAGAAATCAGCCAGATAACCGGAATGAGTGTCAATCATGTTGGGGTATTCATTCACAATACGGTTAAGATATTAAAAGAAAAAGCCCAACAGAAAGGCCGTCATGAAAATTAATAAAGACGATCCTCGGTTAACGGCTTATTTGCTGAACGAAATTTCGACTGAAGATCGACTTCTAGTCGAACAAGCAATTCGTGATTCTTCTGAAATTAAGGTCGAAATTGAAAAATTAAAATACTCTTTAGGATTATTAAGCCAGAAGTCGCCTGCTGATGACGATTTTTTTAAATTAAGCAAACAGCAACGAAAGCAAATTTTTGATAAAATCTCTGATTCTGAACCTAGTCTATTGCAGCGCTTGCTAAAAAGCCCAATAGGATATGCCACTGCGGGACTTGTAACAGCTAGCTTCGCAGTCATGGTGTTTAACCACTCACTTAAAAATCAAGGTTATAAAACCGCAGAAGTTATAAAAGAAGAAATTGTTGCCACTGAGATGCAAAAATTCAACGAAGAATCTGCTGCATTTGACAAAGTTGAAAGACGCGAAGTTAAACCGATGGCTCTAGCTACTTCAAAACCAATTGTGCCCAATTATAAAGAAGTAAAAAAGAAAGAATTTGCCGCGGCCGCACCTAGCCCACAAATGGCCAAAGAGTCTGAAAAAAGCCATTCGATGGGCACAAGTGGCGCTTTCGGAGGCGGCTCCGTCGCAGAAGGCGCACGCAAAGGGCTGTCGCAAAACTTTCAGAAACTGCAACAACAAAACTTTGACGACAGATCTAGCCTTACTGACTCAGATAGAACAAAGCCTGTTACCGATTTCTTGCTGCAAACAGAACCTGCCTCATCGCAAAGTCTTCGCGAAACGTTGCACACAATTTTTCGGGATTGCCTTCTAAGTGATAATACAACTCTTCATACTTTTAAATGTAAATGGCAGAAAGACAAACCCCTTGAAATTGATCCGTCGAACACATTAACGACTTCACAAAAGTCTTGCCTTGAAACTGGGCTTACAAACATTTTAGGCGCCAAAACTGATATATTTATTATTAAATTTAATTCTATCTCAAAATAAGACAAAAAAAGTTATTAATAAAAATCGTTCTAGAACGTGATCTCATTGAACCCCAAAAAAGGAGATCACAATGAAGATCAATTACAAACGAATTATTTGCCTTAGCCTTTCGCTGAATTTATTTGGTTGCAGCTTTTTACAAACCGAACAGAAACCCAATATTATCTCGCAAGCTACACCCGCAATGGTCGATGATGCTGCAAAACTAAAATCAGAATACACAGCTTATGAAGCGCAGGTGGCTCAATCTGCAGATGCAAACACAGAAATAGTTTCGTCTAAACCAATGCCGTTGTCTTCTTTGGGAGCCACAAGAAAAGGATCCGAAGGATCGGGTCAAGCCCAAATCAATTACGAGAAAAAAATAGCCTTTGGCCACATGAATCAGAATTTAATTTTGCGTTCTGCTCCTTTAAATACCGAGTCCTATGATCATCAAGAAGAAAACAGTTTTTTCAAAAGCCTAGCTCGGCCTTTATCTACTTTCTCGATCGATGTTGATACGGCATCGTATTCAAACATGCGCCGAATGCTAAATCAAAATGTCGTTCCGCCTTCGGATTCGATTCGCACTGAAGAGTTGATTAACTATTTTGATTATGATTACGCGCCCCCAGAAAAAGATGCTTTTTCTGTCGGACTAGAAATGGCACCCGCATTATGGAATAAAAAAAATAAAATAGTTAGAATTGCAATTAAAGGAAAAGAAATTAAAGTTGATCAACGACCTTCTTCGAATTTAGTTTTTTTAATTGATGTATCAGGCTCAATGGAGTCCCCCGAGAAACTACCCCTTGTCAAATCAGCATTAACGATGTTGGCCGACAAGATGAATGAAAAAGATAAAATTTCAATCGTCGTTTACGCAGGAGCTGCCGGACTAGTTTTACCTCCTACGACCGGAGACCAAAAAATGAAAATTATACGCGCTTTAGATCAATTGCAGGCCGGAGGCTCTACAAACGGAAGTGGCGGAATTGATCTAGCCTACAGAACGGCATCGGAACAATTTATTAAAGGTGGCGTGAATCGAGTCATCTTAGCTACCGACGGCGACTTCAACGTAGGAACCACAAATCGTGAAGACTTAGTTAAACTTGTTCAAAAGAATGCAAAGAAAAATATTTATCTTTCAATATTAGGTTTTGGAATGGGAAACTACAAAGATGGAATGATGGAAGCTCTAAGCAACAAAGGAAATGGCAACTACGCCTACATTGATACGCAAGCCGAAGCCCGCAAAGTCATGGTTGAACAATTAAGTGGTACGTTAGTGACCATTGCTAAAGATGTCAAAATTCAGGTCGAGTTCAATCCACGCTTTGTCGAATCTTACAGATTAGTTGGCTATGAAAATCGAATCATGAAAGACGAAGACTTTAACAACGATAAAAAAGATGCTGGCGACATTGGCGCAGGCCACACCGTAACAGCCTTGTATGAAGTCGTACCTGCAGGAACCACATCAAGCAAACCTGTGGTAGATGCATTGAAATATCAAAAAGAAAAAGAAGTTGCGGCAGACTTTAAATCTGATTCAAAAGAATGGATGACTATTAAACTACGCTATAAAAAGCCAGATGGGGATATCAGTTCAAAGATTGAATTATCCTTAGCCCCCTCTGAACAAACTTTTAGCCAGGCTAGTGAATCATTTCGATTTGCTTCTTCAATCGCACTATTTGCAATGCTTTTAAAGAAATCAGAATTTGTCGAAGAGGGAACTTATAAAGATGTGATTTCTACAGCTAAAAAAGCAAAAGGTTCAGATAAAAATTCTTACCGACAAGAGTTTATCGAGCTAGTCGAAAAAGCTCAAAAACTTAAAGATATGAACTTAGGCTCTCAGGCCGCAATTGAAGACTAGACCTTCAGAAATAATATCCTTTTCAAAAAGTCATCTTCGAACGAAGATGACTTTTATGAATTTAAAAATGATACCTTTAATCATCATAACCCCAATTATAGTCAGTAAAGCTTTAGGAAAAGATATGCGCGAAGAAAGACCATGGTTTAATCAGAAAAATTGTACGTCTCTGCAAATTAAAAAATACAAATCTATTTCAGATCACAAAGTCGTAGCCGAAGTTTCGATTTTCGATTTGAAAGCCATCAATAAAATCATCGAACGGATAGAAAAAATCCCCTCTAACGGCGACATGATGGTTTCTTTTGGCCCCAAAGCGGCACACACTGATCTTATTTTTAATTGCGCAAATTCAAAAACAGAGATCATTCAAATTTACCAAAAAGGCTTTAAAACGCCATCAACAGGATTTAACAGCGATGGCAATGAAATTGAAAAAAAATTGCAAACCGATTTAATGGCTTTGCTAACGCCTGCACTCAACATCAAGCTATTAAAAGTTGAAAATCTTGAATTAAATTTTGATGGCTTCTCTGTGACTTACAAAGGTAGCAAAACAACGACAACGCCGGCTACTGTTACTTTTACGACTGACACATATATCATCAAAGACAAGTCCGGAAAAGAACAAAAAATCGAAGTTACTTCAGGACAAACAGCTCCAAAAGTACAGGCATTTATCGTGAACAAAAAATCATATTCACTTTTTCCTTTAATTTCTTCAAAAGGAGAAGACCTACTTCCCGACTATTTCGAAATAAACCCGTAGCTATAAAGCTACGGGACAACTGATCTTTTGAAGATCTCCGTTGGCTTGATCGATTGATACCATGAATGTATAAAAGTCAGGGTCATTTTTTTGAAACCACGAAACATTTGTTCCATACCGTGCGGGCGATGTCGCAGGAATAAGATAGTATCCAATTCCTTGCGCAAAATATTCAGCCACCGCACTTTTTGAATACCCATCGGCATACATGTTTCTTTTACCAGCATTTTCATATAGTTTGTGAATACAGTCATTCAAAGAAGGCTTGGTTTCAGACACGTACTGGTGAAACTGGTGCGCCATTTCGTGACCTAATAAATTGTAATCTCCATGAACTGTTTGAAAAACTTCATCGTGATCTGCCGCAACCATTTTACCACCAGCTCCTCGAACATCATCCCATAAACGATTGTCATAAAAATAGTTCGGCATATCGGGTGGCCCGATTCGAGCATCACGCATATCTTCGAAGTTTGGAACTTCACTTAATAGTTCAAAAGGCAACTTGATGTATGCGCGATTTCCAAGACCGAACATCGACGCAATATACGGAGCCCAAATACGAGCCGCAAATTGTATTCGTCTCTGAGAATCAGCAGGAAATGAATTGTAATTAGGTATGAACTCCGCAATCGCCGCCGGAAATTTTACATCTTTCAACGCTATTTCAATAAATTTTTCGTTGTCAGCAAACTCAGGAAAAGTTTGATATTTATGACGTCTTTCTAAAAGAACTAACCCCCAATGCGAACGATTATTAAATGCACATCGTTGATGAGCTTTCCAATAGGCCGCCCGCGAGGCATCGTAATGACCCTGTATTGACAACAAACTTCCTAGAGTACTTTGCACATCTGATTTACTCAAAACTTCTGTAGAACTGTCTTGAATCAAAGAAATTAATTGATCAAGACTTAAATTCCCGCTGCGCCAATGATTTAACTTTTCGACAAATATTTTTTTTTGATCACCTTGCAACATTTGGTCTTTACAGACTTCTTCATAAATTTGAGTATAATTATATACATTTCTTTCGGCGGGTAACGAGGTCAATCTGTCATGAGCAAATGGCAAAAAGGCTAAATAGAAATTTCGAGCCAAAGTAAAATCTGTTCCATTTGCAACCGCATACAAAATATTGTAACCTGATCTCCACCAGTCTAAAGGATTTTTCAATTGAATTGCGTCCTGCACAAGATAGTCGTAAGCCTTCTGCGTTTGATAATCTTTGAGATAATTCGCAATACGAATATTTTTTAAAAGTTGAGCATAGAAACCTTGTGCCAGAGAAAGCTCTTGATCAACAAAATCGAAAACTTGTTTTTTACTGACGGTCGTCGGCAACCCCGCTCCTAAATATTCAATAAGGCCTTTTGCTAAATTCTTTCGTTCAGATGTCCACTGGGGATGAAGATTCACGATATCATCAACTTCACTAGAATAGTTGCTACTTAGTGCCAGCGAAGCAAATTCAATGATATAAGCCGAAGCTAAATCATCATTGAAATCTTTTGTAACTAAACCCTTTTTGTAGATTTGGTAGGCCTTTTCATATTGGTAATTCAAACCAGCGCAACGAGCTCCTTGGATAATTAAAGGAATAGATACTTTTTCAGCATTTTCTTGTAGGCAAGATTCGACATATTGATAACAGTCTTGGTATTTTCCTGAGATCGTCAAAGATATTGCGTAATCAATACTTTTTGAATCCAAACAAGAAACCTTAGGCCGATTCTTGAAATATTGTAAAGTGCTCTGTAAATAATTTGGCAAGTAAGTATCGGTGACATTGGGAACAAATGGTTCTTCGACTTCAATTAAAGAGCGTTTCTTTTGTTTTTTTTGATGTTCAGCTGCATAGTTTCGAGAAGGCAATTGTTCGCTGGCAGAGAAAACCATCTGCGCATGGGTTTGAATCGTCAAAACCTGAAAAACACAAAAAAGTAGAATAAAAAATATCGTCTTCAAAAAGCCTCCTCGACTAGAAGCCCACTAAATCAGCACTCAAATCAGGTGTCAATTAAGCTTGTATTATTTATCTTTTTTTGAAGTAGACACAAAGTTCCAAAAATAAAAAAGCCCCGCCGATCGTTTGTTCTGGCGGGGCTAACCTTTATAAAAGCTGACTAATCACAAAGATTTTCATCGAATTTAAAATTACATAGCAGCGAACCTTGTTTTCACAGCTAAGTTGATTTCGATTGCCTTTTCTTTTCGACAATAAAAGAGGCCAGTACCGAAGACCCGATCAAGGCAGCGATAATACCCAAAGACCAACCAATCGGAAATTTTCCGCCGAATAAATGATTTAAATAAACCATCTTAGCGCCAACAAAAATCAATACACCGGCCAGACCGTACTTAATGTAAATAAATCGATCCATCACACCAGAAAGCATGAAATACATCGAACGCAAACCAAGAATCGCAAAGATATTACTTGTAAAAACAATCAATGGTTCTTTGGTTAACGCAAATATCGCCGGAACAGAATCTACTGCAAAAATAATATCGGTCAACTCAAGAAATACCAGCGCTAAAAACAATGGAGTCACATATGTAAGACCCTTAGAGTCTTTAATAAAAAACTGTTGTCCTTCAATTTTAGGGTGAATGCGAAAAACTTTTCGCAGCTGTTTGACTATGAAATTATTTTCAAGGTCCTGAGCTTCTGTACCGGCAAAAAACATTTTTGCACCAGTAATGATTAACAATACTCCAAAGAAAATAACCACGGCTTCGTACTGCATCAAAACAGATCCCAATGCGACGAATATGGCCCTGAAAATCAAGGCACCTAATATGCCCCAAAATAAAACTCGATGTTGATATTTTTTAGGAATTGCAAAATAAGAAAAAACAACAGCGAAGATAAAAATATTATCTATGGCTAAAGACTTTTCGACCACAAAACCGGTTAAAAACTCTAGCGCCACTTGTTTGGCAGCTTCTGCGGGTTCAAAACCAGGTAAGGCCAACAGCCTTGGATCTTGAGCGAATTTCCAAAGACAGAATTGATAAAAAACGGCATTAAATACTAAAGCTAGTCCGATCCAGACAGCCGTCCATATCGAAGATTCTTTAACCGAAACTTCGTGAGCACTTTTATGGAACACACCTAAATCTAATGCTAGCACCACGAAGATAAATAATATAAAACCTAAATAAAACCACCAGTATTCTTGAAAAGGAAAATAGGTCACGTAAAGCCTCCGATATTGATTAATTGACTAAAACAGGATCGCTTCTTTTTTTGAATTGATCAAATCGATAATTTGCAATAATTATATTGTTTTAAGCAATATATCTTCAAACCACCCCTTCGAGGAGCCACCATGAGCATGGCAACGTCAAAATGGATAAACTATCATCATTTGTACTACTTCAAGACAATTGCTGAAGAAGAAAGTGTATCAAAAGCAGCCCATAAATTACGCTTAGGCCAACCAACCCTGAGTGCTCAGCTCAAACAATTTGAAGAACAGCTTGGTGTTCAGCTTTTCGAAAGAAAGCATAAAAAACTCTTACTTACTGAACAGGGCCGAATCGCTTTAGACTATGCTCAGAATATATTTCGTCTGGGTGGAGAAATGTTTGAAGTTCTCAATGATCACATTACCCCAACCCGAGTGCATTAAAAAATTGGCGCCCT
>JACCDQ010899431.1_pt1 | contig 30170 bp, 41 predicted proteins | sample 7446031 | NCBI WGS metagenome assembly JACCDQ01 (sample SAMN15323442, study PRJNA562643) | freshwater metagenome | isolation source: river surface water | place: USA:Blue River Watershed | collected 2017-08-17 | reverse complement strand
TGCAGACGTTCGTTGATCTGACCCAGCTTGATCGTGGCGCTGGTGTCGGCTACTGCCGGAGCGGGCGCGGCTACTGCCGGAGCTGCTGGTGCTACTGCCGGAGCTGCTGCCTGCTGCACCACCTGGGCGGCCTTGGCTGCTGCTTCGGCTTCACGGGCTTGGCGGTCGCGTTCTGCTTGTTCGGCGCGCTCACGGCGTTGGGCTTCTGCCTGCTGGTGGCCAGCAATGCGCGCAGCCAGCAGGTTGGAGAAATCCTCCGTGGCTTTGACGGCCACGGCAGCCAGGTCCGGGAATAGGAACTTCCATTCGCCCACGGTTTTGATGTTCGCCTCCATGCGGTCAGCCAGTTCGCTTGCTGCGATCTTGGCGCGTGCCAGTTCGGTGTCCACCGCGTCCTGGATGCTGGTCAGGCTGCGCTTGCCTTTGATGGCGCTTGCGAAGTCCGCTTGTGCCACCGATAACACCGGGCAACCGTTGATCCAGCCGATGCGGTCGTTGAGCTTGGCAACGTGGTCGATCAGTTTGTCTTGTGCAGCCCGGACAATCTGGCCGCGCAGCTCTTCTTTGCGGGCCTTCACCAGCTTTTCCAGCTTCAGACCCTTGGCGTCGAAGGCTGCCGCAATGTCGCGCACGGTGTTGATGGCATCGTTCACGTCGCCCATCTGGCCCAGAGCTTGCTCGATGGCCAGCTTTAGCTTGTCGGCTGACTCGCGGCAGAACTTGGCGTCGGCCTCGGCGTCTGCAAACGACTGGTCGCTTTCCAGTTCGGTGTTGATGGCCTCGATGTACGCCAGGGCGGCAGGCTTGTACTGCGCCAGGTTGCAGGCGATCAACTTTCCCTCTACGCGCATGTCGAACACCACGGGCAGGCTGGCCACGGTTTTGGCGATTGGGGTCACAGCGGTGGCGGCTGGGGTGTAGTTGGCCAGGTCTGCTTCCAGTTGTGCCCATGCGGCCACCACCTTTGCGCGAAGGTCGGCGTTGGGGTGGTACCAGCAGTGGCGCTCTTCTACCAGCTGGTCGCCAGCCCACTTGCTGGCCATGAACAGGATGCATTCGCAGCCCGACACCATGGCCTGATGTTCCATTTGGACCAAGTATTGCATCGGCAAGAAGTCGCTGGCTTCCTCCAGCCACACCAGTTCTGCCAAGTTGGCATTGAGCGTTTTGTGTTCAAACGCCACGTCTTCCATCATGACCAGTCCGTCGAAGCTGGCGGAGTAGCGACCTTCCACGCCGGTCACGGGGAAAAGTTCTTCCCCGATGATTTCCTCGGCCAGCGGGCGGGCCAGAGCTTCAAAGCGGTGCCCGTCATCGAACCGGCGCTGTGTGGCCGGGTCCACCTCGGGGCTGATGCCGGTGTGTAACCGGTGAAGCAGTTCTGTTCGGCTGGTGTACGGGCTGCACCCCATGGCGGCTGGCGCATCACTGGCGTTCCAGTGTTGGGTACGGTGGGCGTGCCACTCGGGTGTGCCCTGTATGAGTTGGACGGTTTTCATGCTGTTACTCCATATCCTTGGCGAATTGATCAATCCCGTCATCCGTTGCAGCCGGGGCAGCTACTTCGCCGGTTTCCGGGTTTGGAACGTCGGTGATGGCCAGGTTCTTGATGGCCTTGATTTGCTCGGCCGACAAGGAGGCCTTGCTTTGCACCATGGCCAGAATTTCTTCAGCCGTTTTGCGACCGCTTTCGACCATGGCACCCCACTTGGGAAGGTTCTCGGCAAAGCGATCGGCGGGGTAGATGTCCAGAGCGAGGCGGGAGGCTTGTGCTGCCGTATGGCGGATTTCGCCAGTGCTGGCGTCCACGGTGGTGACCTCAACGATGCGCTCGGCCTCGTCGCTGTCGTAGATGCCGCCGAAGCCGAATGCAAGGCGGGCGCACTGGATCATCGCCTTGTGGCGCAGCATGCGTTTCGGGTGACTGATCCATGGGCCAACGCTGGTGCGCTTGCACTCGGTCATGTATTCCGTGACCTTTACGGGACGGCTGCGGTCCTTGCGGTAGATGATGCAGGTGCACGCCTCGTCGGTCTGTTCAAACTCAATGCCGTCGAATTGCGTGTGTCCATTGATGATGCGTGCCCAGCCGTCCACCCCGACCACAGGAACAATTCCGTTGTTTTTGTCTGGGAAGGCGTAAATTTCCTTCGTCCAAGGGTTCAGGCCGTACTGGTTGGCCACGACCATCAAGGCCGTCATTTGGGCATCAGACACTTGGCCTTTGAATGCGGTGGCCTTGAGAGTGTCGATCAGGCCTGTTCCGTCGCCCATGTCAAGGCGGCTGGCCAGCTTCGCCGTGAGGGTGATAAGTGCGTTGCTCATTTCATTTGCCTTTCAAAAACCGTTTGGGAAACAGAAAACCGTGACCGCTGCAGGCAGTGCCATCAGGCACACAAAGCCCAGGGCCCAGACCCATTCGGGAGTAGGGCGGTGGTAGTGGTGAATGGGGTTGGCGCTGTCGGCATCGAGGCCGAATGCTTCGATCAGCGTGCGATGAAAGCGCCTTGTGGTGGTGTTCATGGCTTACCTCACTGCGTAGGGGGTATCGAAACACTGACTGCGCAGATCGCTCTGCTGTGCCGCCTGGGCGCCGGGGGTGTAGATCAGGTGGCGCTCTGCGGTGTCCCAGGCCTCGCTCCACACGCTGGTGCCGTAGATCAAGTCGTTGAGCTTTTGGCCGGTGGCCGCGCTGAACACATTGATGTCGGTGATGTCGTCACCGTCGTCTTCGTAGTCAATGACGCAGGCGAAGTTCTCGCCCAGGCTGGCACCGATGCGCATGTGAGGCTCCAAAGAAAAAGCCCAAAGCACCGAAGCGCTTGGGGCGAAAAAGCCGCTGTCACACGGCTCAGGGATGTAGGTGGTTACTGACCGCGTGCGATCCGTATCAGCAAGCGGCCGATGAGCGCAGCCACGAAGGCCTCTTTCTCCTGGCTGAGTCGGTAGGCCTCCATCAGCACGTCGGCCTTGAGGCCGTGGTGGCCGATGCACTCGGCAATGCGCTTGTCTTGAATGACAATGGAACTTTCAGTTTGGGAGTGGTTCATGGCGAATTGGGTGATGACACATGACTGCCCGCATTGCGGGCGGAACAACACCGGGTTTACCGGTGTGAGTGGGTATGCACTGGGCAACTTTTCATTTGCTTTGCTGGCCAGATGCAATGCCTGCGATGGCCCGCTGACTGCGGCGGTTGATACTTGTGGTGCCATGACCGACATACCGCACTTGAGCGGCGACGTGTTGCGCAACCCACGTTTCAGGGTGTTGGGTGTGTTCCCTGAACCCAAGCCCATTGAGGCCCCTGCGGGCTTGCCCGAGAAGGTGGCTCGATCGTTCATTGAGGCTGCATCGAATCGTCGCACCAAGATTTGGAATCCCGCTTGCGCCGCTTACCGGCGAACCATGGAGCTTGGCTTGAAGGCCTTCAGCCCCGACATCGATCTTTGGAAGATCGAAAAGCGCATTGACAAACTGGCCGCTGAACACCGCATCACCCCGGAGCTGCAAGCTTGGGCGCATGAATTGCGCCTGGATGGCAACGAGGCGTTGCACGGGGATGAAGACGCCACCGAGGAAATGGCGGACCAGATGCACCACCTGTGCTGGTTTCTGCTGACTTACCTTTACACCCTGCCCAACCAGGTGAAGGAAATCAGGGAGCGGCGGGGTGGTTGATTGGGTTGATGGTGGCCGGTGCTGATCTCCGGCTTAACTGGACTCAAACCAGCCTACGTTTAACGATTCGGGTTGCCCCTACCATCCGTCAATTCGGCAGCATCAAAAGGGTCTGACCGTTAGACCGTCACCAGTCATTTAGGCTTTCACCTCCGGTCCCAGAATTACATCTGGGGTGTTTTCCCTTACGTGAGCGCATCAGCCTGCGCATTCACCATCATTGAAGGGCTGGACGCAGCACGCAGGATTTGGACACCTTCCGACTCGGCACCTGCACACTCGGGCGCTACCCCGAACTTGTCCATTCCGCCCCGGCAGCTACTCAGGGTCCGTAGAGGTCGGCTATCTCTGGCCAACCCTTCAATGATGGTCCCAGTCTCTCCTGGGCGTCACACGAAAATGATTGCACTCTTGCTTGCCGTACTTACCACTCAGACCCGGCCGGGTTGCAGTGTTCGGACTCATGCTGGCGAATCGTGTATGGCCGCTGCTCTTTGATGGTGGCTGGCGGCTACCCTCCAACCCGTGCCAGGACTACGCCTGTTCGCGCCTAACGCGGTCTGTAGGGCACTTTTGATGCCTGCAACTCGGTCGTTCACGGCTTTCACCATCACATCAGCGGGCCGGGCTTGATACCGACTATCGGATGAGTGCGCGAGCTTGGTCAGTGCCTGAGCCGTGTCCGCCACGCTGTACCCTGTTTCCAGGTATGGGTGCCGCTCGCCTTTTGCGTGTCCTTCCACGCCGCCGCTGATGTGATGCCACTCTTGCGAATGGCGCCGGTCGTTTCTTTTCTTGGCCACCGGTATGCCTCAACACGTACTTTGTAACGCCCGTTTGTGCTGGCGCTGTCCCTGGGGATGCAGAGCGGTGGAACTTGGACTGCCCACTCAGCTACGGTATGCCTTCGCTGCTCTGCCTGACCTTGCTGCCGTCTGATGCTCTACGCTGCGGCATGGGTGTAATACTAGCGCCACTATCTTTGTTAGTCAATAGCGCCACTACGATTTTTTTGGTACAGTCCTCCCACCGCCACCCGCAGGTGCAAGCGGGCAACAAAAAACCGCCTCGGTGGGCGGTTGGTGACGCAGGGTGAGCCAGGTCAATGCGTGCGTTGAGACTCTATGAACTCGAAACGGCTCTTGATCATGTCATTGATGAACTTTGTAGAGTCTGCGAATGAAAGATTCTTTCGAATGTTGTCCAAGCTGGTGCGCTCCACCAACTGAACAAAAGCTGCATTTATGAATGCAGACGGGACAGCAGTGATGCCATAGAAGGAGACCTTCACGGGCCTGCCTTCAACTACGTCTGACACTATCAAATCAAAGATTTTTTGGCCGTCTTCGTAGGTGGATGGGCGGTCAACATAGTCTGCGATGCGAATGGCTACCATGAGAACTCCTCGTGTTCTACTTCATCCTCGAAGCACTCCAGTGTATCTGTTCTAAGTGTTGCCTGCACCAGAGTCCCAGGATACGACCAGTTCTTTTCCGAAAGTTCGAAATGGACTGTGTTGCCACGCTTGGAAGCTATGACCTCACCCTTACCTGATCGGATGTAAACGCGGCCATTGTTCCGAAGAACGATCTGCTGCGTAAGAATGTGTAGACCAACGCCTCGGTTTTTGACATTCGACTTTGTAGAAAACCCCTGCTTGCAGGCTTCACGAATGCATGAGCTGTCGTCTTTCAAACTGCGAATGGTTCGGACAAGCTGAGGGATACCTCTTCCATAGTCCGAGATAGCGAAGTTTATTAGTTTCTTCTTTGGGAAGTGCTGGCTTAAGGTGCAGCCCGCACTGACCCCCGAGTGGTATAAAACGTTGTGAAAAACCTCTTCAAGGGCCGTGCGGATCGTTGAAATTGTACCTTCGGATAAACTAACTTCATTCGCGATCCATGGTGTAAGTTTCTGAAACAGATACCCATTGTATTCGTCATTTCTGAATGTGTAATATGGGATGGTTGTAGGTCTTGTGTACGACTCTTCACTAAGGCGTTTCCCAATACAATCTTCAAAAAATGCAGCATCATCAAGGTATTTGATGACATTTGATGTCTTATCGATTTTGGTGAGTCGTGACCAAAATCCAATAGAGCTAAGATATTTAAAGAGATTTCCGAGCCCTACGCTTCCAGAAACATCTGAAAATTCTAGCTTCGAAAAATCAAATAGTACAGATTTTAATGGCGAAGCTAATGATTCTGAAGAGAGCGAATGCTTTATTACTGATCCTAAAGAATGAATATTTAAATTTGCAGGAATATTGACGGTAATCATGGTTTATTACTGTTGGGTATTCTTCGATTTGAGTAATCCATGCGCCCCCATAATTCCAACGGCCACCCTCAATTGATCGGCAGCTTGCAGGCGAGGGCTGAGACTCCAGCTGATGGCTCAATAGAAAATTACGGCTCCGACATCATGTGGTAGTCGGAAGGGTCAATCTCTGGCGGGCATGAAATGCTGGAGGTTTTGAACTCCGCGTCTCGAAAAATCACACATTCGAACCAATGCACGTTAATCAGACCGGCTTTGGGTATCGCAACGACAATGATCTGTCCGTGCTCAGTCTTGTGAGTGGTTACCTGTGGGCCCTTGGCCACCTCGGCTGCCACCTTGGCCTTCAGTGTTTCAAGGGTAACTTTGGGTCGCTCAGGATCGCGTGGCTGTTCGTAGCAGCCGGACACCAACGCAACCAAGCCCAGCATGAGGATCACCAGCTTGGTTTTCATTTTTGGGCCGGTGGTGTGACGCTTAATTTCCCGTTTTCAAAAGAGTAAGGAATCCAGTCCAATACGACATAGCTGTTATCTTCGTCCGGTGTGCCATCAGGTTTCTTTGGCGTGGTTTTTACCAGTTGCCATAGTCTACCGGTCTGTGTGTCAAGCATGTATTGATGTCTTGCATACTGTGAAATTTGACCAAACACATATCGACCGTTACCACTTGATAACACCCCTGTCGGGGAAGAATCATTATCAGCCATAGTTGCTGTACAAAATAATGCCATCAGTGTGGTTAATATTATTTTCATAAAACTCCCGTTCTCATATCATTTGCTAAATATGTGGAATTTATTTTTTCAATGTCCACCAAGCCATAACCTTACCGCAAACTGAAATCGTATCCGATGATTTTTTAAGATCATGACGCTCTTCATCCGGGTATTCCTTTGTGTTGTCACTTCTCAAAATAAGTGTTCCATCTGAAAGGATCATTGCTTTTTTCAGAAGAAGTCTACCGGCAACATCAATAACATAAATACCAGGCGCGTCAATATATTGGCGTCCAATATCTACAAATATTAAGTCATCTTCTGTAATGGTTGGAGCCATGCTGGTCCCAACTGCTGAAAGAACCTTAATCCTGTCTGGATTTGTGGCTCCAATCTTTTTACGTACCCATTGCTCAAGAACATCGAGGTACTGAACAACATGCACCGGTTCACTCACGTCCGTGCCTGTTCCCATAGCTGGCCGGGCCGAAAGATGCTCAAGCCTGATGTAGCCATCTACTGGTTGATTTTCTGACACAAGTTGAACAGTGTCAGCTCGTTGTCGTCCTAGCCGACTGATCTCCCGCGCAAGCCGTGGACTGAAGTCGGAAACTTCGCATTTCAACTCATTTGCAAATGCTGCTGCTGCTTTCGCATGTAGAGCGCTTCTACCATACAGATAGTGCCCAACCATCGACTGGTTACCAAGGCCATAGGCCTCACCAAATTCCGCCTGGTTCATGGTTTTACGCTCCTCCCAAAGCGCTTTCAATTTTGCGGCCTCTACTAGGTTTTCTTCTGTAATTTTTGACCGCTTGCTACTAGACATGTACATGATTATTAGCGCAACTGCTTAGAAATCAAACTAGCGCCGGTATTGACTTTGTGAAGTAGTGCCGCTAGGATTGCGGCTACTATGAGCACCATCAAAGCCATCCGAGAACGTCTTGGCCTCACGCAGGCTGCCCTGGCCGAGGGCATCGGCTGTACACAAGGGAACGTTGGGCATTACGAACGTGGCCAAACCGTACCCCCGGATGCTGCAGGTCGTTTGATCACTTTCGCAGCCGGAAGGGGGTTGAACATAACGTTTGATCACGTTTATGGAGCAAAAGCCCTTCCAGCCCCCACCCCAGCAGAGCAGGGGGTGTGAGATGAATCCATACCGTTGGGGTGACCCGATGCCACGCAACGCCCGCGCCGTGAAGGACAGGCGAACCATGTCGCAGGTGCGCGCACAGCGCGCCAAGCTGATCGCTTTGGGGTTTGACCCCGTGACGATGGCGTTTATCGGCGAGGACGCAGAAGCTGGCCTTGCTGGGCTGCTAGAGCTTGGGCTGATTTCTGAGCCCTTTGTGCCTGGTCTTCCTTCTGCTGATCTTGAGGCAACAGCATGAACAGCAGTTGGTTTGTCCGCTCTGTAGCCGCTGCGATGCGTTTGAGCAAATCCAGTTCGGTTTCGTTTTTCATGTCCGCCCCTTCCGGGAATGGTTGTGTAGGAACTTCCATTCTGCCCCGGATGCGGGCGGACACCCAACAACCCACAGAGCAGGGGGCGTGAGATGTTTTCAATCCAAGTTGGACCAGACGGTCGTGTCAGTGGTCTTGTGCTGCAGCCTTCAGCACAAAAACGAATTCGCGCATTACCCGTTCCATCTCGTTCACGGTGGCTTCTGCAATCGGCGAGGCGAGAGCGTCGGCGTTCACTCGCTCTGAAGCGACTTGTAGCTTTTGTGCGGCCTCTGAAGCCACCGCTGGCGGCAAGGCTCTCGCAATGGTCAGCACGGATGCATGCAAACCGTTGAGCCTGCCCAAGATGATTTGCAAATCTTTTTCGTTCATGGGCCGTTCCTTCCCTGTTGATGTGCGTGGATGCCATCAGTTTACGGGGCTGGAACGGCCCGCCCAAATCACGCCAAGCAAATCGGTGCTTTTCCTCCCTGAGCACCAGGCGTGACTTTTCCCGTGGGCCTTGTGTGCCCACGGGTCTTTCTCCGAGACAACCATGAAAACCAACAAAGACTCGCAGTTTGCGCGCAGCCCTCTTGGGGGCAAAAAATCGGCTTCGGTGACCTTGCGGGTGACCGATGAGCAGAAGTTCGACATGGACCGACGCGCCCATGAACTGGGAATGAGCACCAGCGAATGGCTGGAAAAGCTCAGTGCTGTTGCGTTGTACGGCATCGATCATGTCATCAAGTCTGAACGCTCAAGGACAGAAATGGTCTGCGGTTTGTTTGACACAAAGACCGGGGGCCAGGAATGAGCCGATGGAGCGATGGCACGCCGAAGTCAACGGGCAATGCGTTCGATCTTTCAACAATCAAAGACAAGGTGGTGATGGCCTCGCCTCAAGAGTTGGCCAAGGTCCGGGCACGGAACAATGCAGCCAAGGCCATCACCACCTCAAGGGTTCGCGGGGTTGGTCACGCAGCAACGCCGCTTCTCGGGCTGTCCAAGCGGGCTGAACGCGAGTTGAGCAAGGGCACCCCCCAGATGGCCATCGTTTCAGGGGAGGCAGCGCGCAAGACGCTTGCTCAGAACCAGAAGCTGCGCAAAACGAGGATCTGAGCATGCCTGAACACCAATCCATTGAGGTGATTCAGGATTCGATCCTGGAGCTGGAAATTCAGCTGGCGGGCAAGCGTATGGAGTTGTTCCTGTCGATGGCCGACAGCCTGTTTTATTCCCAGGCTCAACGCAACCAGTTCAAGGCAGAGGCACAGTGCTGGCGCCGTCGCATGGAAAGGTTCATTGGGGACCGCAGGCCGCAGGCGGTGGCTCAGATGGAAGAGGCCAGGGGGCTCACTCAATGACACAACCCCTGACCCCTAAAGATTGTGACTTGCGAGACTTTGCATTCATGCCGCTGGACGTGGTTCGGTTGCGTGACTCCGACATGGCCGCTACCGAGTCCCCTGAAGCGTGCTGGGCAGCCGTATTGCTTTGGGCTGCAAGTTGGCATCAGGTTCCAGCTGCAAGCCTGCCTGATGACGATCGCGTTCTTTCCAACCTTGCAGGTTATGGACGGGTGGTTCGTGAATGGCTCAAGGTGAAGAGTGGCGCCATGCGTGGCTGGATTAAGTGTGATGACGGGCGTCTGTACCACCCGGTAGTCGCAGAGAAAGCCAACGAATCGTGGGAGTCAAAACTGCGTCATGCCTACGGAAAGATGTGTGATCGCACACGGAAACTGAACAAGGCACTTGAGGAAAAGAAACTCCCGTCCGTTCAGGTTCCTGTCTATGACCAGTGGATTGCAACCGGAAAGGATGACCCGAAGCCGACGGAAATCCTTTCACCTTCCGCTGGAATTCCACCGGATAATCCTCTTAAGGGACAGGGACAGGGACAGGGACAGGGACAGGGAGAAAGGGAAAAGGGGGGAGCGCCGCAAGCGCCGTCCCCCACCCCCCCGCCTTCCCGAAAACGGGAACAAACCACCCTGACGACGTACCTGGAGGCCTGCAAGGCAGCCAAAACCAAGCCCGTCCCGAAAGAGCATGCGATCCATCACTGGTGTGCCGATGCGGGCATCACCACGGAGATGATCCAGGTGGCATGGCTCGTGTTCCGGGAACGGTACACCGAGGACGAAAAGGGCAAAGGCAAGCGGTACAAGGACTGGCCGGCTCATTTTGCCAACGCGATCAAAAACGGGTGGTTCAAGCTCTGGTACGTGTCGGAAGACGGTCAGGTTTCATGGACGTCGATTGGGTTGACCCGAAAGTCTGTGCTGGACGCGCGGATGACGAAACGGGAGGTGTCGCATGCATCCGCATGACCTGGACACCACCACGCTGCCGTGGTCCCCTGAAGCCGAGTCGAGCGTGCTTTCTGCAATGCTTTTGTCTGCAGATGCGACCGATCAGGTGCTTGACGTGCTGCTGCCCAGCATGTTTTTCGACGAACGCAATGGGCGCGTGTTCTCGACCATCGCTTCGATGGTGGCGAGTTGCAAGCCGGTAGACATCTTCACCGTGCTGGATCGCATGCAGGTCACGGGTACCGACAAGGACATTGACCTCGGATTTTTGAATGAACTGGCGCAGTACGTCCCCAGTGCAGCAAATGTCCGACGCTATGCCGAAATCGTTGTCGAACGGTCGTTGATGCGTGGACTGGTGGCGGCTTCTGACAAGGCCAAGGAATTGGCGTTGACTGCAGGCATGCCGATTGCCGATCGCGTGGATCAGGCGCATGACCTGTTCCAGCAATTGCAACTGCGACGTACTCACCGGTCAACCAAATCGGTGTCTGAAGTCGCGGTTGATCTGGCTGATCGTTTGAGCGATTTGGCCGAAGGTCGGATCACGCCTGGCATCCCCACAAAGTTGCCCACATTGGATCGGCTGTTCGGTGGTGGCCTGAAGCCTGGGAAATTGGTGGTGGTTGCTGCCCGCCCGTCGATTGGCAAGACGGCATTGGCTTTGGCGATTGCAAAGACGGTCGCTGGGCAAGATCACGGTGTCGGATTCATGTCGTTGGAGATGGAGGCGACGGAGTTGGTTGATCGTTTGGTGGCCAACATCGGAAGCATCGATTTGGGCCACATCAACACGGGCAAGCTCAACGACGATGAATGGCGTGGCTTGACCATGGCCATGGAAGAGATGGCGCGTTTGCCGTTCCAAGTGGACGATCAAGCCCCCATGACCTTGGCTGACATCCAGGCCAAGGCGCGAAAGCTCAAACGGGAGAAGAACATCAAGTTGCTGGTGGTGGACTACCTGCAATTGTGCGCAGCCAGCCCAGCGCGCAGCAAGGAGAGTCGCCACCTCCAGATCGAAGAAATCAGCCGCGGCTTGAAGGTGCTGGCCAAGCAATTGGGTTTGACCGTGGTGCTTCTGAGCCAGTTGAGCCGAGAGGTTGAAAAACGCACCAGCGGTAAGCCGACTTTGGCCGATTTGAAAGAGTCCGGGGCCATTGAAGAAGACGCCGACGCCGTGATCCTTTTGAGTCTTGACCACGTGCGTGACAACGGCGTTGTGGTTGTTCATGCCGATGTGGCCAAGAACCGAGGCGGTCAGAAGGGGTTTCTGAAGCTGGCCTTTACCGGCTGCTACCAGCGCTATGTGGAGACGATCGAATCCGATCAGCCACGCCGTACCCAAGCCCGCGCCGCCTACACCGAAGACGTTTGACCCCCATCACCCCACCAACCCTAACCAGGAGCAACACAGATGTTTGTACTTGAAAGCATGACGCCGGTTCGCTTGTCGAACTTCAACGCCCGGGCAGAAAAGCACGGGTCTGATCACGTCCCAGCCGTGGACATCAATTTCACATTGGACGCGCAGAACTCGATCTTGTCGTATTTCGACGGGCACTTGTTGTCGGCCCTGTACCACAAGAGTGCAGCAAACGAACCACCGACTCAAGGTGAATTGGACGGTGTACCGGCTGTGGCTGACATGCCGAATTTGCGCTTTCCCAAACTGGCCCCCTTGCGCTGGGCCCATCAATTGGCAGGCTACCGGCTTGAAATTGATTACGGTCTGGGCGAAGGGTCGAACCTGGAACTGGATGAATGCAACGTCGGCAAGTTCGTGCTGGAGCCGAAGGAGGGCGGCACCGTGGAAGTGAAGTTCCAGGTGCAGTGCAACAGTGGTTTGACCGAACGGATCATGGGCAAGTTGATGCTGTTGATCGGGCAAGAGGTGGACATCACTTTGACCGCACCCGAGGTTCGGCCTGCTGCTGAAGTTGCGCCCGCGACAGAGACAAAAGGGCGCAAGGGCGGCAAACGGAAGGGTGAGGCTCAAGTGGATCTGATCTTGCCCGGGGCCGACACGCCCGATCCGGCGCCGTTGACGGCCGAGGATGTGTTCATTGCTGGGCATGCGCCTGGTTGCGAACCGGAAGCCACGTTCCCCCCGCTGCACTGAAAGGCTGGCCATGATCTGGATCGGCATTGACCCTGGCGTGTCTGGTGCGATTTCTGCGATCGGGCCCCTTGGTGGGGTGATCGCGGACATGCCAACGACGGAAATTCCCGGTGTTGGCCGCACGGTGCGAAAGATTTGCGGTCGGGGGCTGGCGGATGTGTTGCGCAGCATGGTCCCGGCTGACGAGGCCTGCATGGTGTTGCTGGAGGACGTGCACGTGATGCCGTCGAGCAAATCAGGATCAGCGGCCAACACGTCGCTGCTGCACAGCAAAGGTGTGATCGAGGGCGTGTTGGGTGTGTTGCGCTTGAACGTAACTCTGGTGAATAGCCAGCGTTGGAAACGCCTGTATGGGTTGGACTCTGACAAGAGCGCCGCTCTGGCCATGGCGAAGAAGCTGTACCCCAACCTTGGAGCAAAGCATTTGACGCGCGCCAAGGACCACAACCGCGCCGAGAGCTTGCTGATCGCGCATTACGGGAAGGTCAAGTTGGCATGACCTTGGTTCTTCGCCCCGTGGGCCGTGGACGGTGGCACACGTCCACCTTCCATGTGCCTGATGACCACTCGACCCCGTTGCTGGTCAGGCCGGGGGAGCGGTTCACGCTGGGCGGGATCACATGGCGGATCGTGAGGATTGAACCGTGAGCACCAGTTCAAGCGTTCGAGTGGTCAACCCGCAGCAGGCTCACAAGGCCTTGACGGAGCAACTATGGCCGTGGATCAAGGCAATGACGATGGCCGGTCACGCTTTGATCATCACCGCAAAGCCCGAGTCTCGCAGCAAGGCGCAGAACGCCAAGCTGCACGCGATGGTGGGCGAAATCGCGGAGCAAATGGAGTGGGCTGGCTCCAAGCGGGGTGATGAAACGTGGAAGCGCCTGTTGATCGCTGCGTGGCTTCGCGCCCGTGGCGAAGGCGTTGAAGTGCTGCCAGCGTTGGATGGGTATGGCGTGGATGTCGTGTTTCGCCGGTCCAGTGAGTTGACCCGCAGCGAGATGGCTGAGCTGATTGAATTTGTGCAGGCGTGGGCAGTGGAGCAGGGGCTCGAATTGTCTGACCCGTGGGTGGACCCAGAGACTGGGGAGATTTACCGATGAGGTCCAAAAACAAACCCGCTCAGACCAAGGCTGAGCGCGAGTACGTAGCGTTGTTGGCCCAGATGCCATGTGTGGTCTGCAATGACCCCGGCCCAGTGGAGGTGCACGAGCCTGAGCAAGGGCTGTGGCACGCATCCATGCCCCTGTGCGCCCAATGCCACCGCGGACCAGAAGGTTGGCATGGCACCCGGCTTCGCTGGAAATTGCGCCGGGTTGACGAACTCAAGGCGATCAACATGACCGTCGCCCGGGTGTTCACCCGGCTGTTGGGAGCAACATGAACTTGGAAATCATCAAGAACCGCTGCCGCGTGGATGACGATGGGCACTGGATTTGGCAGGGGGCGCTCAGCAATGGGAAGTGGCCACGCATATTCGCGCCCAATTTGGCAAAGCCTGGTTGGCCGATGGAAACACAGACTGGGCGCAGGGCCGTCTGGCAGATGCACACAGGGATGGCGATTCCAGATGGATGGAGGGTGTACGGCACGTGCGAGTACGACCAATGCCTGAACCCCAATTGCATGAAATGCGGGCCCGCGAGCGATTGGGGTCAGCAATTGCGCGTGACCCAAAAGTACAAAGGGCGGGCCAACCGTCAGGCTGCCAGTCGTTCCGTTGGGCGCCGACGCAGTGTTTTGACGGAAGAGTCGTACATGGAGGTGTTGACATCGAATGAAAGCGGACGAGCACTTGCGCGCCGTCTGCAGGTGTCAGAACAAACCGTGAGCAAGGCACGCAATGGCGAACTGGTGTGCTTCCAGCCAGTTGGAGGCTTGTTCTCCGGCCTGCTGGCGGCCAACCACAACAACCGAAAGCGCGCATGACCTGTCACGCATGCGAAAGGGCTGAAAGCAACCCAAGAACCGGTTTGTACCAAGCCAACTGCCCAGAGTGCAAGGCCCGAGCCCTGGCCAACAGCCCCCAGTATTTTGAATCTGCCATGGCGGGGGTTATCACAACAGGCTATCGCACTGCACTGGAGTCCGCATTTGGTGCGGATTGGAAGAATGCCCACGCCAATGTGAAAGCCTGGTCCGAACGTTTGAAGAAAGAAACTACATGAACGACACCAACAGCCAACCCGCAACCGTTGAAGAGCGTTACACCACTGCGGCCCACACATCTGACTTGACAGTCAATGCTGAGAGGGGCGGGGCTGGCGATCTACTGATTGCTGCTGGATGGAGTCAAAACCGCATTGGCACGGCCTTGATCCGGCTCCATGGTGAATGGGATGCATCAGAAAAGCCCCGCAATTTGGATCGGGCAACCCTGGAAGCATTGGCCAGCGATATTGCCAGGGAGGATGGGGCCGAAACCGTTGATGCCAGCCATCGAAGGTCTGCCCAGGACAAGGCCGCTCAATGGTTGGAGCATGAAAACCGCATTCTGCTGGGCAAGCTCAAAACATTGGCCTATGCCAAGAACCAGATCAATATGTGGGCCATGGAACGGGAAATACCGGACTACCCTGCCAAAGTGTCCGCTGCGATCCTTTGGTGGTTGGCCCCCAAGTGCCCTGCATGTCATGGCCGTTGCTGGGAACCGATTCAAGGGACGCCCAAGTTGTCGAATCGCCAATGCCGGGTTTGTGGTGGAACAGGAAATCGGTCCATACCAAATGGGATCACGGGCAGGCTGATCGTTGGGTTTTTTGATGACTGCGTGAACGTCGCACATTCCGTGATGCGTGCCAAGTTGCGCAATTTGCCCAGAAGCCGATAGAATCCCCGCAAGGTGTGCAGCCGATGCTGATTGGCTCGCCCCTTGAATCTCTGCCGAATGTCCCGCAACAACAGCCTGGTCAAGTACCTGTAGCGATTGCCGGAAGACTTCAGCAGGGAAAACTCACCCCAAAAAGCCCGCCATTGAGCGGGCTTTGTCGTTTCTGACGCAGGCGAGAAACACGGTTCGACTCCGTGGCACCTGCAACCCAATCCCGTTATGCCAAGGGCTTCCCGCCGCCAGGCACGGCACTCCACCCCCAAGAGGTCAGCATGTTCACCAAGTCCCGTCGGTTCCTCAGTGCCATCATCTACTTGGCCATCGCAGTGTTCGAGTTTTCGTGCCGCACGGTTGTCATGGCCTCGCAACGCATTGTGTTGTGGTTTCGACCTGCCAAAGCCCAGGCGTTGGACAGCTTCAGTGCACCAGCCAACGAAATGCGAGCAGCACGATCGTTCTGGCAAAACCTTGTGCAGCGAAAGCGGCCACTGGTCACGCCGATGTGGCGCATGTGCACCTCGGTTTAATGTGCTCCAAGGCCCTGCGGGGCCTTTTCCATTGGGCCATGTCGCATGACCCAGCGGAAAAGCCGTTTCAAATCCACCCAACATACCGACACGCCGAACGCGCGGTTCCAGCGTGAAGGGCCGGGTGGCCCCAGCAGGTGGTGGGTAAACCGTCTGCCATCAGTGGTTCCGGCCCGGGGATGCTCCCGCCATTCAAAACGGACACCCCGGGCACGACCGCTAAAACCGTACCAAGTTGTCTCCAGCCTCCAAAGGGCTTTTACCCAGGGCCCGCCCCTGGGTTCTTTTTTCAGGTGTGGCCTATGCCGAAACCCGCAAAAGCCGAAGCGAAGACGGCTGCACCCCTTAAATCGGTCAAGTCTGCTCAAAAAAGCAGCAAATCAGGCGCTTCAAAATCGCTGGACGCCAAGCCGCGTGCAGCAGCGCCCCGTAAATCGGCGGTGGATGGGCGCTTCGTTCAGGAATACATGGTGGACCTCAACGGAACGCAAGCCTACATGCGGGCCGTTCCTGGTACCAAGGAAAACACCGCGCGCGTCCTGGCGTCCCGCCTGTTGACAAAGGTTGCCGTTCAGGAAGCGATCAGGAAAGCCCGCAAGGAACGCGAAACGCGGACCGAAATCACGGCCGATCGCGTGATCCAAGAAGCCTGGGCCATCATGACCGCCGATCCGCGTGAGTTGATGGAGTACGTGGTGGGGTGTTGCCGTTACTGCTGGGGCGATGGCTACCGGTACCAGCGCACGGCGGGTGAGTTTGAGGCCGACGAAGCTGCTCATGCCAAGGTCACGGAAGAGGCGATCCAAGCCGGTAAGCCCGTCAAGGACTTTGATCCCAAGGGCGGCAACGGCTTTGACAAACGACTGGAGCCGAACCCGGAATGCCCGGAATGCGCGGGTGAAGGTGTTGGGCGACCTGTGTTCAAGGACACCCGCAAGATCAGCCCAGCGGCTGCCAGCCTGTTTGCTGGTGTGAAGGAAACGAAAGACGGTTTCGAGCTGAAGGTGCACAGCAAGGATGCGGCGATGGACAAGATGTTCCGCCACATGGGGTTGTACAACGACAAGATTCAGCTGACGATGCCAACTGTGATCGTCAAGGATCTGACCGGCCGCAAATGAGCCAGCAGATCGAGTTCGCGTACAAGCCGCAAGGTTCGGTTCTGGAGGATTACATCCTCAGTCAGGCGCAGCGGACGATGATCATGGGCCCGCTGGGCTCTGGAAAAACCAACGGGAGTTGCTGGAAGGCGTTTCGGGTCATTTGCAATCAGGAGCCAGATGCGCAAGGCGTGCGCAGAAGTCGCGGGATCGCTATTCGAAACACCTACCCGGACCTGTTCAGCACCACCATCAAGGACTGGCTCGATATGTTCGAGCACCTGGGCCAATTCAAGCAAGGCGGGAAGGAGCCGCCGACCCACTACCTGAAGTTCAAGCTGGAAGATGGCACCACAGTAGAGGCTGAAATGGTGTTTCTGGCGTTGGATCGTGAAGATCACGTCAAGAAGCTGCGCGGCCTGCAGGCGACGTTCGCATGGGTGAACGAGGTCAAGGAAATCACGTTCTCCATCGTGTCGATGCTGGACTTGCGGGTGGGGCGCTACCCCAAGGATGTGCGCCCGACTTGGTACGGCATCTTTGGTGATACCAACGCCCCGGACACCGACCATTGGTATTACCGACTGGCTGAAGAGGTAAAGCCGCACGGCTGGGTGTTCCTGAAGCAGCCGGGAGGATTGGTTCGCAAGAGCCCACAACACCCCTGGGAGCCCAACCCGAACGCCGAGAACGTTCAGAACTTGCCACGTGACTACTACGCCAATGGTGCACAGGGCAAGGCCGAGGCCTGGGTGCTGGTCAACCTGGCCAATGAATACGGGTTTGTGGGGGACGGCTTGCCGATCTACCCGGACTACGTGGACAGCGTGCATTGCCGGGAGTTCGAACTGATCCCTGGATTGCCGCTGCACATCGGCCTGGACTTTGGACTGACGCCAGCCGCCCAAATCGGTCAGCGCAAGGCCAATGGCCAGATTCGCATACGTTACGAGGTCATCACCACCGACACAGGCGTGGCGCGTTTCGCTGGCATATTGAAGACCTTCATTGCGGAAAAGTGCCCGGGATTCAAGATCGGAAGCATCACGGGCGACCCGGCAGGCGATCAACGCCAACCCGGTGACAACGAAGAGCGAACGGTGTTTCAACTGCTGGCTGCCAATGGCGTGATTGCCCAGCCTGCTCATACCAACGACTTCACAGTACGCACCGAAGCAATCTCAACGCCGTTGCGCCGAATGATCGATGGGGAACCGGCCTATTTGATTCACCCAGACTGCCGCGTGACCCGCAAGGGCATGCAAGGAGCCTACAAGTTCCGACGTCTGAAGGTGGCTGGCGATGAGCGGTATGAAGACAAGCCGGTCAAGAACGCCTTCAGCCACCCATGTGAAGCGGGCCAGTACCTGGCCATGGGGCTGGGCGAAGGTATTGCCGCCCTGACGCCCAACACAACCGAACGTGCAGAGGACGCCAAAGCCTATCGAACGGCACGCGGTCTGCCAAATGGCTCGGACGCTGAAGCGTATCGACGCAAACGAGGAAAACGATGAAGCCAACCACCCCATACGACGATCGAGCGGGCGATGAGTCGCGCGATTTCGCTGCGGCCGGCCGATTCAGCCTGTACGCACTGGAGCGCATGCTGCGAGACTGCGCCGAGCAACCCGAATGGCGCTTGCGCGCGAAGTTGTGTGCGGCCTACTACGACGGCAAGCAGTTGACCGAGCTGCAGCGCTGGCACATTCGCCAAGAAGACCTTGAAGAGCGCGCGATCAACCTGATCCGTCCGGTGATCAACAGTGTCCTGGGCCAAGAGGCCAAGAGCCGAACCGATGTGAAGGTGGAGGCCGATGACGACAGCTATGCGGACGTGGCAGAGGTCATCAGCGCCCGGTTGAAGGAGGCCGAGCGGGAAACCACCGCCCACATGGCCGTCAGCGAAGCCTATGCCTCCATGGTGAAAAAGGGCTTGGGCTGGGTGCATGTCAGCAAGAACAGCGATCCACTGGCCTACCCATACCGCGCTGAGTCGGTGAGTGTTGACGAGATTTGGTGGGACTGGCGCGGACAAAAGGGATTCAATCTGCGCGATGGCTGCCGTTGGCTGGTACGACAGCGCATGGTTGATCTGGACGAAGTGGAGGCCTCGATGCCAGAGCACCGCGAGGTGTTGCGGCGCAGTGTCAACGGTTGGGAAAACATCCTGGAGCTGGATGGCGCCCATGTTGGGGCACCAGGAGAAATCGAGCTGGCCTCCGCGTTCGAGAATGAACGCCGATTCAATTACACCGTGGCGCGACACGACTGGGTGGATTCAGCTCGGAAGATGATCAAGTTGTACGAGGTCTGGTACCGCGTACCGGCTCAGGTCGTTGTGTTGCACCTGAGCCCCACACGCAAAGTGGTGTACGACCCGAACGACTTCAGGCATGTGGAAGCCGTGTCGCGTGGCTTGGTCAAGCTGACCAAGGGCATCACCTCCCAGGTTCGCTTTGCCCTGTACGCTGGTCCGCATCGTTTGCTGGATGAAGGCACCGACAAGCGCGATTTCCCCTACATCCCGTTCTTTGCCTTCCGCGACGATGAGGACAAAAGCCCATACGGCCTGATCGACGGAATGATCGCGCCGCAGGACGAGTACAACGAACGCAGATTGCGTATTCAGTGGATGCTCAAGGCCCGTCAAATCGAAATGGACTCGGACGCCCTGGACACGGCATACAACTCGATTTCTGACATTGCAGACAACGTGATGCGCCCTGATCTGGTGGCCATCTTGAATCCGAACCGAGCCAATCCCGGAAAGGGCATCACGGTCAAGAACGAACTGAGCATGCAAAAGGAACAGTTCGAGGTGATGGCCGACAGCAAGCAGTTGATCCAAGACACGGCAGGACGTTACGCCAGTCAACTGGGCAACCGTCCGGCTGGTGTCACATCGGGCATAGCCAACAGCATCCTGGTGGAACAGGGCGAGCAGTCGATGGGCGAAATGAACGACAACTATTCGTTCTCCCGTCGATTGGTGTTTGAGCAGTTGATGGGCGAGATCGTCAGCGACCACAAGGCCGATCGATTGGAAGTTCCCATCGGAACGGGAAAGACCAAGCGGGTGGTGGTGCTCAACGACTGGACGCCAGAAGGTATGCCTGTCAATCAGGTCAAAGATGCCAGCATCAAGACCGCGTTGGCCGAAACGCCGAACACTCCGGCATATCGGCAACAGACTCAACAACAGGTGGCGCAGATCATCACAGCACTGGCCACCAACCCGCAGGCCGTGGCCATTCTGGCACCAGCCTACATCGAGAGCACTTCGCTGCCGAACCGGCAGCAGGTGGCAGACGACTTGCGCAAGGCCACCGGCCAGCCTCTGCCTGGCGACAAGGAAGGCCAAGCGCAAGCCGAGGCCATGCAGCAGCAGGTTTTGCAGCAGCAACAACAGAACGCGCAGGCCTTGGCCAACGCCCAAACGGACGAGAAGGTGGCCAGCGCCGAGCGCAATCGAGCCCAGGCACGCCATGCGAACGCACAGGCCGAATTGGTCGAGCAGCGCATTGCCGCAGGTGTTGCACCAGCCGAGGTGGCCAGCATGGTGGCCAAAACCCAACAAGCCGAATCGGCCGACGAAGACGAATTGATCTCGCAGGCACTGGCAGACGCCAACGCCTGATCCCCTTTCCCTTGAAGCCAAGAGCCCGCCCAGTGCGGGCTTTTGCGTTTCTGCCACCCACCGGAGCGCCGCGCCGGCCGGGTGTGTATCGCGCGGCAGCCATCCAACGCACGTCGTTCAGGCGTTGGGTGCGGATCAAGAACGGCGGCCAGCAATGGCCTCGGTGGACCGACCGACATACGGCAGGAGAGAGTAAGTGGCAGAACCCAATCACCCAGCGTTTGACAACGAAGAGCAAGCCATCCTGAGCGCCATCGTGCCCGAGGACGAGCCGGTGCCTGCAGATGGAACAGGCGACCCCGCGCCAGCGGAACCGCCCAAACCAGCGGAGCCTACCCCGGCCCCGACTGAAGCACCAGCCGCCCCAGCCGCAGAGACTCCAACCGCTCAGCCAGAAGCCGCTGCGCCAGCAGCACCTGGCACCGAAGCGCAACCGCCCGCCCAACCGCAAGGCGATACACGGGCCGCATTGCGAGCCGCGCGCCAAGCCGAAAAGCGTTTGCGCAACGAAAACGAGCGACTGCAGCAGGAACTTGAAGCCCTTCGTCAAGGCAAAGCACCGGTTGACACCCGGATCACGGAGGACGAACTGGCTGAGCTGGAGCGGGACTTCCCGCTGCAAGCCAAGGTGGTTCGCCAACAGCGAATCTTGGAAGAGCAACTGGCTGCAACAGCCCAGGTTCAGCAGCAATCGCAGTCGAAACCAGAGTTCCAGCCGGTGGTTTACGACCCCGCCGTGCAGGAAGTCATCGACTCGGTTCCTGATCTGTTGAGCTGGCAGTTCGATCCCAATGCGCAGGACAAATTCAAGCGTGCCATTGAGTACGACGCTGCCTTGCTCCAAGACCCGGACTGGCGTGATCGTTCGACCGACGAGCGATTCGCGGAAGCCGCACGCCGAACCAAGGCTGCGTTTGAGCCCACAAGCACCTCTCCTTCACCCGCCGCACCAGCGGCACCCCGCCTTGATCCCGCCCAGGCAATCGCAAATGCACCGGTCGAAGGACCGCGTGGCATCAGCGATTTCCGTGGTGGGGCACCTGCATCTGCACCCGCACTCGACTATTCGCGCATGAGCGATGAGGCCGTGATGGCTTCGCTCAAGCCGGATGCGTGACGGGCCAATCCTTTTAGGAGCAATCCATGTCAACCACTTCCGTACCGAAGGGCAGCGCCCTCGTCAACAAACAATTCTCGACCGCGTTGTCGGCGATGGCTGTTCGCCAGCCCACGCCGCTGGCGGCATTGACCGGGCCCATGCCCACACACGATGCTGCAATGCGCAAGCTCAAGCAGCAGACCACCACCGAAATGCCCGTGGTTCGCGTGGACGAACTGGCCAAAGGCCCCGGTGACACCGTGCAGGTGGACTGCGCACACGTTGTGAAGCTGCGTCCTGTGATGGGCGATCAGAACGCGGAAGGCAAGGGCGCCGCGCTGAAGTACAGCACCAAGGATGTCGTTCTCGACATGGCAACCCTGCCGGTGTCTGCGGGCGGCAAGATGACCCAGCAGCGCACACCGCACAGCATGCGCCTGAACGCACTGGCCCAGCTCAAGCGCGCTATTCCGGCATTCCGCTGGCAGCGTTGCTTGTCCTTGCTGGCCGGTTCGCGGGGCAAGCAGGACGGTACCGATTGGGTGTTGCCGCTGGCGACGGACCCTGAGTTTGCCGACATGATGGTCAACGCCATCAAGGCACCCAGCTACAACCGCCATTGGGTGGTGAATGGTTCGGGCCTGACCCAGGGTGGCGCGCAATTGGCCGCCATTGCAACGACCGACGGCATGAAGCTGTCCCACCTGGACGAGTTTGCTGCGATCTGGGACGAGATGAGCATCAAGATGGCGCCGATCCAGATCCCGGGCGATCCGGCTGCCGGTGATGACCCCATCAAGGGCATTCTGCTGGTCGATCCGTTGGTGTGGGACTCCATCGTGACGGACACAACCGCAGGCAACAACATCCGTACCTTCGAAACCAACGCCATCCAGCGTGCGAAGTACGGTGATCTGTCTCGTCACCCCTTGTTCAGTGGTTCGCCGATCCTGTGGAACGGTGTGCTGGTGCGCAAGATGCAGTACGCCATTCGCCACGATGCCAGCGACGTTGTGGCCCACGTGCCTGCAGCCAACCGACTGGCTGGTACCGAGGCCAACGTGACCGTGGCCGCTGGCCTGTCCACCACGCACCAGATGGCCCGCTCGATCTTCCTGAGCGCGCAGGCCTTGGCCGTGGTGTCTGGTGCCAACCAGAGCAGCGAGGAAACCTACTCCCTGCTGGAGAACAAGACCAACTTCGGGCGCAACCTGGAGCTGGCTGGCGAAGTCATGGGCACTGAGGACAAGCTGCGTTGGGCATTGCCGAATGCGGACGGTGATCTGGAAATGACCGACTTCGGTGTGGCGGTCATCGACAGCGTGGTCAAGAAGCGCAGCGTCTGATGACTGAGCGGGGCTTCACGGCCCCGTTTTCCATTTACTTCCTTTCTCAAATTTCATAGGAGCCAATCATGGCAACTCTTCATGGCAAAAAGGCCAAGGCCCCGGCATTCATGCCGGTGAACGGTGCAGCGATTTCGCTGACTGACTCGCTGGCTGTGGCCGCCAACTTCACCGCTGGTGACGTGGTGAACCTGGTACGCATCCCTGCCGGTACCGAAGTGTCGGTGGTTCAGATTCAGGGTGACGATCTGGATTCGAACGGTACGCCGACCATCGTGTTCCGCGCCGGATACGCACCTTGCGACTCCAACTCGGCTTTGGCTGCGAACAGCACCTTCTTTGCTGCAGCGGGCCAGACCACCTTGCAGGCGGGCGGCCGTTTGAACTGCGCATTTGAACCCATCAAGTTCGAAGAGGACGTGTTCCTGACCGTGACCGTGAACACGGCTGCCGCCACCTTCCAGGCAGGTGACATCTTCGGCATTGTTTTGGGCGCTGCAGTCGGTCCCAAGTAATCCGCAACCGCGCGGATCGCGGTGAACAAGAGGGCTGGTACTCGGTTGGGTACCGGCCCTTTTTCATGGAGAAGCCTCATGGCAAAGATCAAATACGTCGGCCTCAAGCACGACGGCGAAACCGCTTTCGGTCGGGAAACCGGTATCACCTGGTTTCAAGGTGACTCTCACGAAGTCCCGGACAGCGTGGCCAAGCGCATGCTGAATCACCCTGACGTATTCGCGGTGGACAGCGGCGCAGTCAAAGCAGAACCAGCACCGGCACCAGCACCGGCACCGGTGACCTTGCAGCCTGTGATTCAACTCCAAGCGCAGGAACCGGTCACTGAGACAAAAGTTGGCACCGAAGCCGCCAACTTCACATTGGCACCGGGCGCAGAAGTGGCGTCGAGCAACGAACAGGTTGCTCAGGTGGTTGATTTGGCGCTGCTCGACAAAGAGGCCTTGCACGCCCTGGCCAAGGAACGCGGCATCAAAGTCCACCACAACGCTGGCGCCGACACCGTGCGTAAAGCCCTGGCTGAAGCCCAGCAATGAAAACCTGGGACGCCTTTCACCCGCTGGTGATGCCTGACGTGATCGGCTGCCCGATCCCCATGGTTGATCTGGAGTTGCGCAATGCAGCCCGGGAGTTTTGCCAATACACCAAGGCGTGGGCCGAGTGGGCTGATGCGTTCACTGCCACAGGCTCCACCAACCGTTTCGAGTTCGATCTGCCCAACGGAGCCGAACTTGTAGCAGCCAAGCGAGCCAATGTGAACGGCAAAGACCTGAACGTGTTTGCCAGTGATCGCTTGCCGGGTGACTGGCAGCAAGGCAATGACACCGGACCTGATGGATCACTGGTGCACATCGACACAGCCGAATACGTGATCTACCCCAGGCCACTTGCGGGCACTGCGGTGGCAATCGAAATGGCGTTGCAGCCCAGCATGACTGCATCTGGTGTCGGTGACGTGATCCTGGCCAAACACGCCGAGGCGATTGCCTGGGGGGCCAAGTACCGCTTGCTGAGCAAGCCCAACAAGGCCTGGACAGACCCAAAAAGTGCAGCACACGCACGCGCGGAGTTCGAACGGGCAGTGCATCACGCCGCAAACGAAGGCTTTCGAATGACGGCGCCCAACCAACACCGAGTCACTTTGAGGTAACACACCATGAGCATCACCGCCCAATCCATCATTCGTCGCGTTGTTGAGACGCTGCAGGACACCACATCCATCCGCTGGCCCATCAACGAGCTGGTGCGCTACCTGAACGACGGTCAGCGCGAAGTGGTGCTGTACCGCCCCGATTCGATGGTAACCAATGCCACCATCACCTGTGTGGCAGGTTCCAAGCAAGCGTTGCCAGCCAACGGCGCCAAATTGATCGAGGTGGTTCGCAATGCCGCTGCGACCAGCACCAAGAAATCGGTGCGCAAGACGGACCGTGACATTCTGGATTCGAGCACCCCGGGGTGGCACGACCTTCCCCAAACGGTGGACGTCCTGCATTTTCTGTACGACTCGCGCGACCCGAAGGTGTTCTATGTCTACCCGCCAGCCAGTGTTTTGGCCCAGCTGGCGATTGTGTATGCGGCATATCCGACCGACATCACTGAGCCAGCAGACGGTGCGCTGTACACGGCAGTGGCAGGAGACATCAGCTTGCCCGACATCTACGGCAACGTGCTGCAGGACTACATCCTCTATCGCAGTTACACAAAAGACGCCTCTTTTGCAGGCAACGGCGCCCGCGCCCAGTCGCATTACGCCGCTTTCGCCAACGCGCTGGGCATTGAGATCAAAGCCACCGTTGCCGTGGCCCCCAATTCCTCATCCAAAACGAACCGCGCCGCTGAGCAAGCACAGGCGTAAGGAGTAGACCATGACCAAATGGGCACATGCCGATGTTCTGGACAACGGCCCCAGCTACATCAAGACGAACTGCAACAAGATGGCGCTCATCAGCGCCTACACGGCAGGCGACAGCTACGCCACGGTGAACGCGGCCATTTTGGCTGAAGCCACCATGGCGTCCGGTGACTTCACATTGGGCACCAGCGGCAGCGACCGCACCCTGACCACTGCGGCGGGCAAGTCGGACGCCAGCGCGAACGCCACAGGCGGCAGTGCCACCAACCACCTGGCCTTTGTGGACACCGTGGCCAGCAAGGTGCTCTGGGTGACCGAGGAAACCAGCGGGCAGACGATCACTGCTGGCAACCCGGTGAACTTCCCCAGCCTGGTCTACACGGCCAAGCAGCCTGTTGCACCGTGAGGTAAGCCATGCCGATGTTTCCTCAAGTCACGCCGCCCGTTGGGCAGAACGTTCAGATCACGCTGGCCAACGGCAGCGTGTTCACCGCCTACTACGACGGCCTGCAATGGTGGATGGGCGTACCCGATGAGCCCAACGATGTGCCGGTGGTGAACAGCTTCGTGGTGAGCTGGGCCCTGGAGCAGTAAGCACTGGGGTAACAGGTGGCCATTTCGTTCGTCAACAAATCGGCGTTTGCGTCGGGGGCGGCAGGCCTGAGCGTGGGGGCTGTTGCCGCCACCCAGGCCGATGACCTGATCATTCTGGCGGTCGAAAGTGCGAACGAAGCCGTTGCCACGCCCAGTGGATTCACCCCAGTCACCAACAGCCCGGTCTCCACCGGCACGGCTGCAGCAGCCGGGGGTGTGCGCCTCAGTGTGTTTTATCAGTGGGCGACGGGTGCTGACACCACCACTTCGGTGGCCGACACCGGCAACCACACCACCGCGATCAAGGTGGCGTACCGAGGGGTGGACACCACCACGCCTTTTGATGTAACGCCGGTCACGGGCATCAAAACCCCGGCCAGCACGTCAACCGCGTTCCCGGGCATCACGACCACATCGGACGGCGCTCTGGTGCTGCACATCAGTGCGTTGGACCTGGATGCTGCCAGCACGGCTACCACGGGTACGCCCGCCAACGGCAACCTCACCAGCCTGACCGAACGCCATGACCAGACCGTTACCACAGGCGTAGGCGGTGGCCTGGTGCTGGTGGATGGGTTCAAAGCAACGGCTGGCGCCACCGGCAACACCACGGCGACGGTAACGAGCACGATCCAGGTCTATTTGACGCTGGCGTTGCGGGCGTTGATACCCCCGGTGGAGTTGACCGGCAACAGCAGCCGCACCGATCACACCAGCACCGCTGGCGGTATTGGCCAGGTGCACACGCTGGGTGGCAACAGTGTCGCCCAAGGATCGAGCAGCACCAATGGAGCCGTGGAGAGCCAGGCCCCAGCGGTGAACCTGACAGGCAATTCGGCCCGCCAGAACAGCACCAGCAGCAACGGTTCGGTTTCTCAGACCCACACACTGGCAGGCAACCCTGTTGCACAGGGGGCAACCACCAGCACAGGGGCGGCAACGCAAACCCACCTGCTGGGGGGCAATGGAGCGCGGTTCAACGCCACGGCAACCACCGGTGCGGCGGTGCAGGTGCACACCCTGGCGGGCAATGCGGCCGCACAACCCAACACCAGCACAAACGGTGCGGTTTCTTCCTCGGTCACGCATGAACTGACCGGCAACGGAGCGGCACAGACGAACACCGGGACGGTGGGGGGCGTTGGTCAGACCCATTTGATCGCTGGCAATGCCGCGAAGCAGCCCGCAACCAGCTCTGCGGGTAGTGTGGGCCAAAGCCACAACCTGTTTGGGGCGGGCGCTGCGCAGGCGAACGTGAGTACCGGTGGGGCGGTGACGGTCACCCATGTGCTGGCAGCCGGGGCGGTGCAGCAAGCCCACACGGCTAGTGCGGATGCGGTGGGGCAAACCCACCTTTTGGCGGGGGCGGCAAGCCTTCAGGCGGCCAGCAGTTCGGCGGGGGCAGTGTCGTCGGTGCTGGCGCTGACCGGCAGCCATGCCAGCCAGAACAACCGGGCCACAACGGGCGCAGTCAACCAAACGCACGTTTTGGGTGGTGCTTCGGCGCTCCAAAGCGCCACGTCCACCGCAGCAGGCGCAACACAGACCCAGACCTTGACGGGTGCGGGGGCGTTTCAGGCAAACACGGCAACGGCTGGGGCCGTGGGTCAGGTCACGGTGCTGGCGGGCGCTGACGCTTGGCAGGTGAATGTGTCAACGGTTGGCGCTGTGGGTCAAGTGCACCAGCTGCAAGCCGCGCCCGTGGCGATTGACCATGTGGCTGCAGCCAGTGCAGTGGTGCAAGCGCACCTGTTGGGTGGCTGGGATGTCCAGCAACTCAACATTTCCACCGCAGGCGCCACGTACTTTCTTTCCAACGCTCCCGCGCCTGATGCGCGTGCAGCGGCCACAGATGCGCTGTTCAACCGGGTGGCGTCCACGTTCCAAGACCGACGAGCTGCGGTGGACGCGGAGGGTCGATCGGTTGTGGCAACCCTGGGTGAAACCTTCATTCGGCTGGAAGCGGCCAACCGTGCAGCAACGGTTGCGCTCTCAGCCTCTACAGCAAAGGCTTAAAGCATGGCCATCCTTGCCACCTTCACGCAACAGCCCACGGAAATCCTGGACTACGACGTGGATTTCAGTGCGTTCCTGAACGCCATCAGCGACACGGCGGTTTCTCACACGGTGACTTCCGAACCCGGTATCACGGTCAACAGTTCCTCGCTCAACGCAGGCCGGGTGAAGGTCTGGGTGACGGGCGGCCTGTCTGGTCAGAAATACAAGATCACCGTGCGACTGACCACCGACGGCGGTCGGTTGAAGGAAGAAGAGATCGTGATCAAGGTCAAGGAGTCGTGATGCAAGACGGAAAACAGCATCCCAAGCGCCGCCGGTACGACTTCCTGGACGGTGAGTTTTCTGAGCACCCCGCATTGAAATAGCGCATGGAGCGCATCTAAGCCTAGCAAGCGGAACAGCTGGACGCGGTGATGGGGATAAAGGGTGACACCAACCAGCTGTTGGCCGAGACCACTGAGTTGCTGGAAATGCTGCGGGCCGCGAAAGGGGCCTGGCAGGTTCTTGAGTTTGTCGGCAAGTTGGCCAAGCCCGTTGGTGCTGTTGTTGCACTGGCTGCGGCGGTGGTCACGTTTTGGTCGAGTCTGAAGAAATGATGTTCTGGCTGCTCTGGCCCTACTTGTGGTGGAGGTTGTATGTTTGAACTACTCGGCGGCGGTGTACTCGGTGCGGTTCTTGGGGGCGCCTTCCGGCTCGCCCCGGAGGTGCTGAAATACTTTGACAAGCGCAACGAACGGCAGCACGAGCTGGCGATGTTCGAGCGCCAAGTGGATCTGGAGAAGACCCGGGGCCAGATCAGACTTGACGAAATCGGCGCGCAGCGGGACATGGCTGTGGATGTGGGGGTGTTGGACGCCTTCAAGTCCGCACTGGACCAGCAGACCGAAATGGTCAAAGCCGCAGGCGGTCGGGTTGCTGCCCTGTCGGCCAGCGTTCGTCCCATCGTCACGTACTGGGTGCTGTTCCTGTGGAGCTTCCTGCACCTGTGGCTGGCATGGAACGCTTGGCGCACAAACGTGGACGCAGTGATTGTGTTCAAGACCATGATGACGGCAGACTTTGCCGCTCTGGTGTCGGGCACCATCAATTACTGGTTCCTCGACCGGACCTTGAAAGCGCGGGGGCTGTGATGGGCCTGCTTTCATCCAAGTTGAAAAACTGGGTCAACCCCGCCAATGGCGACGAGGGCGTGAGCTACTACTGCCAGGGGTGCGAGATGCACCACTCGATCAAAACCAAAGGCGCACTCGCCTGGGGGTGGAACGGCGATGTGGAGAAGCCCGTATTCACGCCTTCGGTGTTGGTGACAGGGCGGGACTTCACCGAAAAGGGTCATGCCGATCTGGAGGCATGGCACGCCGCTGGATGCCCCGACCGCAACGGTGAACCGTTTGAGAGCGTGAATGTGGTGTGCCACACTTTTGTGGGTTGCAACGGCGCTCAGCCCGGGGAGGTGATTTTCCTGAGCGACTGCACCCACAAGCTCGCTGGCACTGTGCAGCCTCTGCCGGACTTGCCCGCCTGGGCTCGACGCGAGTGAACCTCCTTCAAGCCGCCTACCTGTGCCGGAAGTTTGAAGGCTTCCGGTCGAAACCCTACCTTTGCCCCGCACAGGTCTGGACGATAGGGTACGGCAGCACCTACTACCCCGATGGTAGGCGGGTGACCTCTGATGACGCCCCGGTCACCGAGGAAGAAGCAAACCGCATGCTGATGCACGAGCTGGCTCATACCTACGCGCCTGCTGTCGTTCGCCTGTGCCCCGAAGTGTTTGCGCAGGCGATGCGAACAAACCAGTGGGGACTGTTCAACGCTTTGGTTGACTTTGCCTACAACCTCGGCTCCGGGCGGCTGCAGACATCCACGCTCCGGCGCAAAGCCAGGGAGCTGGATTTGGAGGCGGTCAAGGCTGAGCTGATGCGCTGGGTGCGCGGCGGTAGCCGGGTGCTACCGGGACTTGTGAAACGACGAGCCGCTGAGGCGGCTTTATTTTGAAAAGGAAGCTGAAATGCCAAAAAACACGCGCCGCGTGTCGTTCCAACGGACGATCACCTACACATTCACCGTTGACACCCCCGGC
>JACCDQ010094558.1_pt1 | contig 30176 bp, 43 predicted proteins | sample 7446031 | NCBI WGS metagenome assembly JACCDQ01 (sample SAMN15323442, study PRJNA562643) | freshwater metagenome | isolation source: river surface water | place: USA:Blue River Watershed | collected 2017-08-17 | reverse complement strand
GGCTCAGTCAGCTCTGGTGCCGCTACCGTTTCGTTTGAGGCGTGAGATGGCTTCTGGATCAATGCCAACCTACTCGTATCGCCCACCAGCAAGAACCGGAACCGCTGGTCTCAGAACCTGCTCTAGTCGTCGCGCTCGTCTGTTCGCTGGTGGAACCTACTTCCGCTCACGCGACCCTGGACTTCAGTCGAACAATCTGAGCGTAGAGGTCATCGAGGTTCAACCGTTCAATCCGCTAACTGGCGAAGATGGACTAGCGTTCTGCATCATCACGAACCACAACGTGAAGTTCGATGAGAATGTTCAGGGACTCGCAAAGGTCAGCGTTCTAAACCTGACTGGAACCTACGCTGACCTCTGGCAGTTCAAGGGACTAGACACCATCACACCACAATGCGAGAAATATAGCACTAGTGTGCAAATAAGGTTTTGGCAGCAAGAGGGTATTCCGTATGACTTGGATGCTGATCCAAACAACCTTGTGGAGAGCTCATTCGCTGGCAAGTTCTCATTCGATAAGCTTTTTACTCACTCAGGTAAGATAGCTGTAAAGATGGGCAGGAATGATGCACCCTACGCTCCAGAAAGCATCATTTCTGTTGCGCTTCGTTGCAGAATCTACGCACTTTCCACAACTTCCAAGGTGGTCTCCACCCCGGTAGGTGAAGGCGCAACATCCACTTCGACCACCTCGTACGGCTGGGACATCGCTGACCTACGAGCGCAGGTGAATGCGACTGACCCTTGGGTTGAGATGCTGGAACGCTCTGGACCTGACACCTCTGGCGCCTTTCCAGTGCCGAACCCGAACCCATCGGACTATCAGGACCCTGGAACGGATGCTGACTTTTTGACGCCCTTCAACCTCACACGCCTAACCGGCGGTGATGGTCTTCCTGAGAATCCTAATGCTGAGGTGACTGGACCGTCACGGTCCATCGTTCATGTGAACTATGGCGAGCTGCAGAATGGGCAGCTCGCGGAACACAACACGGTCTATGAGTGGGTCGGTGATACGGCAACCAGCGGGAGCTGGAAGGCATACTGACATCACATGTCGCTGACCCACTCCGTCGGAAAACCTGCGACTGGGTCGGTGATGACGACTTGACCGTCTTCAGGACGATACATCATGTTGCCGTCGTGAATGTCAAACCTTGCTTGATTTGGGCGAATGAAACCGCCCCAAAGTTGAGCAAAATGCTTGTCGTCCATGATTTCGGATTCAAATACAAAGTCTTTCCAAGCTTCAAAGTCACCAGATTCAACACCATCGTAGATGATTTCTAGAAGATGGTCATAGTCACCCTTGTCCATGTCAGGATTGACCTTCTTCACCATGCGCATCATTGAATGCGCAGCTTCTGAAGCATCGCGAAACGACTTCATCTTCTGCATGAACAGAATGTTCATGTTGCCGTCTTTCGACTCGTACTTTACCTGCTCGATGATCTTTGGCACCCATGGATTGCTCTGATGCGCCATCGCCCACTTGACATAGCGAGCATAATCACGGTCAGAAGCCTTGTAGACCTTCGTCACAACGTTCTTGTACATTGGATGTTGAAAGACCCGACCAAATGCGCCTGAACCAAGCGCTTTAATGCCGTGCTCCTTTGCCAATCGATTAAAGTAGTCCTTCATCGATTCTTCAGCAATGAGGTCGCGAATCTTCATCTCATTCTTCCTGCGTGAACCAGTCCTGATAGGTGCCTGGAAAGTTCGATGGTTGGTACATCCACATCCCATCATCACGTGTCTTCAACTTGATGGTGAACTTGATTTGCTCAAGCGAGCCAGCTAGAATCGGCGAGATGGCCGTAATGAAGTGTGGACCAGCTGGGTACATAATCAGCGTGCCGCGCTGCGGGACAAGGCTGAAGTTGTAGGCTGGGAACTCGAGCTTGCCGCCGTACATCTCGAATCGAGAATCGAATGGCACTCCATTGTGGAAGTCCTTCAGCCAGAGGTAGCCGACGAGGTCAATGTCGTGCACCTTCACCCACTTCTTGCGAAGGTACTCGGCGTTCTCACAATGATGCTTCTCAGCAGGATTCTTTGGGTCCTCGTAATACTGAGTGAAGACCGGCGCACCCATTCCAACAACCTTCGCATTGTACTGCTGCTCGAGCTTTGGAACAAGACCTTGAAGAAGACCTTTGAACATCTGAACGTATTCAACGTCCTTCAGGATTCGTTCGCTCTTCAGTGGATTGCCCTGCTCGTCAAGCGACGGCGTCGGAATACTCAGCTCCTTGATCAGCTTCTCGCAAGTAGCTGGGGAGACGAAGTTGTCAACTGTGACGAACGGTGAGTTAATCATTATGCCTTGAACAAGTGGATGAGGTCAGTGCCAACCTTCAGCATTGGTTGGGTTTTGGCTTCAGCAATCGAAACACTGATAGCTTGAATCGGCGAGTCATTGAACGACACGTCAGACAGCATCACCTGACCGTCGATAGCCCAGACGCCAAATGCGCTCTCGTTGATTGCGAACGTAGTGTGCAGCCCTTCAGCAAGCCCTTGAACGAACAGCGTCGTCTTCGAATCCGTTGTAGCGACTGCTTCAATCAGCTCACCGCCGATTCGAACTTGTCCAAGTGATTCCTCAACGCCTTCTTCTGGAGCAGGCTCTTCAGCAGGCGTTTCTTCAGGTGCTGGCTCTTCGGCTGGCTCTTCTTCAGGTGCTGACTCTTCGTCAGCATCGTCGTTGTCATCAACCATTCCGATGGCGATGTGCAGCAGGTTTGCTGCCGTTGGCTTCACGACCTCGAAGTCGATGCCAGCATCACCAAGAGCCGTCTTTGCTGCATCGGCATCAGCGCCGTCTGCTAGAACAACAATCTTAGCCATTTGTTACTCCAATCCAGCGAGGCTACGGAAGCGCGAACCGTCGAGGTAGGTTGGTGCCTTCGACTTTGGCTCTTCCTTGGATTCAACGACGGTGACTGGCGTGCCTTGGCAAGCCTGCTCAGCAAGACGAACCTTGTCGATGCCAATGCGCTTCACGACTTGATACGTCTTCGAGCCGCCGTCATCAGAGATGCCGACTGAGAAGACCACATCAAACGCGACGACGCCGTTGTTCTCACCGCTCTGCGTGATGGTGTTGGCATACACCCAGATGTTCTTTGGATCAAGAGCGCAAGCCGATGGTGCTGGGTCGCCAACAACAATCGAAGTGTCGTCAGTCTCTGGTGCGTAGGCAGGCTGTGCCGTTGGCTCTTGCGCGGCGTATGCGCCAGCAACGCTGGCCATAAAAGTTGGTTCAGACATAGTGTCTCCTATCATTTCGATAAGCTATTTAGTGTCTTTTCCCAGAACGCTGTTATTCGCTTTTCGAGCTCTGGGTAGTGTTCGTTGAGGTCCGAAATGAACTCAAGCGGGAAGCCTGAATCGGCGACCATCAGAATGACGCCACGCTGAATGTCAGTGCCGAACATTTCGTTGTGCGCCTTCGCGTAGAAGGCGAGTTGAAGAAAGTAGTCGCCGATGTCCGACTTGCCCTTGATTCGACCAGCGGTCTTGAAGTCGACGATGGCTGGCACGCCCTTGTATTTTCCAACAAGGTCGCATCGACCGGCCACCTCGTAGTCAGTCGAGAACAGCGGAACCTCTTGACCCCAGACCTCATCAATCTTGTCCAGCTTCAACTTGATTGCTCGAAAGGCATCCAAGTCGCGCTGCGGGATTGGTTGTCCGCCGATGTCAGCCAGCACATCTTCACCCTTCAAGTATCGTTCAGCAAGCAGGTGAACGTTGGTGCCGTGGTCGGTGGCTCGCTTCGAAGCCGCATCAGCCTTCTCAGCACCAAGCGAAGTTCGCCAGCTCTCAAGCGCCTTCACCGCCGCTTCAGGTCTAGTCGTCCCAAGGATGCTGGTGATTGACGGGAATGTGCCACGTGCCGTTTCATACCACCGCAGACCAAGTTCATTGACGGTGGAAATCTCTGGGTAGGTGAATGTCATTTGAGGTTCTTGTTGAGACGAACTAAGCGCTTGCTGCCTGACTTTCGACGGGTCATCTTACCCTTCAAAATGCGCACGAACTTCTTCTTTCGACTTGCAATCTTCAGCTTCATTCGAGTAGAGGCCTTCGCGCGTGGCTTGAACACGCTCTTTGCGCTAGCCATCACTCGCCCTTTTCGAAATCCGCTGGTGACTCTGAACCCACGCTTGATGCGCTTGCCAGAGCGACGGAAGGCTTTCTTCATGCCCTCATCCAGCTCGTCGAACTGTTCTACTGTATCATCAGCTTCGAGGTCATCGAACTCAGAATCAGGTTCTTCTTCCTCGTACTGCTCAATGCCAAGTTCCTTCAGCGTGTCGAGGTCAATCAACAGGCCATTCGGGAATGAATCGTCACCGCGAGCGCGAATGACGATTCCATCATCAACTGGGTCAACCTCGATGATGCGACCCTGCTGGTCGCGAACCTCGCCGAACTCGCCATCCTCAGCGAAGTCGAACAGCAGGTTCAGGTTGTGATCATCGAGGCGCAGCGAGAAGCCATCACAGCTGAGAAGAATCCCAAGGTCTGCGAGGTGGCCAATGTTCCACCCATCTTCTGGTGAGAACGGAACATCGACCTCAGCGACTTCTCGCAGCAGCTTCATCACTCAGCCTTCTGCAGGAATGCGACCATTGCGGCACGCACCTTTGAGTTGCGCGTAGCAAGACGCACGTTGCGATTCAGCGTGGCTTGATTGACAACGCGCACAATCTTCTCATCGGCCAGATTCACGCCAAGCAGGCCAAGAATCTTCATTGCTGAATCGACTGGATTCATCTTGCCCATTTCTGCTTCGTCCAACTGCGACTCGGCGACCTTCATTCCAACCTTCTTCTCGCCAGCAACGCCGTCCTTGATCTTCACGCCGGAATACTTTGCCAGGTTGACGAAGGCCATTCGAACGGCTGAATCAGAACGCAGCTTGGCGGTCATTCGCTTCAGACCAGCCTTCACGCCTGCCTTTGCATCACCAGAGACCAGCTCAGCTGGAATGCCCAGAACAATCAGCACTTCTTCAACGAGCTGCTGGAAGCCGGTGCCCTCAAGGTCGTCTTCGCTCTTGGCTTCGGCGACGGCTGCAGATGACATGCCGTGGAATGCCGACAGCGCTGAGTGCAGAGCCAAGAAGCTGCGAACGCGTGCTGGCTTCGAGCGCAGCGACATTGCAGCATCAACAACGCTCTCACGAACGTCTGGCTTGTTCAGATACTGGCCAGCGATGCCAGACATTGCTGCAACTTCAGCAATCTTGTCAGCAAAGTCGCTCTCGCCGCCGATGGCGCGCATCGCCTTCTTCATTGCCTCGACGCCACGATCAAAGCTGAAGCTCTTCACTTCTTTAGCTTCGTTGATGCGGGCCAGGAACTGTGCTCCAATGGTCATTTCAAATCTCCTTGTTAGTTGGCCACATCAACGTGTTCTTGTAGCCAGAATGGTACTTCAGTGGTGACACCACTGTTCTTTATCCAGGCGAGAACTGCTGAGCGCTCAGCGCTAAACTTCTCTGCCACGAATCTTGTAATCATCTCACGCTTGGTCAGGTTCGCTGGGTCGATGCCTGTGACCACTGACAAGCCTGGAATGCCGAGCGCTTCAAGCTGACCAACAACATCAACCAGCTTGCGATGAGCGGCTTCAACATCGATGTCCTCGACGACTTGACCTTCATCCAGCTCATCGAACTCGGCAATCGTCTCAAGGTCATCAGCATCGTCGTCATCCAAGGCATCAAACTCATCGTCGCCAGGTGGCTGAACCTTGACATCGGTGTCGGTGCGGTTCTTCGGCCAAACAACATCAACGATGTCGAAATCCACTGCCAGCCGATTGACAGCTTCCTCAATGTCATCTTCCATGCCGAGCATCTTGCGAAGCGCTTCTTCAAACTTGTCGGCTTGCTCGGCATTCACATAGACCTTGACGATTTCACCGTCGCTCGTCTCGAGTCCAAACGGCACTGTATCAACTTCGTCATTCAGCTCTGCTGCACGCTCGATGTAGTCGGCAACGTCAGAGCCAGTAATCTCACCGTCGCTGTTGATGGTGTTGCGCATCATCGAGAAGGCAACGTCGTTGATTGCCTTGTTAGCGACGTCATTCTTGCCCGCATCTGAGCCATCGCTGTTCTTCAGCTTGGCCTGCGTTGATTCGAGTTCTTTCAATAGCTTCATTGCTCTTCCTTCGTTGGTCGCGCAAAGCGCTTCTTATTGACCTCTGGGTTGCGGCGGCGACGAACGATGTTTGCGTGGCGCCCGATTTTAGACTGAACGTTGGCGATGTTCTGTGCCGTCGTCGCAGCGGTCAGCGCAGAGGTAGTGGTCATCGGCGCTTCGCTTGCGCTGCCAACATCAACGGCAATCTCGCCGTCTTCCCCAAGTAGTTTTTGCTTCGGTGCCATCACAACTTCACTTTCATCTCCACCAGCTAGCAGCTTCTCTTGAATGCGAATCAAGCGGAGGCGCAGCGTGGTTGTTGGTACGTATTGCTGAACAAAGAAGTACAGCTTCGGCAAGTATTTAACCTTTTCGTCATAGCTCAGCGTGTCGTATGCGAAGCCATCCTTGATGAGCGACAACAGTCGGTCATTGATTGGTCCCTTCGAATGCTGAATGAACCAGTCGATTGTCTTTTGGTGGGCGTGCCAGTCGATTGGCAGATGCTCGCCGAACGACAGCTCCATGTGCAGAAAGCGAACCCACTGTGCTGGAACCTTCGAGGCAATCTTCGCCATCTGCTTGGCAACGTCGCTCTTCAGCAGCTTGGCAACCTTTGCCTGCTTCGAATGCCAAACAACATAGCCCCAGAAGTTCAGCTGCGACATCTCACTCGACCAAGCTGTCAGGCGATGGTGATGCTTGTCGCGAACGTAGTGCATTCCACGCTTGTCCTGCGCCTTATAGATGACGATTGATGCTAGCAGCACGCCGATGTAGATGTTGATGAGCGACCAAACATCCGGCACCTCAGCGTAGCGCTTCAGCTCAATGCTTGGTGCCTTCTCAAGCAGCGCTTCAGTCAGCTCTTCTGAATGAAGGTCCTTCGCAGCACGTCCGTACAGCACTGATACGAGCTGCGCGAAGCTGTCGGCATTCTTGACATTGGTCTTCAGCTCTTCAAGATTTCGCTTGGCTTCGGCGAATGCCACGAGCGTTCGCTTGACGACGCTGTCGCTGAGACCAATCGTCTTGCCATTCTTCAACTTCAGCTTGTAGGACTTCTCTGGATCAGCGTGCGTTGCGGTGAATGTTTCAAGCAGCGATGCCAGCTCAGCAAGCGTCGCGTCGATGATGGCATCAATCTTTGTCTTCGTGCCGTTGTAGTCTGAACCGTTCAGAATGGCGGCAACGTTCTTGATGGTATCAGTCGTGGTCGATCCAGCATTCGCAGCAAAGACCTCTTTCGCCACACGACTAAGCGCAAGCTCTGGATTGCCCATCAGCTCGGCGATTCGAATGCGCATCAGACCAATGAGACCGCCACGAGCTTCGATGGTCGCGCTTGGATCAATCGTTCGAATCGAACCGCTGATTCGATTGCGCAGCGCGAAGTTGAAGTCGTTGACGGTGCTGAACACCTCGGTGTCCAGAATCTTCACCTTTGAACCACTCACTGGGTCCTTGACGACGATGCCTTCGACGCCGATGTCCTCATCGTCGTGGAGCTCTGCGGCGCTGAGCGACGACTTGAGCGATGAGATGAGCGATGTCAGAATCTCTTTCTTGGCGACCTTCTTGAAGCGCGTTTCAATCTCCGCCACAACGGCAGCTCGTGCGGTCTTCGCCGCTTCACGCTGCTCTTGTGGAATGGATGTCAGCGATGTTGAAAGCAGCTCTTGATTGCTGAGACCCTTCACCGATGACGAGCTCTTCAGAAACTTCTCCAAGTCATCGAGAATCTTGTTCAGCTTCGAGTCCTTCAGCTTGTCGGTCTTCAGCGGCTTCAGCTCTGTGAATCTGAACGACTGCGTCGTAATCTTGCGGTCGAGATTCTTGCCATCTGGTGATTCAACCGTGGTCGTCTTCACCGACACCTGCTGATTGTTCAACAGCGCTGAAAGCTGTGCTGCCTTCACATCGCTCGTTTCGCCAGCACCATCGGTGATGACGATGTAGTTGTGGTCATCGAGACCGTAGGCAACTGCGTTTGGTTGGCGACCAAAGATGATTTGAAGCTCGACCTGCTCGCCATCGTTCAGCACGGTTCGAATCTCGCGCTCCTTCTGCTGAAGAGCGGCGTGCGCTGACCGAAGACCGTTGTTGCTCGAAAGATACGGATAGTCATCAGCTGCGTAGAAGCGGCTAGCTGGCTTGCCATTCGGGCGACAGGTGTAAATCTTGTCGCCATCAACGCCGAGCCACAGCGAGGTGCCGTCAAGCTTTTCAGTTGCCTGCATCGTATGAAGATTGCGCAGCAGCTCGATAAACGCTGGAGCGTCAAGGTCTTCTAGATTGATGAGTCCTTCAGTGAGCATAGGCAGAAGTCAAGTTGGTTTCTTATTTATGCCCGAAAGGCCTGAGGCGGAAACCTCAGGCCTTTCTGAATCAAAGCAGAAGAGCTTTACTCAGCGGCTGGAACAACCTCAGTTTCAGGCGTAGCAGCGGCTGCAGCAGCCTTGTCAGCCAGTTCCTTCTTCACTGCGTCAGCAATCTGATTGCCAACAGCTTGCAGCGCGGCTTGCGTCTTCATCACAGCCAGCTGTTCCTTTTGCAGGTCAGCTTGGAAGGTGTTGTAGATACCGATTGCTGATTGAACGCCGGCGCTGAACTGGTCGACTGCGTAGCTGATGCCGTCGAGGGTGATGGTCTTCGTTTCCATATGGGTTCTCCTAAAAGGATAGTTGGGTTTGAGATGCTCTTATTTATCTGCCGTAGCAGACTCATTTTTTGTTAGGTCGTCGATGGTCATCTTCTGAGCGCCTGGGGTGACGACCTGCAGACCCCGCTTCTCCTTGCGAGCTAGCGACAGCGCTGGTGCTGACCCGTCGGACACGCGCAGCGTATCCTTGTTCCAGCGCATCATGCATGACTTGCCAGTGGCATCAGAGTTTCGAGCTTTGATGAACTCGAATCGATACTCACCAGCTTCGTGCATCGCATCGGTCTTGACGGTTGCAATCATCAAGTCAGATGTGTTGGTCTTCGATGAGCCACCTTGAACGTCGCCTTGATGCATTGTGCGACCGTCGTTGATTGCTTCAGTTGCGTGCTTGCCGAGCTGTGAGCCAGAAATCATGACAGCATCGTAGTCATAGCCGATGCCGCGAACTTCTTCGGTCACATACTGGTCCTTCAGAAACATCATCGAGTTGTCAACCCTGCGAGCTGACTGAAGGATGTCGAGGTAGTCAACAACAATCCAGTCTGGGCGGAAACCCTTCGCGCTCTCAAGCTGGCGAAGATACGCGAGAATGTGGTTCGAGTTGGTCTCACCTTCGCGCATCCGCTTGATGAACAGACGAGCGCCGTGTCGATTGTGGAATTCACGAATCTCATGAGCGACCTTTGTCTTGTTCGGCAGGATGTCGCGAGACGACAAGCGCGCAATCATCTGGTCAGTTCGCGTTGCGAACTTGGTGTCCTTCATTTCAATCGAAATGACGACGCCATTCAGACCTTGCTCCATGAAGTTGACGGCAAGATTCAGCATGTTGACCGACTTGCCACCGCCGGATGGTGCAAGGAAGGTGATCAACTCTTGACGACCAACGCCACCGCCAATGAGCGCATCGACGTCCTTCCAGCCAGTGCTGATGAGGGCGTCGGATGATTCTTGACGTTCAAGTCGCGCTTCTGGATTCTCGAAGTACTCGATGCCGAGGTCATCCATTAGACCAATCTGAGCTGCCGCCTTGAACTGCTCAATCAGCTCTTGATAGTTGCCCTTCTCAATCAGACTTGGCGACTTGCGGGCGACGAGAATCATTGCTGATGCCTGACAGAAGCCAGCAATCTGATTCGCCAAGAACTCAAGGTCCTGTCGTTGAATGGCAAAAATTTCAGGCGTGGTCTTCGTTGCCGCCTGAAAGATTTGCGGTGCCGGCACAGCACGATTCTTCTCGAAGTACTCTTGAAGAAAGCGCACCGCGCCCTGCATTCCAGCGTCGAAGTACTCGGGCCGAAGAATTGGATTGACGCGAGTAAACAGCTCAGGGCTAGAAATCATCGAGTTCACAAACAACCGTTGTGAATCGGAATCCATCAAAACATCAATCGCCATTTGTATCCTTTACTGCGTCCACTTGGACGCTCTCATTCTGCTAAATGAAAGCTCGAGGTCTAACTCTAGCTTCTGGTCGCGAGTTGGGTCGAACTTGTTCGTTGCGTTTTTCACAAGCCGATACATCGTGTAGATTTTACCAAACTTGCATACGCTGTCATTGACGTCTTCTGCGTTCTGGTCAACGAAGGTTAGCTCCCACCCCTCGTTGATGACTTGATGTCCAAGGTCGCCGCCATTGGAATCTCGGTCAACCACGAAGATGATTCGGCGCTTCGTCTTGTGTAGCAGCTCAATCTTCGCAGCGCTGAGCGTTGAGCCAAGAACGCTGATGCCACCAATCGACTCGGCATCAAACACACCTTCGGTCACGAACAATGGCTTGTCAGTGTAGTCGTAGAGATGGTTGAAGCCGTAGATGATGGCATCCTTAGCCACGGCACAGTTCTTGTATCGTGGCTTGACCGTCTTGTCAATCGCGCGACTTTGCCAGTAGATTAGCTTGCCATCTCGCCAGAACGGAATGATGACGCGTTGAAGGTGCGCTGGGTCAAGACTGAAGTAGAACTTCAGCGGATCAACCTCACGCTCGAGAAGGTATTGAATCAGGGGTTCTTGAATAGCATCGTGCCCAGGGCTGCCGAGCTGCATCGTTCGGCTTGGAAACTTCACCTCGGGCGTGAAGAGGTTTACCTTCTTCAGACTTTCAAGGGTAATCTCCTTGTCGGTCTTCTCAGCCTTGTTGAAGAACAACGTCGCCGTGATGGCTTGAAGGTCGGCTTCTGAAATGCCGTTCGCTGCGCAAAGGTCCTTCATCCAACGACTGAATCGACCGCTGCCCTCCTCATACGACGCGTGGAAGTGGCAGTTGTAGCAGTTGTAGAAGACTTCGTCTGGGTTGATTCGCCAGCCTGCGCGCGGACTGTGATCATTGCAAAGCTGGCAGCGCTGCTCGTGAAAGCCAGTTGCGCTCATTCGTCCGAGAACGACTCGTTCACGAATGAGGTCACCGAGGTAGGCTTGTTTGGTCAGCACAGAAGGTCCTTGATGCTGTTGATCACATAGTAATACCCGCCCTTGAACAGCTTTGATTGGTGCAGCTTGTTGTGCTTGAGCATGTCAGCATAATCAACGAAACCTTTGAATGTCAATGTATCGTCACCATTCTGGTAGAATACTGCGTGCAGCATTGTTCCACCATTTTTAAGATGCTGTATTGTGAAATCTGCTTCTTGAGCAGACACCGTAACAGTACCTCTACTCGATGACTTTGTATCAACAAGCGTCGTCTCATCAAGAGCCCAGTCCCAAGGACCAAAAACTTGGCTTGACACCTGAAGATCATGGAGCATTGCAAGGCGCTTAACATGCAAGTCAAGTGCAAGACCTACTTGCTGCGCCTCGCCCTTATGAGACTTCATCTCAAAGTGCCAATCTTCAGGTACGAGAGTAATGATGTCGTTGATATTAAGCATTCAGTTATTCTAACAACAACGGGATGCCGTAGCATCCCGTTGTTTGGTTCATTGGAACCTAGCTCAGCTTCTCATTCGCTTGAAGGCAGCTAGCTTTTGCTCGGCACCAACGGCATAGTGGTACGACGCATCAACGGTCTTGACGCCGCCTGGACCACGGTTGTAGGCATTGAGCAAATCGCGACCTGAGTAGCCGTAGGTCCTGTGAAGGACCATCAGATACTTGGAACCGACCTCGATGTTGAAGCGGTCGTTGAGAATGAGATTGGCCTTGACCTCATCGTCCGTGCGAGTGTGGAACCCATACTTCTCGAAGAGCGATGGCCAGCGTGCCAGCACATCACGAGCTGCAGCCAACTTGAGCTGCATCGGACCGAAGTAGGCTTCTCCACCAGGGTTGGCGACTCGGTACGACTTGAGTCCGCCGGCCTGCGTTTCTTGAAGCAGCACGGCCTGAACGATTTCAGGGTTCTTGTGACCATCGGCCTTGCCGATTTCGTAGGCCTGCTTCAGAAGCAGACTCTGCTTTGATGTCATCTTGTCTGGAAGCAGCACGGCTGCACCGCGTGCGTCCTTTTCAGCAATCACTGCTGTTGGAGTTGTGTTCGGCATCGCGAACAGAAATTGAAGGGCGGCAATCGCGACGATCGCTGTGACCAGCGACAGAGGTAGGATCACTTTTTTCATTTCACACCTTTAGGTTGATTAGGCCAACACAAGTGCCGGCCGGAAACCTCATTCTATCACACTTCTTTCCCAAGGTGCCGTCAGAAAAGAAATTGGGGACAAGATGTCCCCAAACTGTAACTCGAAGCGAGGTTCGGTTATCGGCCGAGGACCGATGGTACCTCATTGGCCAGGGTTGCTTCGGCTGGGTTCGAGAACTCAGAACCGATTTGACGCTCGGCGGCGTATACGTCAACGGTAGCAAGACCACCACCAAGAACGGCACCCTTTGGACGCTTGACCTTGACGTAGTTCATGTGGAAGAAGTCCAGCGGATTGACGCCGTTGTTCAGTCGGCCTTGCGACAGGAGTTCCCACAGTGGATACTTATCTGCGTGGACCGAAACGAGGAACTTCTTGAGACGTCCCTTGTCGATGGTGTGAAGCTTGTCAACTTCGATACCGTAGATGCTGCCGTCAGCAGCTTCCATCACAACGGCGATTTCCTTGAAGATGCCATTGTCATCCCAATCAATCAGAAACACGTGCTTGAGGTCGGTTGGGCGCTTTTCAATCTTTGCCATTTCTGCTCCTTATGCTGCAGGGACATCCTGCGGATAAGGCTATTTATGCGCAGAAAAATGGGCTTTTTACGTCGGCATCTTGATGAGGAATCCGAACGCGAAGATGTTGAAGTACGTGCTAGCGGCAGTCCCTAACATCCCCACCAGCATCAGCCCGAGAGCATGAAACGGTTTTCCGTCTTGATGCTGATGAAGTGCTTGAACACCACATGACACTGGGATCCAGAGCAGGTAAAGTGCAAAGATAACCTTCAGAACCGTTTCCATTATGATAGCGCCTTTGCTAAGTCGAAAAAGTTGGCGTGGTACGAACCTGAGCAGTTGATGCAGTTGTATTCGACAATCTTAACATCGCCAGATGGGAGCAGGCAAATGTCCATTACGAAGGCATCTGCCGGTTGATACACCTTTGCAAGCCACTTGGCTTCGTCGATAATCCATTCAGGCACCTCGGCACTCGGCTTCAGCTGCCCATGGTCCATGTACTGCGACCATGCAACCGGCTTTCCATCGACGACGAAGAAGCGCCATTCGCTGAGAATCTCCTTGACCGAGGCAATGACGATCTTTTCATCAGTGTCAACGAGCTCGAGGAAGCGTGAGGTGACTTGATTCCGTTGAACAAAATCGAACAGCGTCTGCCCAGCCTCAATGACGCCGCCAGAAAACAGCTTCAAGTCATTGGATGGCTTGGCGAACATTGGGAAGTCGAAGCGCTCGTACGCAATCTTCGCTAGCGAATGAAGCGTTGCATCGCTGTTTAGCAGCAGCTCAGCAGACTTCAATTCCGAATGCTTAGCGTACTGCGCTTGGTCGAAGGCTTCGCGATTCCAAAAGAGACCAGCACACAATCGCTTTCGAAGCGATGCAGCATGCTCATCAGCTGCCCCAACAAAGATGCTGGTGGCGTCAATGGCTTGATTCGTCAAAACCTCAAGCATCTTGACAGAGCCATACATGAACGGAACGCATGTTGGAAACGAATCCCAGCCGGTGATGGACGACGTGAATGGAACGATGCCAAAGTCCCTGAATGGAATGTGGGCAGCACGAAGCCCACGAACTATTCGTTCTTCTACATCGCTCCGATTTCTAAGCCCAGTGCTTTGCACCAGCCAGGAGTTGAAGTTCATTTAGAACACCAGCGTAGATTTGCGTGGAGCCTTCTTAGGGGCGACCTTTGGTTCAACCTTCAGCGATTCAGGCTTCTGTGGGTTGTTGATACCAGTGCTGGACATCAGCGGCACGAAGTTCATGATGTCCTCGCTGATCTTCTTCAGGTTGTACTTGCCACAGAACTTCTGGAACTGGAACAGGTTGAAGGTGCCATGGCTGACGACAGCCTTGTCGATTGTTTCTTCGATGAGCGCTTGAATGTCCGGCGGCTGGCCATTGATGAGGTCCATCAGCAGGATGTTTTCTTCGAACAGGTCGCCGACACGGAACTCGACCGATTCACCATCAGCCGGACGCGTGTAGGTCCAGTGCTCGTTCATCAGATTGGAGTGAAGGTACGTGTCGCCCTTTCGACGAGCATCGAAGGCGGCGCGCAGCTTGGTCGCTCGAACTCGTGGGAATGCTGGCAGAACGTTGTCGCCGGCATCGCCGCGGAATGCCTTTTCGTACATGAAGTACTCAGCATCGTCGGGCATCTTGTCCTTGCCAAGCTTGCGTTCAGTGCCGTCGGGACGAACAAGCCGAACGTTCGGCAGTTGCAGCAGCGTGCAGAAGTCCTTGTCGTCAGACAGACCAATGACCTCGTCGCCAGCAGCGGAGTACTTTCGAACGTAGCCTGAGAACACATCGTCGCCTTCGAGCATCGGATGCTGAAGAACGACCAGCGAGGTGTGCTCACGAGCAAGCTGTTGGAACGATTCCATCAGCTCGAAGTACGGAATCATCGAGTCGTCCTTGACCCGATTGCCCTTGTAGAGGAGACCTGAAACGGCTTTCTCAGCGCGCTCACCGCGCGTGTGAGCCTTGCGCCAGTTCTGAGCGCCTTCAAAGGTGATGGCGACCTGATCAGGCCTGTGCTTGTTGTATTGCGACTTGAGCGAGTTGAGGGCCATGTGCATCGCCAGACCAGCTTGGTCCTTTGGATCACCACCGCCACCATACTTGCCATGGGCGGATGCGACGCGAAACAGCAGGTTTGCGGTATCAACAACAAGACGTTTCATAGCGATCCAATCAGTTCAAGGACATCAAACAACCGAACAATCTTGCCACGCACCTCGATGCACGGCGTTTGGTCGACGGTGATGGTAGCTTTCAATGTGCCAGCTTCGACGCTCTGCTCAAGCTTTTCAAGGTCGGCCCGAGTTAGAAAAGCCTTGGCTTCGGCTTTAGAAAGAATAGCATTTTTCATGATTATACCACGATTGTGGGGAACAACGCACGCGACCACGAGGACCAGTTGTAACAAGCGTTACAACTGGTCGGATCCGTTACGTGCGGAGAACGTTCTGCGGTTGGCTCAAGGTTGGATGTTCGATGGACTGAACGGCTTCATCGCCAATGGACATCTCGGTCGGCCGCATCTGCGATGCGTAGAAGAACAGCTGAACGCTGTCCTCTTCGGTCTCGGCTTGAAACCCGAGGCGATGCAGCTCCTCGATGAAGGCGGCGTTCCAGTGGAACTCAACCTTGATACGGTCGCCTTCGACGCCAAGGTTCATCACCTCGAAGCAGGCCCACGGCTCGCTGATTTGCTCCTGCTCGGCGAGGTAGGCTTCACGAGCAGTTGGTGTTGGCTTCGAGCTGAAGGCTGACTTCAGCCACTCAAGAATGTTCACCACTTGCCAGCTCCACTCATTGTCTTGGCATTCTCAATGAGGTTGTGAACCTCTGGGCGAAGAATCGGACGAAGCTGGTCAATGATCAGGTTTTCACACATCGACTCAAGAATGGATGTGGTCGCCGTAGTCTCGTCAGCTTGGGCAAGATCGGCAATTGGGAAGGTTGCCGTTGCGATCTTGCCACCAAAGACCAAGGACACCTTCGCCATCTGATTGTCAATCGCGACGGTGAAGCGCGGTTGCCAACGATCAGCAATCATCTTGTAGCCCGCAGCTTGCATCTTCAGCGAGTTCACCTGCTCTTGAAGAGCGGCAACCTCGCCAATTCGTCGTGTGTCAAAATCACTCATCGTCATCCTCCTGGTTTGCTTCTGGCGAAGCGATGATGGTGTGCCCACCAATGATTAGCGTCAGCGAACCGTACTCACCGAGCACAAATGCCACGGTGTCCTGCTCGCGCGCTGCATGGTCAAGAACGACCGCCAGACCATCGCCCTCATAGGTATGTACGATTGCCTGCGGGTCATTTTCGAAGACAGCATCTTCATCGAGTGAGGTGATGAACGTCTCGTTGGTCGGTGAGCTGCACTCGAAGCGAACGCCACCATCACGTCCGATGGCAAGCGTGAGCGTCGGTGCGCCGAGCGTCTTGACTGCCTTGGCGACTTGAGCGAGCTCCTTCTTCGACGCTCGAATGACGCAGAGCTCTGGGTCCTCGTTTCGCTTCGGATACTTGATGAGCTTTTCGGAGGTGCAGCGGAACTGAATCTTCGACTTGCCAGCACTGAGCGTCAGCAGCGACACATCCTTGGTATCGCTGACCTTCGCCTCAACCTCAATCAGACCATCGAAGATGTTGACGCGCTTCTCGAACTCGCCGATTCGGCCAATGCCAATCTTGGTTGATGGGTCCACCGTCAGCTTGACTGGCGTGATGATTGCCATCTTGGTTGTTGGCGTCATGCCGCGAACCATGTTCTCGGTCACCACAACCGAATCGATGCCGGCGATTCGGCACACCGAAAAGGCGCGGCGTAGTTGTTCAATGTCTTCGGATGTCATTCGCATTTGGTTCTTCTCCAATGGTATGCGTGTATTGTATCTCATTCAGAACGAAAAAATCTTCTTTGACAAGGTCCGCTGTGGATTTGGAATCTCGAACCCAAGAGCTTCGAAGGTGCCTTCAATCTTGGAATCAATCATCTTCTCCTCAGTCAAACCAAGGTCAAGTTGGAAGTTCTCGTCAAACCACTTTGGAAAGTGCTCAAAGTCGACTGGAATGGCGATGGACTTGATGTTGAACTCGTTTGGCTTCAAGTAGAAGATGAGACCCTTGTCGCCGGACTTCAGCAGCTTTGCGCCAGTGCCCTCGAAGTGCTTGGCCAGCTCGTTGTAGTTGATGGCTGCACGAACGTGACCAGGCAGCTTGCACTTGCCGAGATTGACCTTCTCGGTGCGCTGCCATTCGTCGTAGTAGTTGTCGAGGTTGTTGATGCCCTTTGCAGCGCCGAGGACGATTGGATTCTCAACCTTGAACACCAGACCGCGTCGATTCTTGTTGACGTACTTCTCAAGGTCATCTTCAGTAGCTTCACGAACGAGGTCAACCGCCTGCGCTGGCGTCAGCTCCTTTGATTCAACTCGATGAGCCAGCTCGGTATCGCCGTCAAGAACAAGCGCAAGCAGACCCTTCAAGAAGTCTTGAATGACCTTCGGTGTGTCGACCTTCTTCAGCTCGGAACCCATCATCTTCAGCTTGAAGACTTCGAGACCTTCGAGGTCGATGACGCGAATCGTGTACTTCTTCTTGGCATTCAGGAACAGACCACGGCGACCAACGATTTCACGACCGGCCTTGATGAGGCTGTCGTACTTCGACGAGGTGCAGCGGAACGTTCGACGCATGAAGCCTGGGAAGCTGTCATTGACGAAGGCTGCAATCTCATCGGCGCGCTTCACGGCTTCGGCCTTAGTCGTTGCCAGCGTTCTGAAGTAGCACGAGTCGGTGTCGGACAGCAGCGTGACGTCGCAAATCTTCTGGTCATCGACGAGGAAGCAAGCTGACCGCTTGGAGTTGAACGACTCATCATCGTCCTTGTTCAACTTCTTCGATGGTCCGTAGTACCACGTGACTTCGGCCTTCTTGCCGGTGATCTTCTCGGCAATCTGCGTGATCATGAAGTTGGTGATTGCGCGACCACAGGCCGTGACCGATGCACCCATCTCCTTGCGACCAAGTCCGAAGTGCGGTGACAGCATGGCGCCGTATGTCGAGTTCAGCGTCAGCTTCTTCGACATCTGCATCAGCTCAAAGTCTTCGACTTTCAGCTCGGCTGCAGCGATTTCTTCCGGGGTGCCGCCTTCCTTTTCAAGGCGCTTCACCTCGAGCTGCCACTTCTTCTTTTCAGCTTGCAGCGCCTTCCGTTCAGCGTACCATGCTTCAAGCGATGCGGCGATGATGCCGAGACCACGCGACTGGTCGAACACAGTGCCGTATGCGGAGATGGCCCAATTCTGCGAAGCCATGATGACGAGCCATTCCTTGCCGGTGAAGGTCAAGTAGTCCTCATCAGTCTTCAGCACCTTCTTGCCGACCTCGCCGAGGTGCAGCGTGTGCTCGAGGTCGTCGCCCTCAATGATGCCTGCCCAGTCGTACTCGCCGTCAGTCGGACCACCGATGTCTGGCGGACGATTTGGATGCTTGCGGTCGAAGTTGTGACTGACGAGCGCTTGCTTCCAAGCTGGCAGCTGCTTGTTGTTTTCGGGTGCGAACCGAAGACCGTTCTCCTTCAGCTCTTGTCGGCACACGCCAGACACGAACTGACCGATGATCATTTCAGGCGAGATGTTCAGCGCACGAATGACTGACGGATACAGCGAGTTGATGTCGACTGAGCCGAGCCATTCCCAGAGACCAGCAACGGTGTCGAGAACCAGGGCGCCGTCAACCACCTCACCGTCAGAGGTGAGGCCGACCTTGTCGCGAACGATTTGATTGTGAACGTGATGCGCACGGTTCACGATGGCGGTTTCAACGTAGCGCACGGTGCCGAGCAGGTTTTCGAAGAGGCACGTGTTCTCGTGCGCCATCGTATTGACCAGCTGAATCAGCTTTCGCTTGGCATTGATTTTTACGAGGATGTTGACGTCGCGGGCGTTGTATGCTGCGAAGCGAGCGAACTGCGTGTTGTAGAACTCCTCGAAGTGGCCATCAAAGCTGACCTTTGGTGCGCCGACTTCAGCTTCACCAACGAAGCCCAGGCTGTACGTTGGGTAGCGAACGTCTTGAGCGAACTTCTTGAACAGGTCAAGGTAGTCAAGGTGGCAGCGACCGAACAGCTTGTAGACGATTGATTCTTCACCGAAGCGCATCACCGTCGATGCCTTTGGTGCCCGAGCGCCGGTGAAGGACATGCGAGCGGCATGCTTCGGCAGCACGCGCTCAAGGCGCTTCATGATGTACGGGATGTCGAAGAACTCGGAGTTCCAACCAGAGATGATGTCAGCATTGTCGATGAGACTCAGCATCTTCATCAGCAACTCGACCTCAGACTTGCAGAGAACCCATTCAGGTTCAAAGCCCATCTGCAGGTCCTTCATGACCTCGTGAATCTCGGCGTCGAACTTGCTGACGTCATAGCCCTTTGGCGGCACCAGCAGCGTGATGTGCTTGTCAGTCCATGACTGATAGATCGTCACAGCATTGATGGCGGCGTACGGGTTCGCAATCGTCGACCAGCCAATCGACTTCTTGACGTCGGTTTCAATGTCGATGAACGCGAAGTTGAGAATCGGCAGCGGCTTCTTGTAGTACTCATTCATGAGCACCTTGAACAGCGGCTGAATGTCCGATTCGTGTCGATCACGCGGATACTGCCGAAGCAGCATGTTCCATTCATCAACATCATCGCAGTCGATGCGCGCGAGCTTGTCGCCAAAGATGCTGGTGTACTGCCCGTCCTCGGCCGGCACGTAGAAGTAGCGTGGCGCCTTGTATCTGCGAAGAACGCGCTGTGCTGGGTCGCTTCGCTCCCAGACTAGAACACTGTCATCGTCATAGCTGAACACAGCGCCGACGTAGTTGCCTGTAGTCATCGTTTCATTTTGTTGAAGCAGAAAAAGGTCGGCGCAGCCGACCTTCGACTCATGCAAGTTGATTTACTTGTTCGGGTCTTGGTAGCCGATCAGGCCCATGATGTGGTCAAGCAGCGTGACTTGCTCGTCCAGCGATTCCTTGCGGTTCGAGTAGTCGTTGTTGAATGCGGCGGACACGTAGGCATTGAACAGCTTCGGGCTGACTTGAAGCTGCTCGAGCGCATCCTCGCGCAGGATCTTGATGTTCTGCTGCTGCTTCGCGATCTCGCTCTTGCAAGCGACGGCTTCATCCACTAGATTGGTCAGGATTGCGCGAGCCGCAGGGTCCTTCATGATGGAGTCGATGTCGCGAAACTTGCGCGAGGTTGCGGTGCTGGTTTCAGAGTTGGTCTTTTTGGCCATGGTGTCCTCAATAGGCGTAGTGGAATTACGTGATGATTGTACCATCACAGGTTGGTGAAACGAAACCGAAAAGTAGGTCAGTTGATTTCGCTGAAGGAGCGAGTGCCAAAGGCGAAAATCTTGGAGCATCCAACGGCGGCGATGCGAGCGGACCCCTCCATGGTTCGGTCATAGACCCAGAAGCGAGAGACCTCATCGTCGCCCCAGTCCTTCGAGATGGTCGGTGTGCCAGAGATGATTGGGTTCACCTCCGCGCCAACCTTGAACGAATCGCTTGCGGTTGAACCGTTCAGCGCGATGGCAAGGTCCTCCATCATCCCACGACTTGAGCGCATGCACTCGGCGTAGGTGGCGAACTCACGAGAGGTGATGGCGACCTCTTTCATGCTTGGAAACAACTCATGAGCATCGACCAACTTGTCGGTGGTGGCGCTGATGGTTGTGACGTAGTTGAAGGTTGAGTTTGTGAGGTCCATTAGTTCAGCAGTGAAGTTGAGCAAGACTTGACGACGGTGTCGTATGACGGAATCTCATACTCGTTGTAGCGAACCGTTGCCGTTAGAAGCGTTTCAGATTCAGTGCGAATTTTGGTTTGGGCGATGGCGTATGGGTTGCCACCCATCGCCGTGAACTTGGTCATGTCATTCAGAACATCAGCGTCGATTGATTCGTCAATCTGATCTGGCGTGCTTGGCACGTACAGTGGATTGAACTCGGTGGTCTTCTTGATCTCGGACAGAATTGCAGGCGTCAGCACTTCGATGCCGGCGGACATCTCGTTGATTGGTTCGATGTCGTTGCTGAACTCGCGTGAGACGATCACGACCTCAACAACGTCTGACATCGTCGTCGGCGAGAACACCGATGCGATGAGCTCTGCGACCTCACCGGTCGCTTGAACGACATAGAAGCTAGGTACTTCAGGATTGATCATTGGTCTGGTCCTACGATGACTGAGCCATCCACCGTCACTTGATCATCGACTCCAGCAAGCGCCGTTGTGATGGTCGTTTCGACGTTGAACTTCGTTGCCTTCAAAAGCGGATACGTTGGAACAACGCTTGACTTGGTCAATTCAAGACAAGCAACCCCATCAACCACGTGATACTTCAAGTAGCCATCGCCGCCAGCTAGATTTTCAAGCGGCGCAAGCACATTCAAGTATCGGTCAATCTGAGAATACGGCGACCGTGCCAGCAGCATTTTGATGCTTGACGTCGGAAGCGTAATCGGAACCGGTCCAGTCACAATGGCTGAACCAGCTGTAGTCAGGATTGTATTCAACTTGAGGGTTGTTGATTCGGACAAATCTAGGACGTACAGGTAATACTTCGTCGTGAGACGCTCAACATAGTTGACGTTGTCCCACGCACCAAGAACCGGACGAGCATTAGCTGCCGAGATGGTTTGTCTGGTGAAGGTCAGCGTCGTTGAGGTGCTTGCGACTGCCGCAGAAACGATGACATCGACCTGATAGATGCCAGTTGGCGAAATCTCGGTGTTGAACGAGATGGTGTTTGGTGGAACGCTCGAGACGCCGTCAGCGATTTGGTAATCGTTTGCCCCGGTGCCATTCACCAACTTGACGCCGTTCAGATACACCTCGACGGTGTCGCCAGTTGAGTAGCGAAGCGTCTTCTTCTCAAGTCCGGCTTCGACGCCTGACACCGTTGAGAAGGTGGTTTCGTAGCGATACACGTACTGACGGTACGCGCGTGGCGTGTCCGCTTGCTCGTTCAGCAGAAGTTGAACGGTCGAGGTGTCCGATGGTGGGGTCGCAAGAGCGACGGCGAGCACGACCTGCTGAAGCGACCCGGTGCTCGAGTTGACCAGCTCCGCTGCGGCGGCAGTGTTGATTGACACGGCTTGCCCGCGTGGTCGCCAGTCAGTGATGCCGGGTGCTGGCAGCGCTGTGATGTCGCCATTCGAGCGATACTGAATGGGGAACAGACGCCCCTCGCACCGGAACGTAATCGTGCAGCGATCCGGAACGAAGTGCGTGTTATCGACTAGGCGGTCAGCCGTTCGATTGCAGATTGAGCAGACTAGGCGTAGGTATTTCTTCATTCGGTGCTTTTGCGGTACTGCCGCAGGAGCACGCCAACGTCTTCACAATTGAACGCCTGACCATTGACGTAGTTGTCAACTTTCAGGCATTCGCCAGCGCTATTGGTATGCACCACCGGCAATTGGGTCCAGAGGGTGTACCAGCTATTTATGTTCACCAGCAGTGCCGTCAAAATGGACATCGTGAGCGCCAGAATGAGAAGCTGCTTCGTGGTGAGAACGATGTACTTCATTCGACATCATCCTCTTGCTGAATGAGAAGAAGTGAGTTTTCAGCAACGAATTTTTTCCAGGTGCCGTCATACTCGTTGGCTGGCGTCACCTCGATGAGGCGAAGGAGCTTGCCACCGGGCAGCGGCTTGGTTGCGAATCGACCGGTCTTTTTGACCTCGACTTCGCCGTGAACGAAGGTTTCTGACATTGGGTTCCTTTAGTCAATCAGGCTGTTGCGCGGCCGAACGATGGCGAGGCGACGAACCTTCAGCACAACGGCTGCGAAGTTGTCCCACAGACCAGCGATGTTCGCTGCGCCAGCTGGGTTGTTGGAATGGACGATGACCTGCTGAACAGCACCAAGGTCAATGTAGGCATCGAGGTGCTGGTCGATGAGCCAATGCAGGCAGTCGAAGCCCGTTGGTTGAAGCTCACCGTTGACCTCACCGAGGTCGTGGTCGAAGCTGATGACTGATGGCGCGCCGAGCTCGACGACGATGCGATGAACGTCGGTGAGGCTGCGAGCAACGCGCACATTGACAAGATCAGGCGTCGGCTGACGCTCGTCATCGATGAAGAGGGTGTAGGTCATAGCATGATTATAACACAACCCACTTCATCCTGTCACTTGAACTTGTAACAAACGTTACCGGATTCGGCGCATCGAATCCTCGAAGTTGCCGAGGGTCGTGTTGCGACGGTCGTGGTTGCGGCGCAGCACGTTGTAGCCCTCTTGAAGCATCTCATCGAACGAATCCACGAGGCGAAGGCGATAGCGGTTGGAAATCACCTCGACGTTGCCACGTCGCCAGAAGCCAGGTGGGCAGCCGATGACTAGCTTGTTCAGCAATCCAGCAGATGTCCAGCCCGTCATCAGGCCGAGCTCGAACAAGCTGATTGGTGACAGCGTGCCTGGCTCAAGCCACATCACGACTGCATCTGCCTTCTCAAGATGCTCGAGTTCAAATGAGACTTGCCAGTTGAAGTCAACGTTCTTGATGCTTTGCTCGAAGCTAGCATCCCAGTTCTCGCGGCGCGGATTGATGATGACCAGGTCTGGAAGCGTGGCTTGCGCTCCGAAGAAGTCAATAGCCGTCTCTTGCCAGTTTGTAGCCTTGCCCTGCTCGATTGAGCCTGCGAGAAACAGGTGCGGTGCAGACGGATTGACCAGGTCTGGCTTTTCAGGTGTGATGACTTTCAGCATTTAGCCTCCAAGAGCAGCTTGAACGAGTTGTCGAATGCCACGTGCTGCGGACAGGGCGAGGCGAGCGTCATCGAGCGCATTGTGATTGGCGCGAACGGCACCACCAAAGAACTCGAAGGTGACGTTTGACCGATACTCACCGATGGCGATGAAGGCGGCACCCGATGTTTCGAGCTTGACGTGATGAATGCCAAGGCGAAGGTTGAACTTGTTGAACAGGTGTTGAAGACCCTGAATGTCGAAGTCAACGTTGTGTCCGCCGATCTGAACCTTGCCAACTGGCACTTGGTCCGCCATCGAGATGACCTTGTCGCCGAAGTGCTTCAGAATGAACTCAACGATTTCAGCGAGACCCTCCTCTTGCGTGAGACCGTTCTGCTCAAGGTGCTCGCGGGTCAGTCCGTGAACTGCCTCTGCACCGTCTGTCCATTGGTAGTCATTCGCGTTGAACTTGAACTCGACGTACAGCGAATCAACCTCTTCGAAGGTCTCGTTGTCGGCGACCACCAGACCAATGCTGATGCCTTGGTACTTCGAGAAGGTCGTGTTGTATCCTTGGTCGAAGTCAGCGCCAGTCGTCTCCCAGTCGATCCAGAGTGAGCAGCGTCCCGGGTGGGTGCGAGAATAGATGGCGGTCATTTGTTGCCTTGTGAACGTGAAACGAGAGTTGACAAGAAGTTCATCGACTCGTCGACGCGCTGGTCAACGGTGATGCCAGCGATGCGGTGAGAAGGCATTTCAAGCGCGTTCTGAAAGCTGATCAGATTGTCGAATAGGCGCTTGCTGTCATTCTCTTTCGCGCGGTGCGGATCATTCTCGGACGGCAGATGCGACATCTTGTCGAGAACGAGGACGCCGTTGTAGACCTCTGCTTGAGCATCTCTGCAACGGCGAAGATACTTCAGCATGAACTGAAGCGCCGCCTCAATGGTAAGCTTCTGCTCATCAACGAGCTTCCACGTCCAAAGCGCGGTGTATGCGTAGATGTCGGCGAACGTGCGCTCGGTCAGAATCACAAGGTTCGAGCTATCGCGCAGCTTCAAGTCGTTCTTGTACTTCTGGTCAAACACGGCATTTTGAAACTCCATCATCGTCGCTGCGCTTGACATCACGTTGTCGAGCGAGTCCCAGCCAAGCTGCTTCTGAACTGCGCGCGAGACCTTGAAGTCATCCACTGGGATGCCATTGCGTGCGAGAGCATTGAGCAACGTGCTCTTGCCTCCGCCGTGCGTTCCTGAAATTCCGATAACTAGACTTTTCATAGTTCTCCTTGATGGTTCATTTCTTGAGAATCGGCTTGAGGAACTCGAAGTCGCGCACGAGCTCTTCGCGCGACAGGTCCTTTCCGTAGAAGCCGATTTCGCTAAGTGGGAACTGGGTGAAGACGTAGGTCAGCACCAAGCGTGGATTCTCGTTGAGAAACATTGCTGGCGACATCGCCCACGTGTTTGTCGAACGTTGATTCAACGTGAACTGAACGATGCCACGCTCTGCCAGAAAGCTCGCGATGAAGTCAGTCAAGCTGCTTTCGCCAAGCTGTCGAATGCCGCGACCCGTTAGCGTCGTCAGTCGCCCACCTTCATTCCCGGAGATGGCGGTTGCGACGACCTTCACGAGTTGTTTTTCAGGTCTCATCATCGAACCTCATTGGGTCTTCAACCTCGAAGGTGAAGTTCTCACGAAGACTTTGAACCGACGCATCAACAATCCACGCAAGACCTGGAACGCCGCGGCGCGCAAGGATTTCGCGATTCATTGGCAACGCGATGGTGTGTTCGTGATTGGTTGGAATGACCTTTGGCACCTTCCACGCGATTTTTGGAAACGTTGGAACGGTTCCGTTCTGCTGAAAATACGAGACGGGATACGCTGGGCAGTTGTTGCGAGCGTCATACACTAGCGCTCGAATGTCAGGATGCGTTGCCGCATACACGAACATTTCGTACGATGCGTCCTGCTCAGGCGTCACGGGCATCCGAAACCGGCGACCAACGTAGCGCCAGTCGATTTTGGTTCTGGCAAACGTCTCCTCGGCGAACTCACGCTCCATTGCAGCAAGCGGCGTCTTGTCGCGTGCTTCAATCTTGCCACCAACGCCATTCAGCAAACCGCTCTGCCAAGCCGGTCTGTTCTTGAACACCAGCAGAATGCGGTCGAACGCCTCGTTGAAGACGAAGCCGACCACGTAGCGATGGCGAAACTTTGGTTGTGGATTCTGCGCTGCTTTGAAGTTGTCAAGCGCCTCGCCGACATAGACAGAATCGACCGAACCGTCGATAATCTGCTCAACAAAGAGCGAGTTCATCGTGCCGGTCTTTAGAAGCGTGCGCTTCAACCTGTCAATGATGCTGCTCATAATGGTCCTTTCTCTAGTACATCCGATTTTACCACGATTTCTGCTGCTCGTAACACGCATCAAGGTTGTGGATAACGATAAATAGGATGAGTAATCTTTTGGATGCGTAAATGTCTGAACTTAGCTTCAAGGACTATGTCCTTATCTCCAATGCCTTCGTTGAAACGCAGCTCGACGAGGGCGCCATTTGGGATGCCATCAAGAAAAAACTGGGTGGTACTAAGAACATGTCGGACGACGAAATCGAGGCAGAAATCGCCCGTCTGAAGAAGTTGGACCCTGGTTCGCTTGAGAAAATCAAGGCGACGAAGGCGTCAGCTGACTTCCACGCTCGTCAAGCAGAGGCAAAGAAGAAGGCAATGCGCGGTGGCACCGTTGGCACGCAACCAACTCGTTCGCCAGGGATGAAGAAGCTAGATGCGGTTCCGACCCCACAGCTCGGTGGTGGAAAGCTGCGAGCGGTTGAGCGTGACTGGTCGATGCGCGAGGAGAAGCTGGCAGAGGCGCTCGAGTTTGAGGTGACCTACAAGCTGCGCAGCTCCGACTCGACCGAGAAGAAGACACGCATCAAGGCACGCGACACGACAGACGTTCGTCGGAAGTTCGCAGACACGCACTACGGTGCGAAGATCGTTCTGATTCGACCAGCAAAGGTCAAGGTTGTGAAACCTGAACCGGTTGAAGAACCAAGCAAGAAGTAACGACAATGGGGACCAGATGGTCCCCATTCCTTATTTGCACACTAGTGCTATTAAATGCGCGATGAGTGATTACGCTCGACGCGCCTCCAGCACTTGTTGAAGGTGTTCGATGCGTGCCAGACGACGGCGACGCTCCCAGACCAGGAAGTTCAGTTGAACACCGTATGCCTTGGCGGCGACCAGATGGAACACGTAGCCCGGCAGATGCTGAATGTAGTTCATGCTTGCTCCCATTGAGTGTCGTCCTTGGCGTTCGCCTTCCGGCGCAGGAAGCGGTAGTAGAGGCGATGCAGGCGCTTGAACTCGCTCCAGGTGAAGGAGACGTAGGTTCCGCCAGCTCGGACGAAGCCCTCGGCGAGGATGACGAGGATGGCCACCGGATAGGTCACCAGCAGGCGCAGGGTCAGCAGGAGGTTTTGCAGCATTTTCAGGCCTTTCGAGCGTTCGTGGCTTCGATCAACTTGACGCCGAACGACAACCACGTGCGATGGGTCGCGGCACCAAAGTTGTATTCGCCTTCATAAAACCAACTGCAACCATCGGTGTGGTTTTGATTGCAGAACATCCGGTGCAGATTGGTCGCCATGTACTCGGCATCGGTCAGCTTCTTCATCTCACTCGACACCTTCTCTCGCTTGGCTGTGGCCTCATCCAGCTTTTTCTGCAGGGCGTTGATTTCTTTGTCGATGTCTTGAAGGTCGATACCGCTCATGGTGAAGTCCTTGTCGATTGGAATGAATCCATTGTATCATGCGAAAACAAGTTCGAACACTGTCAAGTTGTAACAGCTTTCGAACTTGTAACGAACACTCTAGGCATTTTCCTGAAGGCGTCTGACTGGTTCTATCAGACCTCGTCGTCTGCCGTCCCTGACGCCGCCCTGTACGTTTCAGGGCCACCCTTGAAGAGGAACGACACCGGATCCTCCAGACGAGTCAGCCAGGCGTTACAGGTTTGAACCTCACTCCGTTCGATCGGGGCCGTCGGCATCATGATACCCTTGGCGGCCATCCGCTGCTTGACATCGTCATCGATGGGCTTGAACACCTTCATCCGACGAGCGAAGGTGCCGCGCCGGAAGAACGCCGGGTAGTCGTTGAAGTTGACGCCCTTCTCGGCCCACATCTTCTCCTGCATCTGCGACCCGTTGAGGCCCTGCAGGGACTTGTGGCTGAACATCGACTGTGCGGCCATGCTGATGGCGTTCTTCGTGCAGTCCTGCTGCCGCCAGGTCAGGTTGTTGGCAGCCTCGACCAGGTTGGGCACAACGTGCGTGCGGCAGTCGAACATCGCCATCAGACCATTCTTCTCAGGCAGGTCGATTGGCAGCTGCATCGTGAAGAAGACCGATGCCATCGAGGCGAGCAGCGAGTCCATCTTCTGAAAGCGGCCATCGTAGATGTACTCCGACTGCGACGATGAATCGACGAACCAGGCGAGCGTGATTTCATCCGACTGAGTGTAGCCGACGATCGCGCCTGACCGGTCGAGCACGAACTTCATCGTCTCGACCATCAGCCGGCTCAGTCGCTCATCGTAGGGCCGCTTGAGCCCCTTGCAGAAGTTGTGGAAACCCTTGCCATCGAGGCGGGCGATGATGGGTTGGCCCTTGAACGCCTTGCGCTGCGTATCAACGGCCTCGTAGGTTTTCATGCGGTCGCCAAGCGACGTACGGTCAGTCATTGTTGTTCTCCTGAGAACGGGTTGAAAGTTGTCAGCTCTTCGCCGACGGGTTTGAACTCACTTGAAGATGTCGTCAAGCGAGTCGGTCAAGTCACCGATGAAGCCGCCATCGTCAGCCACGTATTCATCGTATTCTTCATCTTCCTCATCAGCACAGCTCGTGTCGATGATGATGTGGCCGATGTAGAACACACCACCGTCGTACAAGACGTTGAACGGCTGCATGAACTCGATGATGGTCAGCGACTTGTCGTTGAGCGCTTCTTCAGTCGCCAGCTCGACCGGCACAACGCCAATCAAACCAGCATCGACGCCGAAGGACATTCGACCAGTGCTGTCGCCGTATTCACCGTCACCGTAGGCGGTGCTGTGCGACCAGACCTTCTTCCCATCCCAGAAGAAGGTCACGCCATCGGACATCTCGTCGAAGCGCTTGTCCATCAGGCCACTCCACGCATCGTCATCGAAGACGTAGCACGGATCACCGACGAAGTATTTTCCAGCAGGTAGCGTATTCATGGACATGATTGTATCCTCGATTGGATGGTTGATGTGGTATGAATCTAGGTTCAGAGACGGCACTCGATGGGTATCTGAATGCTGCGAAGGTAGGCGCTTCTGATGGTTTCAGGCTTCTTGGCGTGCGCTGTGCAGAGGTAGCGGGCGTGCGGTTGAATGCCAACACGTCCAAGGTCGAGCCGGTCAGCATCCCAGCAGACCTGCACGATTGGATGCGCTTCGGTCTGACCGTGTGAGTGACCCTCAACGGCGAGCGAGAGCAGATGGAACTCGGCGATGCTGATCGGCAGCTGATTCTGCAGGAACAGCTTCTCGATCCACACCCGAGCTCGAGTGCCGTGATGCGAGTCACTGCCTTCGTCGAATCGCTGTGAGTCGTGCAGAAACGAGAACAGGCACGGCACGCGCGGGTCCAGACCTTCGGCTTCGCACAGCTCACGAGCGTTGCGCCAGACGCGAGCCCAGTGGCCGATGCCGTGATGCCCGTGATCAAGGTTCAGCCGGAACTGCGGCTTCACCAGCTCGAGCGTCAGCTTGATGAGGTTCTTGGACATCACAGGATCTTGTTGATGGTGCGAAGACTGTCGATGCAGTGCAGCGCCTTCGACCGGTTGTAGGCCTCGACTGGACCTTCAAGCTGAATCAGAAAGCAGAGCAGCGACTCGAGGCTGGCCCACAGCTCGTCGATGAGCGTCTCACGAATACCGTCACGACTGAGGACCTGCGGTTGAGCGCTGGCCCAGGCCACAACGACGGCGCTGAGTCGATTGACCAGGCTCGAGATGTGGCGCTCGGCGAAGATGATGTCCACTCGGCGAATCGTATCGGCACGACCCTGACCCAGCTTGCAGACCACCGTCTCGCCAGCATCGAGCAGCCGATTGACCTCGCTCATCAGCATGATGAAGTCTTGTTGGGCCAGCGGCCGAATGTGCTGCTTGAGTTGGTCGTTGTAGGGCATGTGGTCTCCCGAAGCTGCTCGTAGTATTTAGGACAAAAGACCATTCAGCTTTTCAGCTTGCATCCGCAGGCGCTGAATGTCGCCCATCATGGCGCGCCACATCTGCGAAATCACAGCAGGGCGAAGTTGCTGGACCAGGCCGTAGTACATCATCAGCTCCTGCTCGGTGTCGTCGTAGAGCCATTTCACCTGCACCTTGCCGTCGCGGAGCTCGAGGACCTCAGC
>JACCDQ010157248.1_pt1 | contig 30189 bp, 42 predicted proteins | sample 7446031 | NCBI WGS metagenome assembly JACCDQ01 (sample SAMN15323442, study PRJNA562643) | freshwater metagenome | isolation source: river surface water | place: USA:Blue River Watershed | collected 2017-08-17 | reverse complement strand
TCTATTATACACTACCTACTACTTATGTCAACTACTAAATGTTATGCCGGGAAGGACTGGACCTTCATCTTCTGCGCCGAACAGGTATTTTTACCACGAGGATCAACCTCTTAAACCACCAACACACAAACTTGGCATGCCGGGAAGGATTCTAACCCCATCTCCTGTCGCGAACAGTCGCTTTGACATCGAGGACTTAGTTGCGCGCCTCTTTAAGCTACCGACATATAAACTTGGCATCCCAGGAAGGCTTCGAACCCTCAACCTCTGGTTTTGGAGACCAGCACTCTGCCAGTTGAGCTACTGAGATATTATCTAACAGGATCCGCTTTTAGTTTCAGTTTGAAATGAATTTTAGTGTTTGCTGAATGGATCCTAAATACTGTGGCGTCTCCAGCGAGAGTCGAACTCGCTTTTCCAGCTTGAAAGGCCAGGGTCCTAACCGTCGTAGACGATGGAGACAATTGTTAGTTGGCGTCCCTAGCCGGATTCGAACCGACGTGAACTGGATGAAAACCAGTTATCCTAGGCCACTAGATGATAGGGACAAACAAATTCAAATATTCTAACGGACTCTAAAGGAAAGCCCTATGCGCCGTAATAGACAGCACACTAAAACATTTGGATTTGGCGCCGCTGCTGGGATTCGAACCCAGATCACTTCCTGGGAATGGAATAAAAATTGCTGAACGTATCCAACACTGGATCACCTTTTTAAGTGTCCTAACCATTAGACGACAGCGGCCAGACCATATTGTAACACACTACTGAAATTGAGTAAGAAGGATTCGAACCTTCTTCCACGTACCTACGTACTCGATGCCCGTTTCAGTCAAGCTAGTGTGTTTCAATATGGTCTCAGTGGCAGGATTCGAACCTGCGGCTTCTTGCTCCCAAAGCAAGTGACTTGACCGGACTAGCCTACACTGAGAAAATATAACAGGTTCCCTTTTTATGTGCTACCGCTACACCAACACTGTGACCAGCAGTGTCTGGGATTCGAACCCAGGCCGTCTTTATTTCAAAAAAGATTTTAAAGTTTGCTGAAAGGAACCTAACGGTCAAATATAACAGGATAGTTGCCTACTTTTGATGTTTATCGAGCCAAATATCGAAAACGCTCTATCCACTGTATTCCTTGCGGAGTAACAGTGTCAGTCCTTAAGTATTAAGGAGTTGCTGAACCTATCCTAAATTCTTTCCCGTACTGCAACCGAGATCAGTCTCTTCGCTATGCCGGCGGGATTCGGCTCTAAGTGTTAAACAGGATGCTTATTTTTCAATTAACAGTTGAATTTAATTTGTGGCTGAACGCATCCTAAAAATAAATACAGTATGAAAGAAACATACTTATATATCAAGCAACATTCCATCACTGGAATGCTATATTTCGGAAAAACTACCAAAAATCCTGAAACATATTTAGGTTCAGGAAAATATTGGAAAACGCACATAACCAAATACGGAACACAGTATGTAGAAACTGTGTGGTATTGCTTATACACTGATAAAAGCATTTTAACTGAGTTTGCGACTCAGTTTTCAAAACTAAACGATATTGTCAATTCTAATCAATGGGCTAACTTGGCCATTGAAAACGGAACTGACGGTGGTCGTCGTAAAAACAATCACTTCAAAGTACTAAACAGCTTACCAATGAGTCCTAGTCGAAAAGAAGCAATTCGCCAATCTCAACTAGGTGTAAGTAAAAAAGGTTATCCAGTCATTATTGACAATGTCGAATACGAATCTATTAAAGCCGCTTCCGACATACTTCTTATAACTGAACAAACAATTTATAATTGGATTAAATCTGGAAAAGCTAAAAAAGCTGAATACAAATTTAAAAAAGCCAGGTACTCATGTATTGAGTGTCATAAAGAACTGTCAATAACAGAACTTAGAAGACATCATCATTAAATTAATTGGTCTGTGTAGCAGGATTTGAACCTGCAGCCTCCGACTTCCAAAGACGGCCGTCTACCAAGTTGACAATATACACAGAAACTGGCAAGGGATACAGGATTCGAACCTGTGACACCTGGAATCAAAATCCAGTGCTCTACCAGCTGAGCTAATCCCCGACACATATTGAAGCACACTGCGATTTACCTACTAGATCTACCTACCAGCACTTTTTATCGGTATGGTCATTGGGGCAGAATCGAACCACCGTCTCAGTGTGCTTCAATATGTGTTGTGGTGGTGATAGTTGGAATTGAACCAACACCATTCTGCTTTATGAGAGCAGCGTACCGACCATTTATACTATATCACCATACTGTAACACACTATTAATTTCGCCCTTGGCCGACTTTAAAATCAGCTGCGGTTTAAACAGTGCGTTATAGTATGGTGCGACTGACCGGAATCGAACCGGTATGCCCGAGGGCGTCAGATTTTAAGTCTGGTGTGTCTACCTATTTCACCACAGTCGCAAAAATCATTTACTCAATTTTTAAAGAACTAGTAGCAGTTGTTTGCTGCGTATGTGTTTATTATAACACACTCGCTGTCTGTGTCAACTACCAATTTCAAACACACTACACATTCTACCGAGTTTCACTGTCTTGCAACCAGTCTGTCAGTTGTAGCAGTATGCTTGAAGCTGGTGCATCCTGTAGGGATTGAACCTACGACCCTCGCCGTGTAAAGACGTTGCGCTACCGCTGCGCCAAGGATGCTGTTTGGTGCCCCAGGACGGAATCGAACCGCCAATCCCCCGCTTACAAGGCGGGTGCATTACCATTCTGCTACTAGGGCGTTAATTCTAACAGGATCAGTTTTGATTTCATAAAAAGTGAAAGTAGTGTTTGCTGAACTGATCCTAAATTATAACACAGGCAGCTGTTTTTTCATATACCAATGAATGAAATTTGCTGGAAGCTGCCTAAAAATCTAACAGGATGCCTTTTTTACAACAGTTTTGGTTTGTATTAAAAGTTTGCTGAAAGCATCCTAAAAACTTGGTGGACCGTGGGAGAATCGAACTCCCAACCGAAGCTTGCAAAGCTACTGTTATCCCATTTAACTAACAGCCCATGTATTTTATTATACAGTATTATACGGCAGGAGTCGAACCTGCAGTCACTTGCGTGTAATTCCGACGGTTTCCGCCTACTATGTAAGCGGGGCGGTTTAAGGGCCCACCCAAGACCGTTGCGTCTTCCAGTTTCGCCACGTATGATACTGTAAAAACCTCTTTGCTCCGCATTAGAGAATCGAACTCAGCGGATTAAATCAAATCTTGCCACCTGATAGCATTTTTGCTATCGTAATCAAGCCGGTTACTCTTACTTTGATTATCCTTCGCTGGCAAGTATTGTAAATTACCTTGATGGTGTAGTCCGCCCTTTGATAGGGGGATTATATGATCAATTTGATACCCAACTGGGGCGGATTCGTAAATCTGTTTTATCAGATCTAAATCTGCGTCAGTAGGTATGGCATTTTTCTTTCTTGCCCTATACGCATAGACGGAAGATTTTACTCTCGCCTTTCGTTGTTCAGGAGTTATTCTCCCCTTTTCATCCCAGCGTTGCTTGATTCCGATAGCGATCTTTTCAGTGTGTTCCTTAGTCCTAGGTTTCTTATGTTTCGAACCTTTAGCACACCCTGTGGGGATTTTACCAGATTCTATACCTTGCTTTACGGCATTAGATATTTTCTGTTTTGTTTCTTCTGTTCTAACTCTACTGTTAGCACAAGATCTACAACAATATTTTCCAGATCCATAAGACCCATCGTGTTTTTTATTACAAGTGTTACATAGCATAGTTTTTCTCCCATTGTATTTATACAATCGAACCTAACTAATACTATTTACATATTGGCTGGCCAGGCAGGGTTCGAACCCGCGACATCTTGGTTAACAGCCAAGCGCATCTACCAACTGAGCTACTGGCCAATATACTTTACAAACCCATGCACCTTGCTCGGGTTCTGCGGAGCAAAGAAGTCTCATTCTTTGCTTAATAATTTGGCGGAAGCGGTGAGATTCGAACTCACGGCCCGTAGTGTTAGTACGGACGTCGGTTTTCAAGACCGGTGCATTAAACCATGCTCTGCCACGCTTCCTTTGTTTGGAGTACAGGGTCGGATTTGAACCGACGATAATAGCGGGTTTGCAATCCGCTGCATTCGACCACTCTGCCACCTGCACATATAATCTTGGAGCGGGTAGCGGGAATCGAACCCGCAACTTAACCTTGGCAAGATTGTGTGTTACCACTAGCACCATACCCGCTTATTTGCACCCTGTTTATTCAGGTCAGTTTCTCCTTTACGGGGATAGTCCCTTCATCTGCTTACCACAGACCGTGCTTTACTTGGCGCACCGTAGGGGTTTCGATCCCCTTACCTCAGCAGTGACAGTGCTGTGCTCTCCCGATTGAGCTAACGGTGCAATCTAACTTGGCGGAACGTATTGGATTCGAACCAATGGAGCACAGTGTTTGCTGCACTCGCCTTCTTAGCAGGAAGGTACCTTAAACCAACTCGGCCAACGTTCCATATAACTTGGTGGAGTATCCTGGGATCGAACCAGGCGTGCCACAGAGGGCGGCGGATTTACAGTCCACTGCATCACCATTGATGCTTCTACTCCTAATATCAGCTTGCTAGCTGCTATGCTTTTTGAACTCGATCAAGACGAGTAAAAGCCAACAAGCTGGTATTAAAAGAGAATCTTTAAATTTTTAAGGAACAGTGCTGCTATTAGCAGCGTATGTGTTTATTATAACACACTCACTAAGTGTGTCAACACCTAATTAAAACATTCTAGGACTTCCGGCGCCGGTCATCCTCTGTGTCACTGAGCTTGGGTACCTGATAGGTGTCAGTATGCGGGTAAGAATGTTTTAATTGGGTGTATTACTCAACAGTGTTAAAGGGCCTCGGTAATCCGTAACAATGTCAAGTAATACTATATGGCGCTCAAGCTGCGCTTGGGTCGTTTCAGCTACACCATATTGAAATAAACTCTCCTAGTACTTCCCTCCCTGGTTTCCGCGGATGGCATTGACTTACGGAAGTATATTTACAATGCCTCAAGTATTCGCTAGGCAGTTTACTTCAATATGTGGTAATTGGAATTGAAACACATTATAAGAGAATTTAACTCTTATGTCATTTGACATTATGTCTCAAACGGTCGCTCCCCGTAGACAACCACAGTTAATGTGTTTCAATATGGGCACGGACTAAGGGATCTATCTCCGTGTGTGCAATACTGATTTCAACCACCCTGCGCAGGTTGTCCACTTGAGCGTGTCCCTGGCGCGATTGCATCTGACCATATTGAAACACATTGCTGTTTTGAGGATCTTAAACTAAGCACGCTTACTAGAGTTCAGAATGCCACGGACTTCCCGGTCCTGATCTTCAATGTGTTTGAATATGATTGCCGGTTATGAGTCCGGCGACTGCTTTTCGCACAGTCCATTCCTTCTCTAGCCATCACGCCTGTGTCTTAATACTGTGTGGCATCAGTATTGTGTTTTATACACGCTTCAGGTCCACGTGTTCTGGTGGCTGGAACTGATCTCCAGTATTGATGTACTACTTCCCACACCAGGTAGAGTAGTCAGCTACCGCGAATCACTGCTACCTATCGCCCGCGCATCAGCCTGCGCATTCACCATATTGAAACACACTGTGGCAATACCCGGAACTCCCTCCGCTTGGACTAAGGCCCGCACTAAGTGCGTGACCCGTCTGGTTGCCTAATGTGCTTCAATATGGTACCCGATGCAGGATTTGAACCTGCGACCAACGCCTTATCAAGACGCTGCTCTACCACTGAGCTAACCGGGTAAAAACACTCTATAAATTTTTAATGAACTGTGTGCAGCGTAATTGTCTGCTGTTGTCTCTATTGTAGTGCAGCTATGATGTCTTGTCAACTACTGCACTACAGGATGTTAACCATCCCATCCTTCACATAACATATAGTCTCCTTAATGTATGTGTTTTATTTAGTCTTTCTATTATAATATCACTTAATTACAATGTCAACTGGCATATTGCCTAAGCAGTTCTCGTGCCTGGGTGACATCTGTGATATCATCCCCACCAGTGGCTGCCACATGCACTAGCCAGTGGCTAATGGATCGCCGCTCACGTCGCTGAGTTTGAATCAGCGACAGCACATCTGCATAGTCATCCAGTTTCCAGACTTGGCGCAGGAACGCCACTGCTTCAGTGTCAATATTGTAGAGGTTGATTGGGGTCATGTCAACGCACCAGCAGTGTATAGATTACACTGGCGACGCCGGCTGCGACCATGGCAGCATTGGTCACAACCAGACTCAGTTCACGCCAGACCAGTGCTACCCAGAGCCAGAGGATGCCGCCCAGAATCAGCAGCAGTGGGCCCAGTGGCCAGAGCAGTGGCGTGTTGAGTGCCGTACCTGCGATAAGTGCCACAGTGGCAGCCCATTTAATATGATCAATTTTCATCAGACTCCAGTAGTTATTATTTGCATATGATACTGGAACTGTGCACTGGTGTCAACGCGACGACGTCTTCTTGAAGAACTCACCTGGGGCGCCATCTACTCCCACAAAAGTGTACCAGTCGCCCTGTCCTTTTTGCCAAGACTTGGCTTGAGCTCGGGCCTGAGTAGAGCTTCCCGCAGTAATACTTCTGGTGAATATAATTCCAGTGCTATTATTTCGGTATTTGGCAGTATATGTCTTTAAACCATTACTACTTGATTCACTGGGTTCACTAGCACTTGACTTGATAGTATTAGCTCTCCAAGTGTAGGTCCTTGAGCCAGTTCTAACTGAATCACTTGTGACTGGTCGTCTAGTAGATGTCTCAGTAATGGTCAAAGTCATATTGGCATAATCGGCAGGTGTCATTGTCATTTGATTTCATTGGTTAATTGGTTAATTGTTTAACGGGAGGTGAACTAGCGTTCACCTGATCTGGCTTGCTACGCCGACAAGCGGCTGCTTCGCCAGATCATTTTCTTCGACATCAATAATTGATATCGGAAATATGAAGTGTTACTTGCTAGCCGCTTGCGGCGCAGCCAGTAACCACTTCAGGTTTGCTGTTAAGCAAACCTCCCTTTAAGACATTATATATGAAATAAAATAAAAAACAAAATTTCTTGATTTGGTTAGGTGATACAAAAAACATTACCCCCGGCATCGTTCCCCCATGCCTTAGCAATGGGGGTTGAAAAATTCCCAAATCCATGGCGCTATAGTTTATCACGTTCAAACCGTAATTATCTCCTTGGCTGCGCTGCCTTGCAATTGCATCTATGATCCCCACCTCTATCTTTATGCGTTTCCGCACCTGCCGAAGGTCTGCACGGTGTTTTAATCATTCTAGGGTTAGGCCCAATCCTGTTATACCACCGCGACGCTTCACAGCGTGACAGTTGGAGTCATTGAGCCATACCTAAGGGTAAAATGCAATTGTCAGAAACCCGTATGTTCAGCGTTATTGCGCGCCTGAGACCGGGTTTACGGAGAGCCCCCACTTAAGGCCCCTAATCTTACCAGACTTATATTTATACACGAAAGACCAGGCCATGTCAATTTATATTTTGTACAGCCAAAAAAAACGCCTATGTGGGATAGGCGTTTTAAAAAGTTTCCTTTTTGGGTCTCTGGTCCTGGTAAGGATGGTTGTGGGGGCCACCAGAGACGGTTTGTTAAAGCAGTTGACCTTCTGCTTGTTTATTTATATTAATTATATATAAACTGATATTTTATGTCAACACTTTTTTTAGATTTTTTTCACGACGCTGGCAAGCTTCAGTCATTTGACTGTGCAGTAGACGAGGACGGCCAGTTGCCAGCTCCTGGAAAGTGTCCACTTCATAGTTCCACCAGTTGTGGGCCACTGGGCGACCTGGTGAACGACGTGGTGTACCATCACGCTCAAAGGGAATACGAATACCACTGGTGACAGGAATAGCGCAGTAGGCACTATGCGGTATCACAAAGTAGTAGAACCGCTGCTGAATACGTTCATAGACCTGAACTCTCAGTGCACCAGCCTTGTTGTGAATGCCTGAAACACCGGCCACATATCTGTGTCGGTGCAGACTGGCTGTGCTGATCTTGGCATCACTGCCGTCGCTGAGATCAGCACCATCACAACTGACTACAGTAACACCAGCTACTGCAGCCACAGCATACTCAAAGGCTGTACTGATCTGCAGCAACCCCATACTCAGCAGAGTTTCCACAGTGACTGGACAAAGCCCAGACAGCTGTGGAATGTAATGTGCAAAATTACGGTAATGTGCGATTTCTAGTTCGAGATGTTCAAATTTGGTTGCCATGTGGTTCACTGGTGACCCGAACAGTGCGGTCAAGCCAGTGGAATGTGCTAGCAAATTCCTTACGGAGGTAGTAGTCAGTGACTAGTGACTGGATTGCGGCTGCCAGATTGTTACTGGGCCAGTCGCGTACTGCAAACCTTACTGGGCAATTCCGCCAGGAACCAGTGGCACGAAACTCTGCAAAATGCGCACGATGCGATTCCAGTGCAGGGTCAAACAACACGGTGGGACGGGTTTCAATATCGAGCAACATGGTTTTCTCCGGGTGTTAATACATTATATGGTTATTGGACGAACGAGTCAATGGTTATACTGAATACCAGTACCAACCAGATGCATTACGAAGCCAGACGGTATTGTCCACTTCCACAATGTCACCGGCGCGCATATCCCTGGCACCGCCCAGCAGTTGAAATCGATAGTCAACTAGATCAGGATCAGTGATAATGCGCCAGACCATGTCTGCAGCCGCTTCTCCATTACTGGGCGAAGTGAATGTGCCCACTTGTGCATAAGCGCCCTGATCTCGCAGTTGGCGGCTGAGTTCAACTGAGTCGCCTGGCAATTGGAATCTTGCAGATATAGCGTCGGGTAGAAATTTAACAGTTATTAGAGACATGAGTTTCCTTGTTTTGGGGTTGTCCAGCAGTCTGGACATCTGCATATTTAGTGAGGCACCCAGCGGGGATAGCCCTCACGTGATTGGTGCGGAATTGCACCAGCAGCATGCCGTTCTTGGCCTCGCCCAGCACCAGGCCGCCACGCCCCACATACCGTCGCACAAAGCGATGCAGCTTGCCAGACTTGCTCTTGATGCCAGTTACCCAAACATACTTATTCTGCCACAACACTTCCTGTGAAGTCATATTAGATAACTCCCAGGCTGATCAGCCACAGACACAGAACAAAGCCCAGTGTAGCATAGGCCACTCGGCCCAGAATCTCAATAACAATTTTCATTTAATAGTTCCTATGATTTATCGGCGAAACAGGAATCCCAGGATGACCATCAGTCCCCAGGCCTGCAACCAGGTGATCTCAGGCAGGCCAAACAGTGTGGGCATGATCCAGTCCCAGAGCAGCATGATGGGCAAACTCCAGAGTGCAGCCTTGAGTACCAGGAGTAACAGCATGGTCAGCAGAAGTACAAGGGCGGGTGTCATATTGTTTCCTTTAACTAGCGTATTATAACACAGTTATTTCGTGCAAGTGTTGCCGGCAATAACCTTTTGCTTGAGTGCTTCCAGGTAAGTTGCATGAGCAGTGTACCAGTTATAGTTCGCTTGGTCAGTACGAGTCATACTCGGCTTGCAGAAATCCTGGGCCTTGTCCAGAGCGCGAACTTGTTCGTCGTGTAGGATGCTGATCAGATTGCTGGCATCCGTATCATCAAGTGTGAATTCGAATCGAACCATAATGTACTCCTTGTTACTATATGTGTATTATACACTAACTTGAGCAACCTGTGGGATTATTCTTCCACGACTTCACACTCAGCCCAGTGGTTGTAGGCGAACGACTGTGCTTCTTCTTCAGTGTCAAACCAAGCCACTGCGGTGCCAGCCCAACGCTCTGGCCCAGTGCCATCCACATCACCGCCGTACTCAACTTCTCTAACAACGAATGTGGTCATTGTTCAACTCCGAAATGTTCTAGAATCTGTTCTACACCGCCCCAAGGAAGTGTTGCATCATAATGCGTCTTGGCAAAGGAAACACATTCCCTAACAATCAACTCGGCGAACTTGGAAATGCTGATGCCCTCTTCCCAGTCATCAACGATCACTTTGCCATCGGAATTCACGATTGGGTTGTTGACCCTGATGGTGGCCTTTTCCGCTAGTCTTTGAATTATTTGGTTCATTGTTCAACTCCGAAATGTTCTCGGATTGAATCTCCGATACATTCGGATGCCTTGCCCCATTCAGTGCCACGATATTGTTCAGTAACGCCAGCACATTCCCGAACAATCAACTCTGCAAACTTTGCCATGCCTGCTTCCATGACGGAATGGGCTCGGACAATGTTCGGGTTGTCCGGATCGACATTGTATGCCTCTTTCCAGGCTTGATTTCTAAGTTCTCGAATTCGTTCGTTCATTGGTCAACTCCAAAATGTTCCAATGTAAATTCGGGTCTATTGATCAAATAATCATAAACTTGTTGGTACGTACTTGCCCTGTTGTCTCGCCACACTATATTACCAACCATCCCTCGTTCACGTATTAATGCTTCAACTCGTTGTTTAGTCATTTTCATTGGTCGGCGTCGAAATGTTTCCTAGCTACCGCTACGCCTTTGTAAACATCAGCATAGTGTAACACAATATTGGTGCACTCTTGCACAATCAACGCTGCAAACTTTTCATTGAACACGTCTTGGAATACGAGTTTGATTCCAAACTTATCCATTGTGTCGTTACAGTGTTCTGCCGCAAGCTTACCTGCGTGTTCAGCATGTTCTCGAATTCGTTCGTTCATTGGTCAACTCCAAAATGTTCTTTTATTGTTTCAGCTAAGTCTTTTAGACCGTTCTCATAACCATCACCATAAGCAGTTGACCCATCAAATTGGCTCAGTTCGGTTCTAAGAGAAACACATTCCCTAACAATCAACTCGGCAAATTTTACTTTGTCGAAAAATGTTGATGTTGCATCCCAATCACGTTCATGCGGGATTGTAATCCATGCTTCTTCGATCAATGCTTGAATTCGTTCGTTCATTGGTCAACTCCAAAATGTTGCTTAATCTTTACCCGAGCAAGCACAGACCCCGCGTAATGCCCACCCATGAATTCGTCCGTTTCGCCACCATCTTTGAATTTCATGCTGACTTCTTTTCGAATTACATCAGCACATTCCCTTACAATCAACTCGGCGAACTTTTCAAGATTGCCTTCACCAAAACCCAATCTGTCAATACTACATCCAGACTGTTCAGCAAGTTCTCGAATCTTAGGATTCACGTCAATTGAATCAAGAAATTCTCGAATTCGGTCGTTCATTGGTCAACTCCGAAATGGTTTAGAATCTGTTTTGCCCGTTGCCACCCGTTTAATGCCAGGTAGCTATTTTTCTCACAAGCCTCAGCACATTCCCTAACAATCAACTCGGCGAACTTTTCAGCAAAACCAATCGGCATATTGCCATCTAAATCCTTGTTAGCCTCAAAAGCAAGTTCTCGCATTCGTTTGTTCATATCACTCTCTGTGGAGTTCATTTGATTGACCGCTTCCAATGGTCTGCTGGAAGCTTGTGCAAGCAGTTCTCGCATTCGTTTGTTCATATCACTCTCCGTGGAGTTCAATAATTACCCGGCCAGCAAAGAACGGATACTCGGCTCGGTACTTCTCGCTAGTAAAGTCCATGATATTGCAGCTCGCAATATCAACAGGGACCATGGTCATATAAGACTCGTAGCTGCCGCGTTCCTCACGACCGCACTTGACTTCTGCGTCCTGGGGGAGCGAGCGCATCCACTCGATCATTTGTGCTACAGTTGCCATTGTGTGCTCCAGATATGTTGTCTATGTTTGTATTATACACTCTGAATTGCGATAGTACGACGGACGAAGCCAGTGGTGTCTCGCCGAGCACGGCCCTTGGCCTTGAGGCCCGCAATACCAGACGGATCCAGGAAACGCAAGTCAGTCTGGTCCGCAGCAAACACAGGCAGTCCCAGATACGTCACTGGCAACTGATCAAACACCACTGCCACATTCAGTCCCTGGGAGATCGCCGTCTGAACATCCTGCTGATTGTTTTCAGCAGCACTGAAGGTCAGGTGGTAGTTGGGATACTGCGACGCTTTACGGCCCAGGACCTTGGTGTAGTCATAAAATTGCACATCAGGAAACAGTTCAAACACGTTGAGTCCGTTCTCTGCCTCATACTTCTCCCAGGAGAGATCACTGGTGGCATTGAGACGGAACACAGGAGTCAGTCCCAGCCGATGAGCACGATGAATGGCACGACGTATATCTGCAACCAGCGCAGTCATAAACCCAGCACGATCTTCAAAGAACCAGCGTGTCTTGCGCTTGCGAGCTTCCTGAATCACATTGGTGTCCTGTCCTGGGGCAAACATACCGCCACGCCCCGCAGTATTGAGGCAGGCCGCAGTACACCCTGCAGACCTCCGGGGGCAGGTCTCATAACCCGACAGACGGGCTGGAGCCAGATGCAGCACAAAAGTGAGGAATCCCAGTGCAGAACCCTTCTGAGTCTTGGGATTGGCAGTGCTGAGTAGCAGGTATTGGCTCATTGTGGACTTCAGTGTTTGTTGCGTTAGACGTATTATAACACAGAGTCCGCACCAGGGACACCTGACATCTAGTCGGTGTAGGAGACCCAGATCATCCAGAGCAGTAGGAAGAAGAGCATACCGGCCAGGAAGCCAGCGAAGAAACTGTCCAGATCCATATTAGAGTCCCAGTGCGGCGCGTTCTTCGGGAGTCAGTTTGGACAGAGCAGTAGCCCGCAACTGCCTCTGACGTTCAGCAGCACGCTCACGCTCCATTTTCTCCTCTAGCTCAGACTCAGACCAATTGAGTGCTGCCAGACTGCCCACACTGTATTCAGGGTCCAGACGCCAGGTGTTGTCACAGTCTGATACATGGAATGCACCATCATAGACTTCAATCTCACAGTTGAGCTTGGAGGCCTGTTCCAGGAACTCCATGAGTCTGGGTCGATATTCAGCCTCCAGCAGGACCTGGTCGAGGAGACCAGTGTCCTCGACAGCCTCTCGTGCGCGGCGCTCCGCAGCAGTAATTTTTGCCATGATGTATTCTCCGTTAGATAAGTGTATTATACAGTCAAATTACTTCAAACTTGACAGTGTAACCGTTTTCTTCCACTTCCGCAATCCATTCCTGCAGTATTTGAACATGTTCCTTGCAAGCGTTGTAAATTTCGTACTTCACGGGAGTACCTTCACCCCAAATGTCGTCGTTGTGATACACGGGAATCTGTTCATCCCGATTGCGCGCCATGACCCAGTCGATGTAAGCTTGAACAGGATTAGCACTGCTCACAATCTTGTAAGTGAAATTGGTGGGAGTTTGCCAGGCGGCAAACTCCACAGTCTGCATCTCAGTGCCAGTCTTGCCGTTCTTCTTTTTGAAAGTGATTTTACGCACAGCCGTGATGTAAACATTCATACTCATTAAATGCTCCAGGTTAACAGTGTTGCCATTATAGCATTAAAATGCTGCCAGCAGCACCAGGATTTTCACAGTGAGTGCCACAGTGATAGTGGTAAGACACGCAATGAGCGTGCCCATGAGAAAGTTGAATAGTCGGTTGCTCATAGTGTTGCCAGTATAGCATAAAGTTCTTCCCGGAGAGGAACCTGATTTCCCCGGGGAAGACCTGACCTGATCTGAGCGACCACCTGATCTTCCCCGGGGATGAACCTGAAGTGGAGTCTGTGTTATAATGCAGACATGGACTCGAAGGGCTAACCCCAGGATGGACGGCAAGGCTGCGCGTGTGATTTTAATGGTCTGATCACTGGCTGCTATAGTTTTTCACTATGCACCAGAGTGAAATCAGAATGAAAACACATTTGACTGGCACGGGAATTCATGTTAGAATAGCAGTGCGCTCTATAATTTTTACCGTGGAGTTAGGATGCAGATCTGGCACAAATGGCATTTTTAGCAGATTGTTTATCTCTAGCAGATCTAGTGGTTTCAGCAGTTTGAAATGCTAGATCTAGCGTGGTCACAATTATTCAGTGGGGGTTTTCTGACCTGATTTTGGAGCCAGGTTGGGGATCACTGTGGCAGTCACGGCCGGCTATCGTCAAATACTCTCCAGTGAATCTCCAGTGAATCTCCAGTGAATCTCCAGTGAATCTCCAGTGAATCTCCGGTAAATTGTCAAATACTCTCCAGTGAATCTCCAGTGAATCTCCAGTGAATCTCCAGTGAATTGTCAAATACTCTCCAGTGAATCTCCAGCCTTCTTCAGGGTTTCTGTATTAGGTTCTACTCGGGAATTCTGCCTGTGGTCTCCAGTGAATCGTCAAATACTCTTCAGTCTTCTTCGGGGACTCTGTATCAGATTTTACTCGGGCCATCCACTATGTATTAGTCTGTTCAGGTCTCCAGGAGATCTGTCCCCGGTGAATTTCCCCTGATCATTCAGTAATTCAGACTTTCCACTGCTGGTGTTGACAGTGATACAGTCACTGAGTTTCCCTGATAAGTCTTCTAAATCCCCGTGCCCTTCTCTACTGCCGTTCTATTTCCCGGTAATTGATACTTTGTTGTCTTTGCGCTATTCAGATATTTTGCAGGTGCTGTGCGTTATGCTCTAGCGGGGTTTTTGTCTCTCACTATGAGTGTACTGGTATTTGTGCTGTTGGACTATTTGTTATAGCGGGGTATTTGCTGTGTTGATCTATACAGGCTGAATGTGTACTAATCACTCAAATGCTCTAGCGGGGTATTTGAGTGTCTGTCTGTGTAGTATAGTTCACATAGTTGGAGTTGTAGTGGCAAGTTACACTAGTGTTGTTCCAGTCACTGGGGTAAATCTAGGTGCATATGATGCGTCATTTAGCTCTTGATCATTAATAAATTGTTCAGCAGTGTCGTCGGGTTTAACGACTTGATGCGGGGCCAGTGAGTTGACTATTTGATCAATGGCAGTCGACAGTTCCATGCCTTTGAGCAAGTTGCCCTGATCGTCGCGTGGGATTTCTATAGTTGTAGTTTTATATACTGGATATTCAATAGTTATAGTTGAGTTATCCAAGTTTGCATTCAGTATTTGAAATTGTTTTGACATATGAAATTGAAGTATTAATATTGATTTGCGTAAGTGAGCTCTGTGATGTAATTAGCGCCGTATTGAAAAACCAGGTCCACAGTGGCAGCAGTTGAGTTGGTGTTAACCAGGAACCAGATCAGGGAGTTGTTATACCAGTAAGCATCTACTGATTTACCCACTACTCCTGCTGGCAGCGGTACGACGTTGGCCTGCCAATAACATGTCGTTCCATACTGTTCTGATTCGCTACAAATTAACATGTTCCCCAATGGTTCAATCCCGTAATCACCACCGTGTGGGCTAAATCCCATAACTACACCGTGTGCTGGCACAGTTATTGCAGTGGCCCCATTGAGGTTTTGCGGACTAGTGTACTGGTTAGTGACTGACCAGACCCCGGGCAACACCATCATAGCTGCTGTGGTCTGCTGGTTGGCAGTATTTCTATACCAGTTTAGATATAGGCTATTAACGGAGTTAAATGCCAGTGGCACATAGTTGCCGTAGACGGCACTGCTACCGCCGGTCCATAAAGAAAAGCGCGAGTTAGCATAATCAGTGCCGTTAATTTGTTCGGTGATTATTGGGTCAGTGCGATCCAGTGCACCCACTATGTGTGTCACTACAGTGGACCAGCGTGTCCACTGGTTGGGTAGCGCGATGGAGTGGGTCATGTTCGCGGTGGACTCATAACGCGAGCCAGAGTTATTGATAATGGTATTCAGTGGAGTAAGTGGGACTCCACTGGGATATCGCATGTGTCGGAATAGGCTTTGCCAGTTGTTGGCCACCAGTTGACTAGCAAGGGCCGCGGTGAACCAGGTGCGGCCTCTCAGCTGACTCATACTGATTTGCGATCCGTTCACTGGTCTCTCCGCAAGATCTCTAATATAATCGTTGTCCATACTGTAGGGAGAAATCATTGCGGGTTCAATTTCGTTGACAACTTGGCTAAGTGATATGCTATTGGGCGCTGCGGGTGTGGTCATTTTTATATTTGTTACCTGGGTAATATTTATACACTTATATTTATTGGTAGATGTACTTGTTACTCCAGGCAAAGAACACACTGACGCCGCCAGTTTGGACAACACCATTTGTCTATATCGTATCCGTACCCATGCGGTATGCAGCGGATACCGTTGCCAGTGTCGACGAGTGAATCAGCGATTTGTAAAGATGCTGATGCGTTGGCGTATGCTTTCACTGGGTTCCAGTATGGTCCAGTCCCAGCCCAAGACTGGGCTTAGTTGAATGTGGCTGCGCGGGATAAAATAGCTGTCTACCTGCTGTGCAATGCCCAGTTGATCCACCAAATTGGCCACAACACTGTCCACAGCCACGATGGCCTCGGCATGCTGCAAAGTGGTGATCCAATCCATAATACAATCAGTGTGGGCAGTCACTGGCACGATTTGCCAGTCTGTGGGTATCAGGTGTGCGATATCCAGATCACACACGTGATCAGAACCTATAAGGTGGGTGACCACATAGGGTCTCCCGTCTGTGACTGACTGCTTTAACTGGAGTTCCCGATCCAGTTGACGGGTGATGCAATTACTCAGTTGCCATTTTTTCAAAAATGGTACACCAGCTACTGAGTATTTGTATTGGTCAAAACTCTGTATCTGGAATTCCGGACGAGCACTGAATTCTGGATGCCCACTCAGGGCCTGGTACAGACAAATGCAGTCAGTGACACCCAGCTGCTGCAGATAATCCACGGGAGTATCATAGAAGAATGCACCCTGGCGGTCAGTGGGAACAGGAATCCAGTTGATCCAGGGCACTGTGTGTTCAAAATGGCTAATAAACTCGGCACAAATGGGCCAGTAGATAGTATGTCCCTGATCTCGATAATAGTCAGCAATGGGCAGTGCGATGATAATGTCCCCGATTCCACGACTCTGCAGAATGCCAAGTGGGTTGGGGCTCAAAACAAAATTGTTATTCATACAACTCATTCTACAAGCATCAACGATAGACGTCAAACGGGCGATAAATAACCCAATAAAGGTATATTAAATATGGCCACAGTTCCCAATCTAACCGCACAAGATGTTATTGCAGCAGCTGACGCAAATATCATACGCGGACAACTTGCAAACTTACTCAACACTGGCACTGACACTGCCTATGGGGCGACCCCACGCAACACTGAAGCTTCAGCAGTCATACAAGTGGTCACTGCCGATTACTGGCAACGACTCTATGATGATGTTAATAGCTGCTACCGCCACCGCACTGGCAATAATATTAGCACAGTGGCTCGCCCCACTACTGATAGTTTAATCACAACAGCTGACATCAATGCGCTCTACAATATTGCAGTTGCGTGCGTGAATGATCGTTATACTGTGGCACCGAATCAGCTGGAAACCACGAGTGTAACTGAGGAATTTACCAACGTGACTCCCTGGAGTGAAATGGCATCCTATGCATTTTCCTGGACCTGGGGCAGCGCACTGGAAGCAAATTGGCACTTTAACCTAGGCGGGAGTCATTCTTTTTCCCTATCCAGCAGTGGTGCAACCAATGCCACTGATTTGATACTTAGCCAGGCAGTTGCCAGTGCAGCGTCAATCATTTCACAGAAATACACTCGTGCACACTGGGTGGCAGGTGCTGAAGTGGAATATACCACTGTGGTTAGTGGTATTGAATTTACAGTAACATATACTAAAGAAAGCGACTCCACACTCAGAGGACAAATACTAATTTTTGCGCCTGGAGATCTTTGGTTCAACAACGTACTAACTGGGTCGTTTAACCTCACTCGGTCAATTGACGCCATACCAGCAACACTACCAGTCACTGATGAACTTACTCGCATACTGGTAGCAGCGGGCGGGCCTTTTACAGCAACACTGGCCGCTGGGGGAGCCAGCGCACTGCGGTCAGTATCAATTAGCAATGCCAGTGACTTTGAAACTCTGACCATTTCCAACATTAGTGCCACCGCAGCTGGGGCAACTGGGTACGTGGTGAGCAGTGCCACTGATTTCTCATCAGGTTCGCAACTAGTACCACTAACTTACCCAATTGTGCTAGCACCCACTGCCAGTACAACTGTAAAATTTTTCTATACGCGCCCAGTGAGTTCGTCAGAGGGGTTGGGTGCCTTTGATAACGCACTCATTATAACCAGTGATTCGGATCTGGGCACAACCACTATACCAGTCACTGTCACAGTAGTTGCACCTGATTTTGATTTTAGCCTAGATCTAGTGGATTATGATCAGATGTACACTTATGTCAACTGGGAAAGTAATGACACTCGCCGTAATCTGGGTATAGCCATTGCCAATCGCTTCTATTTACCCAACACTGATTTTGGTTTAATTAGTGGTACCCGTAGATATGGGCTTTACCGGAAGCCTGATTATGTTGGACTTGATTACTGGACCACAGTGTGTGCTACTAGCTACAGTTCCAACCCTACCTCTACGGCATTTACTGAATTGTTTTTTAATAGTTTAAATCCAGCAAGTGATGATTTTGGAAGATCCTTCTCCAATGCCAAGAGCTTTGATGCCGGCTGGGGCTATGGTGATTTCTATGACCGTTCACTGGTAGACGTTGATGTGGCATCGGGGTCTAACAAATACTACAAGTATTTCATTCGTCCTGAATATGGGACTGTGAAATCCTACACATCAGGCCTTAGTGATTTCAAATTTAACAATTCCTCTGTCTCGGGGACTAGCTCTGCTGCAAAATCGTTTGCAGTGGACAATAACATGGGTAGCGCGCTGCCACCTGCAGTAACACAATCACCAATCACCACAGCCATGGCTAACTCCAGCCCCATTGATGGGCCGAGAGTAAGGTTTGACCCCTTTGATGTACTCAGTGTGGGTGCATATACTGCAACGCTCACAGTCACTGTGACTGCGGTTGATTTAGCTGGTAGCACTGTGACTGTGGCGCGCACTGCTACTGTAAACATAAACGTTACCACAGTTACCAATGGCAACTTGGCCAATTGGCGCAGTGCCGTAGGATACAACAACGCCATAATGGGCATTAGTTACGATCGCATTGATGGCACTGGCTATCTCACAGTGGGAGTTGGGGCAGGTGGTGATGGCTCCCCAGTTGCAGCGCCCACAGGATACGCATACGTGGACGTAGCCAATCTGGGAGCATCGGCTGATAGTAAGTATCGCAGTGGACAGCCACTCTACAAAAGCATTAGCAATACCAAGTGGAGTTCTTTCATGAACATGTATGGGGTTTGGCCAGTAAACCCTGTGCCCACTAGCACTACCCCTGCCGCGGATTTTACAGTGTGTATATCAGTGATTGATGAATCTGATGAATACTCTGCTGAAGATTTCTACAATCTCTGGGCTGCATTTAGAAGCAAGTATCCCACTAGACCTTTTTACTTGTTATGCCCAGGTAACTATGCAAATCTCAATGTGCCGTCAAACTTTTTGGCCGACTCCAACGCGCATGTTATGAACGTCAGTCGTTCAGGCAGCAATGTGGGGCTGCGTGATGACTGGTACGCGTTATGTAATCTGGGGTCAGCAATTGCTGGTACTCGTGTGTTGTTATCAGTTGATGATTCAGGCAGCATGGTTACCAGTACAGTTCAGGCGTCTTATGATTATTTTAAATCTCGTATAGCTAGTTCTACACTTGTGCTAAGTCAGGTGAATATGGGCAATTCTGAAAATTGGATAGCCCCACACGATTCCTACTACATTAGTTATACCCCACAGACACCTAGTGTATTCAATTTCGACCTATACTACGACTTTAATGTGCCAGCCGACGCAGACTATCTAGTGGAGTTCCAATCGGCCGCAGGTGGATATTTGCGTATAGATGGGGTAAATGCGCTGTCTGCCACAGGGGTATCAGCCGCAGCAACCTCTAAGACCATGTACCTTACTGCGGGCACACATCGCGTGGGGTTCGTGATACCCGACTCCAGAAATGACATATACGGTACACCACTGGGAGTGGCGGTGCGCATATCTCGAATCACATCGGGGTCCAACATTTGGACTACACTTGAACCAGTGAGAGCTAGCGCACCTTATCTAAACTGGGGAGAAGTCTACAGGATGCCAATTACTTATGGAGCCCCGGCTGTGTTGAGGTCACGAGATTACGTTATTAAACATGGGTACCTAATGTCAAATGTCAACGGGTCTCGATTAACTGATTTCTTTGGCACCCCAGGGACTGATAGCCAGGGCAGCCTTTTGACAGTTAACCATGATGGGTATGGTAATCTGTCGTTTGATTGGGCTACGCCTGAAAACTTCACCAATAGTGAGTTTCACAACACTACACTGAATAGCATAGTTGATCTGCCCTACTACTATAGCTTCAGTAGCAACCGCATGTTGACCAGCAACCTTGAAAATCTGCTGCCTAACCAACAAACACATCGAATTATTGGTATGACACCAGTAAGTGAGACTACGTCTGTAGTCAATGCCCCTGGGCTAACCTCAGAGAGAAGTTTTGGGTCACCGGGGGTGTATCGTTTTACCGTACCTTCTTTTGCATCTAGGCTGATGATTGACATGTCTGGAGCAGGTGGCGGTGGCGGTGGTGCTGACCGTCGTGATGGTGGAAATGGCCGACCTGGTACGCGTGTTACTGGGGCGTTTAGTGTTACTCCCAACTCAATTCTTGAAATTTTTGTGGGCGCTGGTGGCAATGGCGGAGCTAACGGGCAAAATGTTGCGGGTGGCAGTGGCGGCTGGGGATTCTTGGAAAGCCATGGTGGCAATGGTGGCGTTGCCAGTAGCGGTGGTGGCACGTCTGGTTCAGGTGGTGGTGGTGGCGGTGCGTCAGGCATACGATTTGTCAATACTGGCGAAGTGATAGCAGTTGCTGGAGGTGGCGGTGGTGGCGGTGGTGGCGGGAAAAACACTGTTGGTTTGGATTACCCAGCGCCACAGCAATTGGCAGGCCCAACGACATCTAATATCAATGGTGCTGCCGGTGGTAACCACCCTGGTGACGGTGGTAGTGGTGGCGGTGGTGGTAGTGGGTATCCCACCGGTGGGAAAGGTGGTGACGTCCCACTGGGTGACAATGGTGGGTCGTCTGGTACAGACGGTGGCACATATTCCATCAATGCATCAGTTTCTGCCGTTGGGGTGGCTGGCGGGCTGGGCCAATCTAAAAACCAACGCCCTAGCAGTAAAGGTAACGATGGGTACGTGAAAATCTCGTTCTCAATCTAAAAACGCTAAATACCCAGTACTGGCAAGGGAATGTCATCATCGTTTGACATTCCCTTGTTTCTTTAGTACACTTGCGTCTGTTGTATTTTTATACGACACACAACTCTTAAAAAAGGAGGGCATACCAATGTCTAAGCTATTATCAAAAGTAATAGCGACCACAGTAATAGGCCTGATGTTTTTATCTGGTGGCGTGGCGGCTGCAACTACAGATACTAGCAACAGCAATTCAACAATCGCCGATGAGTCGGCAGCTGTGTTCGCTAAAAATTCTGTTAATTCAAAAGAATTACAGTGTTTAGCCCGTAACATATACTACGAGTCCAGTGATGAACCCCGTCAGGGTAAAATCGCAGTAGGTATGGTTACACTAAATCGAGCAGACCATCCGGATTATCCGGATACTGTTTGTGACGTTGTTAAACAACAAACCCGCGTGGGTGGTCGTACCATATGCCAGTTTAGCTGGTGGTGCACTAAGTCACGCAAACCTATCCGCGATGGAGATGAGAACTGGTTCCAGAGTCTATCAGTTGCGCAATATCTCCTAGATGGCGGGTATGACCGATATAAATCATCGTACGGTTCATTATTGCATTTTCATGCATCACGGATTAACCCTGGTTGGCATAATCTTAAGCGCATGCTGCGCATTGGTGATCATGTTTTTTATGCCAATAGGTCTCAATAGCGGGGTTTTAAGTCACATAAAGGTGTAGCTGGTCTACACCTTTTATTTTGACTGCCATATTTGATACTATTTTTATAAATAAAGATACCATGAGAATACAAGAACTTCTAGAAAAAAAGATCGCAGACCCCACTGCCAGTCAGTGCGCAGTCAAACATTTAAGTAATGTACGTCGGTCCCAGTGTGTATCACTAGGACTAAAGGCTCATGACAGTGAGCATACTGCCGGCACTGGCCGTCAAGGAGTCAATGGTAGCGGAGTTAAGCTCAAGGGAAAAAAGCTCAAGAGTGAAAGGCATGGAGGACCTGTGAAAGATTATGCAGGACCAACTCGTGGTGGCAAACGTCGTCGTTGAAATAAATTCATAAAATAAAAAAGCCTGGCATTTGTCCAGGCTTTTGATATTGTACATTAATTATTTTTTAGCCACTGCATTTGAAATATCATTGACCATATTTAATGGGGCACGTCTGAGTAACGATGGATTGAGCCTAACTACATTAACCCACAGGTCAATTGACTGGTATTGTTCAGGAACATAACTTATCATGCTAGGGTTTGCTTTTACTGCAAATCTACACATCTCAGATGTTATCATATCTTCGGGAACAGCGCTCAACGCCTTGTAATTCTTATGCACTACATCGTTATAAAAATCAGGTGTTTTGAACTGAGTTGGTATCTCTTTCGTGGCATTTTTCATACCTGATGCCATTGCATCAATGCACATGTCTCGTGATCTCAGTTTCAGTGGAACGTGGCCCAACATATGACCAGATGTAAGCACTGCCTGGCGGCACACTTTTTCAGTTTTGTATTTTTCAGGTATATCGCGTAGTGTGTCACCATTAACAGTAACAGCACTTAAACAAATGTTTTCATCAACTAACTTTTCTGGAACATCACGGATGCTCCAACCGTTGTTAGCTACTGCGTATTTGCATAGTTTCTCAGTTCTCAGTTCTTCAGGCACAAATCTCAAAGTGTCACCTGCTTTTTTTACTGCTGTGATTGCGATGTCTTCATAATTTTGAATATTGGTATTGACTTGTTCCAACACATAGGGTTCAGTAATAACCATTTGCTTAACCAACTTTGGATCTTTGCTAATGCGTGAAGGTGCTTGTAGCAGTAGTGCCATACGGGTCTCTTCATCAACTCCGTCATTAACTTCCACACGGTCATAGTCATCAGTTTTGGGATTGTATTCCCAAGTATAACCAGTAACTACTTCTACTACTCGTTCTTCCCATTTGTGGAGGTTTTCCGGTGCATGCAAAACTAGCGTGGGATCATCTGCGATAGCAGCACCCCAAGACATTAAGTTGTCAGGGTTGGCTAGCAACTTACCAATGGCAGGGTTGGCGTTGACAACTAAGTCTTTGTACTTTTGCTTGAATGCATCGGGCATGTTTAATGCGCTGATGGGCCTAACTTGAATCTGTGACGAAATCAGTTCAGGTTTGTTTTGATCAATGTAGGCAAGATTTTTTTCGTTGAGGTCAAACACATTAAAGTTGGCACCAGGATTGTACTGGTAGTCAGTGGGTGCAATACCTCGGATTTGATCCCACAACAGTAACTTGATAATTTGTGGGTGATACTTTTCATCTGGCTTCTGATTGTTCACAGCCTTCATCTCCCCCAGTGTTCCATCAGGTTCTAAAATAAACGTGCAAATGACTTGGCTGTTTCGATTGCGCAAGCTGAGTATGCGTTGATCAGGCTGATGCTGGCCCATAACGTTGCCACAATGCCCACCACTGCGCCCCTCTTCTGGGCAGTAAGCCCGGTCCACAAACCACCAGGCAGTGCCATCGGCGAACTCAAACAGTTTGTAGTCACCTTGTTGCACTGGAACACCCTGAGTTTTAGACTGAGTTGAGCGCCAGCGTTCCTCCAGTTGGCGCAAATCTGCAATCACTTGCCCGATGGGCTTAGACTGGTATTGGTAATCTTCTATGGGCTGGTAATTGAACCCGTAAAAGTGCATTAAGTCCACGGACAATGCACGGATATCAATCCACTCGTAGTTGCCAATCTCCCGAGGAGTCAGTGTTCCAGCTATCTGGCCGCGTAAGATTTTTAGAAACCAGACCACACGTTCAGATTTCTTTAGCGTGGCTTTGGCCCATTGCACCCATTCATCAATGTATTCCGCAGCGTGTGGAAATTTTTGTTTCATTGACACGACCATGCTGTCATAAGCCGCTTCCATAATAAATTCTCTTGCTCTCATTGGCGATTCCTTATAGTGTTATTTATTTGGTAGTTGACATCACCGACGCTTCACGTATAATAGTGGCATACACGGAAATACTACATATGAACGATACTTGCGACAGCGTAATCCGATTGCTGGAAGCAGATGCTAGCCGACTAAACAAAGAAGCCATTCTGGAAGCGCAAGCCTCCGCTGGAAACGACGAGTTGTTTGAAGGAATTCGCTTGGCACTGGACTGCATGGTAACTTTTGGTGTCAAAAAAGTGCCCAGTCACGGTGGACCAGACGGGCAGGGGCTGCCCTGGGCAGCATTCAGGGAACTGGCCATGCTGCTGTCTACTCGACAGCTTACTGGTAACGATGCTCGCAAAGCAATTGATCTAGCACTTGGCGCTAGTAAGCAATCAGAGTGGAATGACTGGTATCGCCGAATCCTCATTAAGGACTTGCGTTGTGGTGTCAGTGACAAAACTGTGAACAAAGTAACTGCTAAAAAGTGGCCCAAGTACGCAGTGTCAGTGTTTAGCTGCCAACTGGCACATGACAGCACTAATCACGAGTCCAAGGTCAACGGTAAAAAGCTGATTGAAGTTAAACTAGATGGCGTCCGTGTACTTACTATCGTGTATCCCAACGGGCGTGTTGATCAGTTCAGTCGCAACGGTAAAGAGCTGGTTAATTTTGAACACATTTGCCAGCAGTTTGCTGCAATAGCACCTGCTCTGGAACGTGCATATGTGTTTGATGGTGAAGTAGTAAGCAGCAGCTTCCAAACACTTATGAAGCAAGTGCATCGTAAGGACAATGTGCAATCAGCTGATGCCACACTGATGCTATTTGACGTCATACCACTGAGTGAATTCCGTGCAGGCATCAGCTCATTGGGCCAGAAACGAAGGAGCCGTCAGCTCCAGTCTTTTGCCCCACTGTTTTCCAAATGCAGCGCCATTGATGTCATTGATCAGGAACTAGTTGATCTTGACACGTTTGTGGGTGAACTTCGGTTTAAGGAAATTAACCAAGATGCAATCAATCGTGGACTTGAAGGCATCATGATCAAGGATCCTGAGGCATTGTATGAATGTAAGCGTAGCGTAGCTTGGCTCAAGCTAAAACCTTATATTGAAATCAGTCTCACAGTTACTGCAGTTGAAGAAGGTACTGGAAAGAACGCTGGGCGCATGGGCGCACTGGTTTGCGCTGGTGAAGATGACGGTAAAACCTACTGTGTAAACGTGGGCTCGGGATTTAGTGATGAGCAGAGAGACGAAATTTGGCAGAGCCGTGACGCAGTAGTTGGGCAAGTTGTTGAAATTCGTGCCGATGCTGCAACTCGGAGTCAGGATAGCGAAGAAGTGTGGTCGCTGCGATTCCCACGGTTCCGTGGATTCCGTGGATTTGTGGCTGGTGAGAAAATTTAATGGCCAAAGACGATATTATTGAAATGTTGGGAGTTGTGGAAAATGTATTGCCCAACTCCATGTTCCGTGTTCGATTGGAAAATGATGTGCTAGTACTAGCACATATTAGTGGAAAAATTCGCAAACATCGAATTCAGATACTACTAGGGGATCGAGTTCGAACTGAGTTATCAGTGTATGACCTCAGCCGTGGGCGTATAACTTATAGGGAACGCTAATGGTCAAGAGACTCATACCCAACAACGTCACTGTTAGTGAACAGTTCGCTCTTTATAACAAATTCCATCAGCAGTACCAGCAGTGGTTTGGAGATAGATATGCATCTTCATCAAAATTGCATACCCACTTGTGTGTATGCTCTAATACTGTTATTGACGATTTTTTTGCTGATACTGGTATTAAGTGTCAAAATAATAATTGGAGTGGTAAACCACTTTCCCCCGTGATTGAAGACTATAAAAAATACACTGTATTTTTGCTCAAGTATTCCTGAAAACTAGCTCCCTTTTTAGGGAGCTTTTTCTTTGCGTTGATAAATACTTGCCTAATACAAAATAAAAGGAGATGTATTTAAATCGTGGCAAAAGACGATATTATAGAATTATCTGGTGTGGTTGAGTTAGTACTCCCCAACTCTATGTTTAGAGTTAGATTAGAAAACCAAGCACTAATACTGGGTCATATTAGTGGTAAAATTAGAAAAAATCGAATTCAAATTCTCAACGGTGATAGGGTTACTGTTGAACTTAGTCCCTACGACCTTACTCGAGGCCGAATCACATACCGCACTAAATGAAAAAGCCCGTATAGAACGGGCCAATGTTATTGCAAATAGTATTTCCAGCTGGGGTGTATGTGATCCCAGCCCAACCTCTTCCTACGTTCTGCAAGCTGAAAGTAATTGGGTCGCCAGGGTTTAACAAGCGGCTTAAATTTGTTACCGTTGCCTTTGGCTGAATTACATGGGCCGCATGCACAAACGGAGTTTTCCCAAGTACTCAACCCGCCACGACTTTGCGGGATTACATGATCCAGTGTGGCAGAACGTTTGTTGACATTCACCCCACAATACTGGCACTGATAGTTGTCACGCAAGAAAACATTATGCTTTGTATACCTAGCGGTAGTTTTCTTTTTCTGAAACTCATGTAGCATCATCACTGCTGGCACGCGAGTGTTCCAGCTAGCAGAATGTACAATCCAATCGTCATGCCATTCCAGCACTGTGGCCTTATTGGACACTAGGTACCTAATGGCTTCCTCCCAAGAGATAGTGCTCAGTGGTAGAATGCTGACTGGGGTCGCATCAGCGTTTAATAATAATGTTGCGCTCATGACATAATATGTGTTCAGTGTTAGTCTAAATTATAACATTAGTTTGTATTTTTCGCAACTAAATATCATTACGGCATGAAGTTACCAAGGTAACTTGCACAAGGAACCAAAATGAAAGCAACTGATATTATTAGGGATGTACTAGATTTGATAGACCGAATTGATTGCACCTCTGTCGAGGACACTAGCAGCACAACTGAAGTGCAGACTGGTGTTGACACTAATCGTTTTAAACACATTTTTGATCTTCTCTCTGCGGAGCGCAATCAAACCTACAGTAATACCCCTGGGGAAGCAGTAGCACCCGTTGAGGCTGTCACAGTGGATGCTGGGGGTGGTTGGAACGGACCAAAAAATCCCGCAGATATGAAATCCAATAGCATTAGCATGTACCCTAACTTTCAAGCCAACAGGGGTAATTAATGGATATACAAGTACAAAGCTTTCTTAACAGCGCAACAAAACTAACAGTCAGCGTTAGCAGTTCTACCACTGTGGCCCAATTAAAATCACTAGTATATGCTGCTGAAGGTGTTACAACTACCATAATGAGTTTTTATTTTGATAGCGTTGAATTAGCATCCACTGCTACCATGGCAGTCATCGGCGCGACTACTGGGACTTACATAGGTAGTAGTAACACAATCGCAGCATTGCCCACCAAAGAGGAACGTCAGGTTGCTAAGTTAGAACTAGCTCAACTTAGACGACAAGCCGGTGGAGATACAAGCGCGACATTCTACAGAAGTCATAATGTATATGATGTAGATTTGCTAGCAGACAAATATACTAACAACACTACTGTTGGAACTACCAGCACATTAGTGCAATCTAGACCTTGGACAACATAATGGCAGTTGATCGTTATCAGAACAGCACTAACTATGTGCATCCTCAGGAGAGCAATCTTCTAAATGCACATAAAGCCATGGAATACGATTTCAATGGTCAACCTGTCTTGCGTACAGACTTATCGGGGATTGATCATACCAGTTCTAATAGATTAAAGGTTAGTGAAAAGCAAGTTACTTTCTATAACACTAGTCTGTACGGTCTTGGCACAGACGTGTGGGGTTACTCAACTACTTTATCTGCTACTGCCACACACGATGCTAACAAGGCAGCCTGTGTATTAAAAACATCCACAACTACTAACTCTGAAGTCATCAGACAAACGCTAAAGGTGATGAACTACGTTCCCGGTCGCCCAGTGGAGTTCAGTCTAGCATTTCAAACACAACAGGCCACAGGTGCTAGAACTCGTGTAGGGGTGTTTGATGAGAACAATGGCATCTACTTTGAAAAAGATGAGAACAATGAGTTTTGGTGTGTGCTTCGTTCTAAAAGCACAGGTGTAGTATTAGAAAACAGAGTCAAACGTTCAGACTGGAACGGCGATCGACTAGATGGCACAGGCCTTAGCACAATTACAGTCCCTCCAGGCAAGATGCAGATGGTTAGATTTGACTACGAATGGTACGGTGCTGGTGCCGTAATGATTAACTTTATTATTGATAATCATAAGCACACAGTTCATACATTTTACACAGGCAACCGAGAAGCCGTTTCTTGGTCTGCTACTCCGTTTCTTCCTATAAGACAGGAAATTAAAAACATTTCTGCTACTACAGAAAGTTTTCTTACACTGTATTCTACTAGTCTGTCTATGGAGGGTTCATCGACTAGTTTTGGCGTACCTAAAATTACAGGCATTCCATTACCCGGATTAAATTTATCCACAGCATTTACCTATGTGCCCACAGTAAGTATTAGACTAAAACCTGATCAACTTAACGCGGTAGCATTTATTGAAGAAGTACAGGCATTTACTGTAGACAACAGTTTCCTGACATTTAGAATTATTAAAAACGCTACATTGTCAAATGGCGGCACATTAACTTGGACTGACTTTAACACCAATAGCAGTAGTGTACAGGTTAATACAGATGCTACATCAGTTACAGGTGGTGAAGTTATTGCTCTAGGTATTGTTCCGTTAAACGGAGCGCCGTATCACTTAGATGGCAACACTGGAGTATTTCAAATTGGCCGCACAAGTTTAGGAACGATCAGCGATGTCTATACACTAGCATTGTCGCCCGCAAAGAACAACGTGACAGCATTAGGTACATTACGCTGGCGCGAACAGAGATAAGTATTACTATGAAAAAACTATTATTAACCCTATTATTAGCAGCGGCAGCAATTCCTGCCCTAGCACAAAAAACACCTCAAGGTGTGACATATGATGCACAAGTTGTGCGAGTCAACGATGGTGACACTGTAGTCATTGCTGCTCCATTTTTGCCAAAACCATTAAAACCTGAACTGGCAGTTCGTGTGTACGGTGTCGACACACCTGAAAAAGGATTTAGGGCTAAATGCGAAAGTGAAAACCAACGTGGGCAGGCGGCCAGCGCATTTACCAAACAGGCAGTTGCCCAAAGTACAACACGCCAAGTCGTATTATATGACTGGGATAAATTCGGAGGCAGAGTGTTGGGTGATATCTTATTGGATGGACAAAGTTTAAGGGGTCTGCTAATTGCCAATGGGTTTGCCCGTGCATACTTTGGTGAAGCTAAACAAAGTTGGTGTGAATAAATAAGGCTATGAGAGCAAAAGAATTCACAATTAATGTACCAATAACTATCAGTATATCTGGAGATAATGATCCGGTGGTATCTGCGGGATCAACTGATCAAGCTGAACTAGACCAAAACCCAGTTATGGTGGCTCCGCTACAGCAGCAATTAGAACTACAAAAAGCTGAACTAGGTAAAGCTAGCCCAGTTATTAATAAATTAACAGCCCCAGATCAAGTAGGCCATGTGACCACGCCGTCAGACGACACTGGTGATTTGATTATGTTACTAAAATCTCTGTTGGGTCGTTAACCCTGTATGCCAATTCAAAAAATCAAATCTGGTAGATTAATAACAGAAACTGTTGACACTTTTATTGGTCAACCAGGTACGATTTGGTTTGATGAATACACTGGTGACCTCAGAATTCATAACGGGTTACCAGGTGGCTCTCCTGTTACAATCGGTACTGGTAATGCAGTAGCTGGTGCTAATGGCGCAACTGGTGCTAGTGGCTTTAGTGGAGTAGCTGGAGTTAGTGGATTTAGTGGAGTAGCTGGTGCTAATGGCGCAACTGGTGCTAGTGGCTTTAGTGGAGTAGCTGGAGTTAGTGGATTTAGTGGAGTAGCTGG
>JACCDQ011454880.1_pt1 | contig 30213 bp, 22 predicted proteins | sample 7446031 | NCBI WGS metagenome assembly JACCDQ01 (sample SAMN15323442, study PRJNA562643) | freshwater metagenome | isolation source: river surface water | place: USA:Blue River Watershed | collected 2017-08-17 | reverse complement strand
TTGGCGATATGTCAGCGTAATTGCCTCATCTCCCGGCTCATTGGGTTCATAAATAATGGCAGCTTGCTCTGGAATGGTTTTCAAATGACGGTCCAGCGCATTTGCTGTAATGTTCATTTGACCGTCTTCAAACCATTTGACTGAATAGTCGTCAAAACTCCAATCAAGGACTTTGGTAAATGGCTTAATCCAGTCGAACTCGTTGGCAACATCAGCCCAAAATTGTTCAGGTTGATTCACACTCTTCGCATACGCTTCGTGGTATTGTGCTAAGGTATTAATTCTCATTGTGTTATTGGTCAAATTCACCGCGCAAAGCAAAATAGCCGAAAAGGCTCATGCCAACCGTGATGAAGGGGGCTAAAATAAAAGTGTAAATAATAGCTGGGACGAGGTCGTTACCGCCTTTTTCCCATAAAGGTATCGCTTGAAAATAGACGAGGTATAATCCTGTCGCAATTCCTAAAATCATCCAAACGATTCCTAAAAGTCGTTTAAGGCCGTTTAGTTCAATTTCTTTCTTGATTTTGGCATCTTTCATATAGACTAATCCAATGATCAAGCAGACCGATATCATCGCGATAGGGTAGTTTAAGCCTTCCAAATAGGGTTTCGCGATACTAGAATCTTTCGAAGCCGTTGTGACTAAAAAAGTCGCAATGGCAGGCATTAGTCCGCCAAAAATTCCATTTCCAATGTGATACGGGAAGGACATGGACGTATATCGAATTTTAATGGGGAATAGCTCAACTAAAAATGCGGCAATGGGGCCATACGCCATGCTGACAAAACTGATTAGACAGAAAATTAAACCAATTAATTTCCACTGAATCGAGGAAGGGACATGAATTTTTGCCCCTGTATCCATGAAAGTTTCCGTGCTTCCATCCGTAAATGTTTTGACAGTATTTCCATTTTCGTAAGTGATCAAATGGGTGATTTCAGTTTTTTGTTTCGTGTCAACTAAATCGTACATGGTCGAAAAGATGGGTCTATACAAAATTAGTGCGAATGCCATGCCAGCCAACATGATTCCTTTGCGACCAATTTTGTCGGAAAGTGCTCCAAAAAATACAAATAATGGGGTTCCGGCAAGTAAACCGATGACCAAGATGAGGTTTGTTTGTGTTTCCTCGAGCCGACAAATTTTGAGTAAAAAGGTTTGCGCGTAGAATTGTCCGGTGTACCAAACAAGTCCTTGACCCATGGTTGCTCCAAACAAGGCTAATAAGACAAATTTCAAATTTAATTTATTTCCAAATGATTCTTTAAGTGGGTTGACCGCAACATTTCCGCTGGCTTTGGCTTCTTCAAATAAGGGCGATTCAGCCATATTTTTCCGCACAATAATTGAGCCAATCACCATGACAATGGAGATGAGAAAAGGGATTCTCCATCCATAGGCATCAAATTCTTCTGGAGATAAAATGCTGCGTGTCAGCATGATTACTCCTAATGAAATAATTAATCCCAGCGTTGCTGTGGTTTGAATCCAGGAGGTGTAAAAGCCTCTTTTATGAGCGGGGGAATGTTCCGCTACATAGGTTGCGGCTCCACCATATTCGCCACCTAGTGCCAATCCTTGTAGTAATCGTAGAATTAAAACCGAAATAGGGGCCAAGGCACCGATACTTTGATAGGAGGGAATTAATCCAATGCCAAATGTGGCTCCACCCATTAACATCAATGTGACCATAAAGGTGTATTTCCGACCGATCACGTCTCCAATTTTTCCAAAAAATAATGCGCCAAAGGGTCGAACAACAAAACCTGCTGCAAAAGTCGCCAAGGTATTTAAAAATGCTGCTGTGGGATTGTCTGTTGGGAAGAATTTGGTCGAAAGAACTGTCGCCAAACTACCAAATATATAGAAGTCGTACCACTCAATCAGGGTGCCAACTGACGAGGCGCCAATGATATAGCTTAATTTTTTATTCACAGGTTTAGAATTTTAGCACAAGATATTGATTTTTTGGCTAAAATTACGCTCTGTAAATATTCGAAAAATGACTGAATTTAAAGAAACACAGCGGTTCACCCAGTGGTGGTTGTGGTTAATCCTGGTTGGTGTTTGGGCTTCGATGATTTATACATTTATTCAAGAGCCTCCTGAATCGGTTGTTGCCTATTTTGTGACGATTTTTATTGGATTGAGCTTGCCCGTTTTGTTCTGGCAAATGCGTCTCCTTACCCGGATTACTCCCCAAGGGATTTATGTTCGATTTATCCCCTTTCACTTCAAAGAGCAATTTTATGCTTGGGAATCAATTGAATCTGCTCAAGTTCGTACCTATAGTCCTCTGTTGGAATATGGTGGCTGGGGAATTAAATATGGGTTCAACGGACAAGGAAAAGTATTTAATGTGGCTGGGAATCAAGGACTCCAATTAGTATTTAAGTCGGGAGCGAAATTGTTAATAGGGACACAAAAGCCAACTGAAATTCAGGCTGCTCTGCCTGTGTAGAATATCAAGTCCTTGGACAATTTATGTCAATAAAAAAACGTTCGCAAGTTAGAGCAGCTACGCTGCCGGGGTCATGACCCCGGCAGCGTTTCCCACCGCGCGCGGCTGAAGGCCGAAAGCGCGAAATGCAAAAATAAAGCCGTAACTTGCGGCATCATTATGAGGATGCTTGTTATTTCCAGTTATTACTCATAAGCACACATCTTCATTTTATATGACATTTCAAGACTTACACCTCATTGAGCCAATTCTAAAGGCGCTCAGCGAGGAGGGTTATTCTAACCCAACACCTATTCAAGCGCAAGCTATTCCGATTGTTCTCAAAGGCACCGACCTATTAGGTTGCGCCCAAACGGGTACTGGAAAAACAGCTGCTTTTACCTTGCCTATCATCCAATTAATGGATGCCAAGCAAACGTTTCAAAAACCGAAAAAAATCCGAGCATTAATTGTAACACCCACAAGGGAATTAGCGATTCAAATCGGAGAGAGTTTTAAAGCGTATGCTCGTCACACTTCCCTGAATTACACCGTAATTTTCGGTGGAGTAGGGCAGAGTCCACAAGTTTCAGCACTTCGTGCCGGCGTAGACGTGGTTATTGCCACACCCGGCCGCTTATTGGATTTAATGAATCAAAAACATCTATCCATTGCTAATGTTGAATATTTTGTTCTGGATGAAGCGGATCGTATGCTCGATATGGGCTTTATTCATGATGTAAGAAAGCTTTTGGCAGCGCTTCCTCGCCAGCGTCAATCACTCTTTTTCTCGGCTACTATGCCGCCTGAAATTGTTCAATTGGCTGCCTCTATTTTGCGAAACCCAGCGGAAGTTTCTGTAACTCCAGTCTCATCTACTGTGGAAATTATCAATCAATCGGTCTATTTTGTTGACAAAAACAACAAGAACACCCTGCTTTTGGATATCCTCGAAGATACCAAAATCAAAACGGCCTTAGTCTTTACGCGGACCAAACATGGTGCGGATAAAGTTGTAAAGGTATTGTTGAAAGCTAGTATCAAGGCGGAAGCCATTCACGGAAATAAATCCCAAAATGCTCGTCAAACGGCTCTGAAAAACTTCACCGCCCAAACGACCCGCGTGTTGGTCGCGACCGATATCGCTGCCCGTGGAATTGATGTGGATGATTTGGAATATGTCATTAATTTTGAGTTACCGAATATCCCCGAAACCTATGTTCACCGGATCGGTCGGACAGGTCGTGCAGGTGCGAACGGTACCGCAATTTCCTTCTGCGATATTGAAGAAAAGGCATATTTAAAGGATATCGAGCGTTTAATTGGCAAAAAAGTTCCTGTGATTGAAGCTCATCGCTATCCGATGAAGGTTTTAACGGTAGAAAAGAAGGCCAAACAAGGTCCTCCGAATCGCGGTGGAAAACCAGCTGGACCTGGTGCCGCAGCTAAACCAGCTGAAAACCCACGTTCATTCGATAAAGCCAAAGCTGGCCGTAAATGGTACGGCAAGAAGAATACATATTAAGATGAAAAATACACTTTTGGTCATTGCGGGTCCTACGGCTGTTGGCAAAACAGCTCTATGTGTCGAAATGGCCAAAAGTTTTGATACCGAAATCATCTCCGCCGATTCCCGGCAATTTTACCAAGAATTAAGCATTGGAACTGCAAAACCGAGCCTAAATGAACAGGGTGGGGTCAAGCACCATTTCATTGATTCTCATTCCATTCATGATTATTTTTCCCCTGGTGACTTCGAGCGTGAAGCTTTGAAAGTCCTTACGGATTTATTTCAAACCAAAGACATCGTCATCTTAACGGGTGGTTCGGGTTTATACCTGAAAGCGCTGATGGAAGGCTTGGATAATATGCCCGATGTAGATTTGAATTTACGTGCTAAATTGATGGATGCCTTAGCCGAAAAGGGTTTGGAGCCACTCTACACGCAGCTTCAAGACTTAGATCCCGAATATGCGGCGAAGGTTGATTCCCAAAATCCCCAACGGGTTGTTAGAGCTTTGGAAGTATGCTTGTCAACAGGTAAATCCTATACATCCTTCCGAAATCAGCAAAAAGCGTATCGCCCGTTTGAGATGATTAAAATTTGCCTGGACCGACCGCGAGAAGAATTATATGCGCGAATTGATTTGCGCATGGATATGATGTTAGCTGCCGGATTGATCCAGGAAGCCAAAGATTTCGAAGCCTTTCAAGACCGTTATGCGCTAAAAACCTTGGGGTATAAAGAAGTCTACGGTTATTTCAGAGGGGAATACAATGAATCGGAAATGATTCGCTTGTTGAAACGCAATTCAAGGCATTATGCCAAAAAGCAATTAACCTGGTTTCGTCATCAGGATGATTTTGAATTTATTCATCCCGATAAGGCTTTGGCCTACATTCAAGCTAAACTTAAATAAGCTTCTAAGCCACCGGTGACATTTTGAACATGATAACCTTTGGCAGCAAGGAGCCGACAAGCGATTAAGCTTTGCGTTCCATTGTAACAAATCACGGTGTATTGTTGTGTCTGATCTAATTCCTCAATTCGAGCTAATAAATCATCAAGCGGGATGTGAATGCCCCCTAAATCAAAATCCGCTCGTTCCCTGGGCGTTCGAATGTCCAAAAGGGAAAGAGCGGATAAATTTTCCTTGAAGTCCTTCGTGGAAATGGATTGCATCTTAATATCCGGCAGCCTGCCACGCAAGCATACCTCCTAAAACATTGCGCACATTCGTAAATCCTTCACTGGCTAAATATTCTTTAGCACGACCTGAACGCGCACCCGAACGGCAATGAATTAATATTTCTTGGTCTTTCCAAGCTTCGATTTCCTCCAAACGGTCAGGCAATTCTCCTAATGGGATTAGTTTTGCACCAATGTTGAATTCATCAAATTCATGTTCTTCGCGGACATCGATCAGGTTCAAATTTTCCCCCTTGTCCATACGCTCTTTTAATTCTTCAATTGTAATGTCCATAATTATTGATCTTCGCCACCCACAACCCATAGGTCGATCAGGTCGCCAGGTTTAACACTTGTTCCTTCGCAAGTCGCACAGGTTTGTTTGAAAACAGTTCCTGCAGGAAATGCGTCATTAGCCTCGTAGGTAATTTTTCCAACCTTTAAGTTCATGCCTGCCAAAATAAGGGTCACCTCATCCATCGGTTTGCCGACAAAATCAGGAATTTCCATTTCCACATCAGCCGTTCCATTGCCAATATATAAGTCCACCATAGTCCCTTTCGGAATACTGGCACCCGCTTCGATTTTTTTACCAAAGGCTTGTACTTCAATAACTTCCTTAATTCGTGGATCATTTACTTCATGTACAATTCCTTTGCGTAATCCTGCAATGTATAATTGTTGCTCCGCACTACGAACCGATAAGCCTACCAAAGTTGGCAATTTAATCGTTGGCGGTGTTTCTGAATTGATTGTAATATAAATTTTACGTCCCGACTTTACCAGTGCATTTGGCAAAGGATATTGTGATAATACAGTCAAAGGAGGCTTATCGGCCGTATAAGTGCAATCCGCAACTTCATAGGACAAATCATTCGCTCCGATCGCCTCTTCCATTTTCTCTACCGTCATTCCCTTTAAATTAGGAACTTGTATGGTTTCGCCGTGATGCGTACTCCAAGGTAAATACACAAAGAAAAAGCCAAAGAATAACACAAGAAACAAAGCAATTAAAATCGCGATGTGTGTGAATAAGTCCTTCTTGGATTGAGTTGGTATTTGAGCCATGTTTGGAAATACGTATTTGTTGCAAGATAGCTAAAAGTCGACATTTGGGCGATATGTCGGGATAGAATTTTTGAGTCAATATGGGAGAGGGAGAAATAGTCGCTAGTCACTAGTCCGGAGTCCAAAGTCCGGAGTCCAAGGGTTTAAGTTTAGAGTCCAACGTTAAAATTCCACCTCTAATCTCCATTTCTAATGTCGTCCAACGCCTAAACTAAAATCCGAAGCTAAAAGTCTTAGCACGATTCACATACTTCGGACTAGTGACAAGTGACTAGTGACAAGTGACTAGCGACTAGCGACTATATAAAAATCCGAAGCTAAAAGTTCTAGCATGATTTACATACATCGAACTTTCAACTTCGGACTCTTAACTCTTAATTCTTAACTAATATTTAAAAACCTTATCTCCCGCCATCACTTCTTGTGTCTTCTCATCAAAGGTAACTCGTTGGCCTGTACGATAAGCCGCATTCGACATAATCGTTGCGATCGAGTGCTGGTATCCTGCCTCAATCGGTGCATTAGGTGTTTTCCGTGAACGAACACATTCCATCCAGTTTTTAATGTGATTAAAGGTTAAGGAATCACCTCCCGTATCAGCATCAGTCGCAACTTTTGCCCCCTCAATCTTCATTGTTGGCAATAGATTTGCTTGTAAACCCATCGCTTTTGCCTCACGCTCACGCAATCCGCCATTCGGTGAAATGGTGTTTGTATCCAAGTTTAATTCACCGCCATTTGAATAGTAAATCTCCTTGGTTCCTCCCGCAGAATTTGAGAAGCGTGAGGTAAACTGTACTTGGAAACCTTTATCTTTCTGTCCGTAATCGAATACGACGGTTAAGGTATCAGCATTTTTCCGACCGTCATTCCATTGGTAAATTCCACCATTGGCAACCACTGAATTTGGATGTTTTAAGCCCGTAAACCAGTGAACGGTATCGATTTGATGCGACATCCATTGACCTGGAATTCCAGATGAATAGGGCCAAAACAAGCGATATTCTAAATATTTACGTGGATCAAAGGTGTCTGCCGGACGGTTCATTAAGAAGCGCTTCCAGTCGATATCAGACTCCTTTAAGATGCTCGTTAATTCCGGACGTCTCCAGCGGCCCGGTTGATTCACATTCCACATCAACTCTACCATTTTAATATCTCCGAATTTCCCAGATTTGATAAATTCTTCAGCAGCCCAATAGTTTTCGCCTGACCGACGTTGCGATCCGATTTGAACAATTTTACCCGATTCCTTCACGGCTTTTAATACCGCACGGTTATCTTCCATGGTTTCTGCCAAAGGCTTCTCCGTGTAGGTATCGCATCCTGCTTTTACTGCCTCGATGGTATGCAAAGCATGCTGGAAGTCGGCCGTTGATATGAATACCGCATCAATTCCTTTGGCAGAATAGAGCTCCTCATTATTACGATAGGTCTGAATCGTGCCACCTAATTCCTTTTCTAAATAGGCTTTACCTTCTTCACGTCTACGGTTCCAAAGATCCGAAAGGGCTACCATTTCAAAATTCATGCCCTTCGATAGGGCCTTGAATGGAGGAACATGCGATGCGCGGTGACGATCTGAAAAGCCGACACACGCCACGCGAACACGGTCGTTTGCCCCAATAATCTTACTGTACGATTTGGCGCTAAATGCAAGTGTTCCCAGCGTTGCCAATGCACCCTTTTGAATAAATGATCTTCTTTCCATGAATAGGTTTAGTTAATTTCTCTGATTTTGATGTTTTTGTAAAACACGGAATCTCCATGCTCTTGAAACAAGATAGGTCCCTTATCTTGCATCCCAAATCCTTCCCATTTGGCATGCTTGCTATGTGCCACAAGCACCTTGAAAATATTGCTTTTGCGTTCGTATTCTAAAACTTTAAAGCCGTTCAACCAGTGTTGAACGATGTTGTTCGGGTAAACGATGATGCGTGCTTGATTCCAATCGCCCACTTTTCTTCTGAAACGAGGGTCCAACTTGTTAGAAGGGATAATGTCATATAAACTAGCCAACGTCCGATTTCCTACGGTACCTAATTTGGCATCTGGATGTTTGGCATCATCTAATACTTGATATTCTAATCCGATTGCCGACTTCCCCGAATCGTAGGTTTCATTCACAAAATACTTAACGCCAGAATTAGCTCCGTCCGTTAATTTGAAATCAAAAGTCAATTCGAAACTGCCAAATTGATCATTCGTTAAGATGTCTCCCCCATTAACTGACTCTTGTCCTCCGGAACTGTTCACGTGCAAAGTTCCATCCTCAACGGTCCAAACCGATGGAGGTGCAGTAGTTTTGAATGCCGAACGGAATCCAGTTAAATCCTTTCCATTGAACAATAATTTGAATCCTTCAGCCTTTTCTTGCTCTGAAAGGTTGTTTAACATATAATTATCCACAACCGTTTTTCCATCCAAAGGACGAGGTTGCATGTCTTTTCCCGTTTGAATTCGGATGTTTTTCCACATCACTTGCATGCCCGGTTTCATGTTGCCATAGATGCCATGTACTTGAAATGCGATGAATCCTTTGGCAGTCATATCGTCGACTAAATAAGTTACTGGAACCTCATTGATCCAAGTACGAATCGTATTTCCAATCGCCTCGATGCGGTAGTGATTCCAAACATCACCTAATTGAAACGCTTTTTTTGCTTCCGGTTTTAATTCGTTTTGAGATAACCACCCACGACGAGATTCGTCATAAATACCGCCCGACCAGCCGCGTGTCGAAGGGTCGATTTCCGCTTGATACCCATGAACAACGCCGTTATTATACGTAGGAATAGATAAGCTACGGAATTGAATACCTGAGTTCATGTTATTATCCACCTTTACGTCGACCTCAAGAATAAAATCGCCGTATTCCTGTTCCGTTGCCATGAAGGAATTTCCTGTACTAGGGACTGTGGTTCCTACCATAACCCCATCTTTCACTTCATATACGGCTTTGCCGCCTAATTGTTTGAAGCCCTTAAAGGTTTTTCCATCAAAAAGCTTCGTCCATTTTTGGGCATTTGATTCAATTGATAAGCACAAGAGCGATGCGCTCACGGCTAAGAGTAATTGTTTTTTCATAGTTCTATTTTATTGACTTCTAAAGGAAGCTCAACGCTGAAATTTACTCATTAATCAGTAAATATTTCTGTTTGCTTATCGGGGTCAAGCAGGTTAAAAAATACTGATGTTCGAATTGGCGCGTTTTCCCACTATTCTATTACTTTTGTAGATTAATTTTATAGCCTGATGCAAAAACAAACAAAAGCCATCCGTATTCAAGCCGAACGTTCTCAAAACCGGGAACATTCTGTACCCTTATATTTGACATCCAGTTTTACTTTCGAAGATGCTGAAGAGGGTCGTGCCATTTTCGCTGAAGAGAAGTCGGGGAATATCTATTCTCGCTACATGAATCCCAATGTGGATGAGTTTGTAGAGAAAATGGTGATGTTGGAAAATGCGGAAGACGGACTTGCTTTCTCAACGGGTATGGCTGCGATTTTTGCTTCGATGGCTGGTTTGTTGAAAGCAGGGGATCACATTGTTGCCTCAAATGCACTATTTGGTTCATGCATCCAAATCTTAACAAAAATCACAGCTAAATGGGGAATCGAATGCACATTTGTTCCTGGGGCTGATTTGCAGGCTTGGGAGGCTGCTATTAAACCGAATACGAAGTTTTTATTCTGCGAATCGCCGTCTAATCCTGGCTTGGAATTAATCGATTTGAAGGCATTGGCCAACTTGAAAAAGGGACGTGATATTGTCTTAGCGGTTGATAATTGTTTCGCAACGCCCATACTACAAACGCCTTTGGATTTAGGGGCCGACTTAGTTATTCATTCGGCAACGAAATACATTGATGGTCAGGGGCGTGTTTTAGGAGGCGTTATTTGTGGTAAAAAAGTGTACATGGATGAGATTCGTTTCTTTGCACGTCACACCGGACCCTCTTTGTCTCCTTTCAATGCTTGGATTCTTTCAAAGAGTTTAGAGTTGTTGGATCTTCGGATGCAGAAACATTCAGAAAACGCCCAAGCCTTAGCTGAGGCATTGGATGGCCACGCTGCTTTGGTGCAAGTGAAATACCCATTTTTGAAATCACATCCACAATACGATTTGGCTAAACGCCAAATGAAATATGGTGGAGGAATCTTGACTTTGGATATCAAAGGAGGATTTGAAAAAGTAGTTGCATTTAGTAAGGCTTTGAAAATAGCTTCTATTTCGCCGAATTTAGGTGATTCACGTACCATCATTACCCATCCAGCTTCCACGACGCATGCGAAAATTGCTGCTGAAGAAAAGGTTGCTCTAGGAATTACTGACGGCCTTGTGCGTGTGGCAGTTGGTTTGGAATCGATAGAAGATTTGAAGGCCGATTTCTTGCAAGCTTTAAACTCGATTAAATAATGTTGATAGCGCTCCTTATATGCTTAATCTTGTTGACAGTCAATGTCATCATTGGCGTATATGTCGAGCGTAAGCTTTCCGCGTTCATGCAAGACCGTTTAGGTCCCATGGAAGTAGGTAAATGGGGCTTATTGCAAGTTTTTGCCGACTTGTTGAAGTTGTTTCAAAAAGAGGATATTGTCCCCGCTCTCGCTCAAAAGCGTCTGTTTCTATTTGCTCCTTGGATCATATTCTTGTCTATTTTTGGGGCATTTGCCGTTGTCCCGTTAAGTTCGGGAACATGGTTACAGGGATCCCAAACGGAGATGGGGATCATGTTGTTGATGGGAATTGTTTCACTCGACACCCTTGGAATTCTGCTAGCCGGTTGGACTTCCAATAATAAATATGCCCTATTAGGTGCCATCCGTTCTGCAGCTCAATTGGTTTCGTTTGAAATACCGCTGGGTTTGACCATCTTATGTGTGGTGATTATTTCGGGGAGTTTGAATTTACAGGTGATTGCAGGCCAACAAGGCATTTTTTCGCCTGAGGTTCAGTATTTGTTTGGCTTAAAGTCCTTAGGGATTGAAGTACAAACCATTGGAGGAATATTCGCCTGGAATGTGGTGCGGATGCCTTTGTTTTTTATCTTATTCATCCTGTATTTTATAGCATCGCTAGCGGAAGCAAATCGTGCCCCTTTTGATATTCCAGAAGCGGAATCAGAACTCGTAGGTGGGTTTCATACGGAATATGCCGGCATGCGTTGGGCGCTTTTATTTTTGTCGGAATACGGCATGATGCTCCTTGTTAGCGTGGTGGGAGTGATTTTATTTTGGGGAGCCTGGTATTCCCCTTTTCCTAATATAGGTGACATCCGATTAGCCGATTGGACGAATGGTTCACCGGGAACATTATCTGCTACCTTTTGGGGATTTGGTTGGATCATGTTGAAAACCTATATCTTAATCGCCATCCAAATGTGGGTTCGCTGGACCCTGCCACGTCTGCGTGTAGATCAATTCATGTACCTCTGTTGGAAGGTCCTCATTCCATTCACTTTGCTTTTCGTCGCAATATCCGCCGGTTGGTCGCTACTCGGGTGAGATTAGTCTTACTTTATTCGTATCATTGGCGTTTGCAAATTTTGAACCTTCTCTATGTATAGAAATTTTACTCGATTATGGCTATGCCTATTACTTTGTTTTTCTTCAAGTATATACGCTCAGGAACACCTATTGCCTATTTTAAGTGGAAAAGTCGTTGATGCCCAATCCGGGGAACCCATTGTGGGAGCGACCATTTCAGTTGATTTTAAAAAATCTGGGGCAAGCTCAGATGCCAAAGGGCAATATCAAATTTCGCTTCCTTATGGGGAATATGTCCTGAAGGTAAGTTCCGTCGGATATAATCCGTACCGTACCAAAATCTACATGCAGAGTAATCTCGAAATCAATGTGGAATTGAACGATGTCACCAAGCAGCTCGAAGAAGTTATCGTTTCGGCATCATCTAATAAACGTGATATACAAACACCATCTTTAGGTGTGACGGTATTGAGTTTGAAGGGTATTAAGAAATTGCCCACGATGATGGGGGAGGTTGATGTTATCCGCAGTTTGCAGTCCCTTCCTGGCGTGTCATCGGTAGGAGAGGGTGCGAATGGGTTAAATATTAGGGGGTCAAACGTCGATCAAAATCTTATTTACATTGACGATACGCCGATTTTCAATCCAACGCACATGTTTGGTTTGTTTTCTGTTTTTGCATCGGATGCGATTCGTGATTTGGAATTGTATAAAGGAGGAATCCCTTCCCGTTTCGGGGGTAGAACAGCATCCGTGTTGGACATCAAAATGATTGAACCCAATACGGAAAAGTTCAAAATGCAAGGTGGAATTGGTTTAGTTTCCAACCGGGTCATGGCTGAAATTCCTATCATTAAGGAGAAATTAAGCGTTTTAGTTGCTGGTCGGCTTTCCGCCAACGATTATTTGTTTAAAGCATTTGCACCAGCGAATTTGAAAAATATCAGAGCTAATTTTTCTGATATCGCTACGAAAGTTTATTTCAGACCGAATCAAAAGAATACCATCTCGCTCTCTGCTTATTTGAGTCATGACTATTACCGAGTAGATTCTTTGTTCAGCATCGAGAACGTCGTCGCGAAACAGACCGCATTCGATTATGGACATAAAAATGCCTCCATACATTGGAATCATTATTTCTCTCCTAAATTGAACATGTTGATTGCTGCGGCAGTGTCTAATTATTCGACAAAAACCTATGCGCCTGATTCTGTCAATACGATTGACTTGAATAGCTCCATTTTATACCGTAACGGATCACTGAGTTTTGATTACCAGCCAGTGGAAAACCACAAACTGAATTTTGGGGCTTCTGTGACACGTTATACAATTAATCCAGGTGTATTAAATGATGGTATTGTTTCGCGTGTTTCATCTGTGATCCTACCGATCGAGCAATCCATGGAGGCTGCGCTTTACCTCGATGATGAATGGAAGATGAATGAGAAATTGACCATCCAAGCAGGCATTCGTTATACAAAATATTGGCGAATTGGTGCGGGAACCGTGAATGAATATGCTCCAGGACTCATGCCATCCATCAATTCAGTCGTACGGAAAAAGGAATATGCTGATGGTGAGGTCATGGCTTCCTATGGTGGATTTGAGCCTCGCTTGACCCTGAAATATTCGTTGGCCGAAAATACATCCATGAAACTTGGTTATAATCGCCAGCAACAGTTTTTCCAATTGCTTTCGAATAATACTACTCCCCTGCCTACGTCTCGTTGGAAAACAGCTGATGAATTCATCAAACCGCAGCAAAGTGATTTTGCTTCTTTGGGATTCTTCAAAACCTTTCATGATAATGTGTTTGAGGTTTCTTTGGAGTCTTATTACCGGAATGTTCGAAATACATTGGATTTTGTTTCAGGAGCTAATTTGCAGTTGAATCCCAACATAGAAACTCAATTAATAACAGGAAAGTCGAAAGCTTATGGTTTTGAGTTGATGTTACAAAAAAAGAAGGGCGAGAATTCAGGATGGATTTCCTATACCTATGCGCGTGCATTCAATCAAATGGTCGGGGATTTTCCAGAGATTCAAGCCATCAATAATGGTAACTGGTTTGCGACGAACTATGATAAACCCCATTCATTTAATGTGATGTGGAATATTCAGCCATCGACGCATCATAGTTTCTCCTTTACATTTGCCTATAATACGGGTCGGCCATTTTCATCCCCATCGGGTAGCTATGAAATTGGGGGAAAGAAATATGCCGTTTTTGCAGAACGTAATAACGATCGGGTAAGGGATTATCATCGACTCGATTTTTCATGGACGATTAATAATCCTTCGATGAAGCACAAACGTTGGGAAGGGAGCTGGGTGTTTACCGTGTACAATTTATATGGCAGACAAAATCCCTATTCCGTTTTCTTCAAGTCAACTAAGAATGGGCTGAAAGCCTATGAGTTGAGCGTTTTTGCTTCTCCATTTATCTCGATGACCTATAATTTTAAATTTTTATAAGAATGCCTTTTCATAAAATTTTCCTATATCTTGTTGTACTCTCGCTGTTTTCGTGTGTTCAGCCCATTGATAACTTTGTTCAGAAGGATGCCACATCCTATATTACGATCGAAGCGGATATCGCAGATGATCCTGAATTATGCAAGATTCGTTTGACGAGTTCGGCAAACCGAATTTTGTCGGTCTTGTCACAACCAATTACGAAGGCTGAGGTCTATGTCATGGATGACCAAGGTGTGAAAACTTACTTTAAAGAGGTAATTAAGCCTTTGGGGACCTATTTGCCACCAGCCACATTCAAAGGAAAAGTGGGCGGCTCTTATAAGTTGTTTGTCAAAACTTTGACGGGTAACCAATATGAAAGTTCGGTTGAAACGATGCGTGGTGTTCCTGAAATTGAGAATTCCATCGTTCGTTTTGAGGCCTTGGAACAATATGCCAAAGTAGATCCTCGCCGTGCGGGTTTTACCGTGTATTTGGATTTTAAGGATTCTCCTACAGAAGGCGATTATTTTATGTGGAACTGGAAGCATTACGAAAAAACACAATTTTGTGCCACCTGTACAGATGGGGGTCGTTTTGATTTTGTTAAAACGTTAGATTGTGTGATGCCTAGATTTCCCAATAATAATATTTTGAATTACCGATGCGACGGGAATTGCTGGGATATATCGACCAACAATGATTTGAATGTATTTTCGGATGTATTGACAAATGGTCAAAGGGTGGTAGGCCGACAAGTTGCGCGTCTTCCGTTTGATGGTTATGGTTTGTATTATTTTAGATTGGAACAGCGATCGATTACGAAGAGTGTTTATAATTTCTTTCAATCTTTGATTTCGTCCCAACAATCTTCAGGTTCTTTGTTTGACGTTCCGGCAGAAACGCGTTTCAGTATTAACATAAAATCGATAACAAATCCAGATGAACGGGTGTTAGGTATTTTTAATGTGTTTTCTGTTCGTAAAAAGATTTTTAATATTGATCGTAGGATCGGTATTCCAGAAGGTTATTCGCCTATTACCTATCCTATTCCAGGAGAGACCTATGCATGTCCTCCGGGTTCCGTTGGCTGTCTAGATTTAGCGCCTTGTGTGGAAGGTCCAACTCGAACAAAAATTACGCCAGAAGGTTGGCCATTCTAATTTTATAGGCCAAATTTGTGCTATGATAGGAGTTTTACTAGTGAATTTGGGAACGCCGGATAATCCGAAGACCCCTGCCGTTCGAAAGTATTTGCGGGAATTTTTAATGGATGGTCGGGTAATCGACATCCCCTATGTTTTCCGTTCACTGCTCGTGAATGGGATAATTGCCCCCTTTCGAGCACCCAAGTCGGCCAAAATCTACCAAGAATTGTGGGAAGATCGTGGCTCTCCTTTAAAGTTTTATGGTGAAGACGTTGCGCGCGATTTGCAAATTTCCCTAGGCGAGGGATATTATGTGCGTTTAGCGATGCGTTATCAGTCACCAGATATGGCGTCCGCATTGACTGACATGCAGGCTAAGAATCTCAAGAAACTCATTATTATCCCATTCTTTCCCCAATATGCATCTGCAACGACGGGTTCTGTGTTTGAGCGTGTGATGGAATTAATGAAGGATTGGCAGGTGATGCCATCTCTTTCCATGGTCAGTTATTTTTACGACCATCCTGATTTTGCCAAATATTTTGCTTTCAAAGCAGCTCAATATCAGAAGGATGTTGATTTTGATTATTATTTGTTTTCCTACCATGGAGTACCTGAGCGACATATTCGCAAAGGTGATTATTCCAAAAATACCTGTGAATTCGGGAAGTGTTGCGATTCCATTACGGAAAAGAATCATGGCTGTTACCGGGCTCAATGCCACGAAACAACGCGCCGGATTGCCGCTGAAATGGGCTTGAAACCAGGAACTTTTGGTACCGCTTTCCAAAGCCGCTTAGGACGTGATCCTTGGTTACAACCCTATACAGATGAAACCATTAAGCAACTGGTCGCTGAAGGCAAGAAGAAAATCTTAGCTTTTTCTCCAGCATTTGTGGCGGATTGTTTAGAAACGACGATTGAAGTAGGAGAGGAGTACAAGGAATTGTTTGAAGCAGCGGGAGGTGAACATTGGCAGTTGGTGGAAAGTCTCAATAATTCTCCAGAATGGGTAGGAATATTAAAAGACCTCGTTAAAAAATCATAAGATGCTGTTTTTAGTCTTATCTGTTGTATTCTCCGTGCTCTTGTTGGTGAATTTCAGAGCCCATGCCCGTTTCCAAGTGGATACACGCATTGCCATCTTATTGAATTATCCCGTTTGTTTTTTAACAGCCTATTTGCATCAGCCCACTGCGATCCCATTTCAATGGCCATCCACAGGGGATACGTTTTTATTATTGGCGATGGGTGTCGGATTTGTGATCACGTTTTTGCTTTCTGGATTTTCAACCCAACGGAATGGGATGGCACCTACGTCGCTTGCGAATAATATTTCGCTGGTGATTCCGGTACTGATTAACTTGTTTATTTTAAATACGGGCGGTGAAATTACTTTATCCATTGCTTTTGGATTGGCATTTTCATTTGCGGCCATTTATTTCTGTAGCCCTCAATTGAACATCGCATCAGGCGTTAAACCCGTTGTTTCGCTCTTATTGGCTGTATTTGTAGCCTATGGCTTGACGAATACGCTGTTTAGCTATTTGAATAGTACCTTGACCGTACAGGTAGGAGGCACCTTACCATTTATCATGATGTTGTTAATTGGATCCATGGCGAGTTCTGCAATTGTGTTAATATGGAAGTCGGTGAATGGAACCCTCCACTGGAATCGAAATTCTGTCTTGGCAGCCATCCCATTAGGATTGCCGAATTTTTTCTCCTTTTATTTTCTGTTAAAGGCCTTGGATGCTTTCCAAAACAATGCGGCGGTCGTGTTGACAATGTATAATCTGAGTGTGATTCTCCTAAGTGCTGTAGCAGCCTACGTCTTTTTCAAGGAGCATCTAACCAAACGTCAATGGCTCGGATTAGCCTTAGGATGTGTGGGCATTGCGTTGTTAAATGGGATGTAGAGACGCGATACTTCGCGTCTGATTTAGTTTTGTTGTGACGCGATATTTCGCGTCTGATTCAGTTTTGTAGAGACGGATACTTCACGTCTGAATATTTTGTTATTAAATCGGCGTGAAATACGCTCCAAACTTTGGCAATCCTGAAAGGTTTGCCAAAGAAAAAAAAGACGCGAAGTATCGCGCCTCTACAAGGTTTGCAGAAGAATAAACCTCTTACCTCTTAATTACAACACATTCGCCGTCTGCTCCTTGATCTTCTCCAACTCATCCTTCATGTTCACCACCAAACGTTGAATTTGTGAGTCATTCGCCTTAGATCCAATCGTATTAATTTCCCGACCAATCTCCTGGGCCATGAAGTTTAATTTTTTGCCATTTCCTTCCGCTAAGATGTCGATGAAATAGCCTAAATGTGTATTTAAACGAACTTTTTCTTCTGAAATATCAAATTTTTCGATGTAATAAACAACCTCTTGCTCGAAACGATTTTGGTCGAAATCTTCATTTAGACCCAGTTCCAAAAGTGATTTTTTCATCCGTTCCCGGATACCTGGCATACGCACCAAATCCTGTTCGGTCACTTGTTGTAATCCTGATTCGATGGAAGCAATGTATTCTCTGAATTTATCTTCGACAATCTTTCCTTCTCGCGCACGGAATTCCTTACACTCCTTTACAGCCTCTTGAATCGCTTCATAAATGACCTGCCACAATTCCTCAATTTCCTCTTCGGATTCCTCTTTGGTATCTTGTGAAATACTCGCCGGTACATTTAAGGCCTGTAAATACAAAGCCCCTTCAGCTACATTCGATACACCTAAATCGGCCGCCAAACGCTTCAATTCCGCATAATACATTGCAATTTGTCCTTGCGGTAAAATGCTTGCTACAGAACCATCGTGATTTTTTTGAATTTGGACACTTAATTCAATCTTTCCCCGCTCTAATTGTTGGGTCAAATAATTACGAATCTCAATTTCACGTGCAGAAATGGATTTTGGGAGCCGACAAAAAATATCAGTAAACTTGGAATTCAAGGTCTTCACCTCAACACGTATTTGTAATTCTTGCGCCTCTTTTTGGGATTTCCCAAAACCGGTCATTGAATAGATCATGCGTCTGTTTTTGTTTGTTTTTTGATCGTAAGGCCAATAGCCAAAGCGATAAATAGAATTAATCCGATGGACGCGAAGCCATCGACTTGCTTGCCCATCTCAACTGAGTAAGGCTCAAATTTAAATTCAATCGTATGTTTTCCTGCCGGTACCACCAAGCTCCGTAAGACATAATTCGCACGAGCATGTTGAACTTCCTTGCCATCGATGTAGGCCTTCCAGTCTTTATTTCCCCGGTAATATATTTCCGAAAACACGGCTAAACCCGTTTTGTCTGTATTAGCTGTATATGTCAAATGATTTGGTTGATATTGCTGCAATTGAATACTTGAAACGGCAGCAGAATCTAATGTGACCGCACCTACAATCGCACGATCTTGTTCTTCCAAAATCACTAGCTTGGCCGGATTGATTTTTTCAATGCCATTCAATGCTTCATCCGCATTTTTTGCCCATTGAATCGATGAAACGAACCAGGCATTCCCTAAGGCTGAAGGATTGGTTTGAACCGCCGCTTGGCCTGTAGAATCCGCCACAATGATGTATTTCGTATTCAACATATTCAATACATTCATTTGGCCCGGATTACCCGCAAAGTACTTCTCGATCAACTCCTGATAACGACGCAATTTAGCCGCGTGGTAACCACCCAAGGACTGATGGTAATAGCTTGTCGTCGCATCGTTCATGAAGGATACGGTCGAGTTTAACACACGGAATGTTCCGTGATCTGCTAAAAGCTGTTGGTCCACCGCCGTCGGCTGAATCTGCTCATCCAAGGTGCTCTTTGACACAAATGCCTCTTTTCCAAAATAGCGTTTGGCCACTGGAGTCAAATCAAATATGCCTAATAATACGATTCCAATTACCCAGACTGATTTCTTAATTTTATTCAGGCTTGCACTATAAATCAAGGCCGCACCGATAAGAATAATCACTAAACTTCGGAAGGCATCTGCCCGAAACAAATCAATTCGGTCTAACCGAATGCTATTCCAAATGGCAGTATTTAAAGCCGTATCCTGGATAATTGCGGCCCCGTCTTGCGCTCCTTTAAAGTCGAAGAACATATCCGGCAGGATGCCGAAAAGCAAACATAATCCACCACTTAATCCCAAAGCAAACAATAAAGGTCTTTTGATTTCAGCAAAGCTGGGTTTGTGTTTGGCTAATTGGATCAATCCCATCAGGCCTAAACTAACCATCCCAAACTGCACAAAGGATAAGACCATGGTTATCGCTCGAAACTTATTGAACATCGGGATGTAATTAAACCATACGTAGTTTAACCCGAAATTTTTCCCCCAGGCCATGCTTAAAAACAAGGCTGTAATTCCTAAGATCCACCATTTTTCACCCGATTTCACATAGAATGCGGCGAAAATAAATAAGAAGATGATTAAGGCACCTGCATAGGCCGGTCCAGCCGTGAAGGATTGTTCCCCCCAATAAGTCGGTGCTTTTTCCACAAATCCCAAAACCTGATCTTCTGGGAATCCAGCATCCACCATGGTCTTATACGTCTGGGATTTAACTCCCCCTAAATCCCCTTGGGAGGCTCCTCCTTTGAAATTTGGGATTAATAAAGTTCCCGTTTCTGAAAGGCCATAAGACCAATCGAAAGCATAACCACTGTCTAATCCATCACCCCGACTCGCATTGGCGGCTAATTCCGACTTGCCACGGGTTGTCTCTTTGGAATAATCGTAATTGTTCCAAAGACGCATGCCGTGCGTTCCGATCGCTAAAATCAACCCAAGGCCAAGCAATAATCCGCGCGAATACCAATCGATTAAGGTCTTGTTGCGATATGAATGAATTAACATATAGAGCTTGTAAGCTCCAATGATGAAGAACAAATAATAGGTAATTTGAACGTGGTTGGCATATAATTCCAAGGCCATGGCAAGGGCAAAAACAGCCGCTCCGAGCCATTTACGAGTACCCCAACACATACGAATCCCCGCTAACACCATCGGCGCATAGGCTAATGCTAATACCTTGGAGGTATGTCCCGCCGGAATAATAACCAAATTATACGTTGCGAAGGCATAAAATACGGCTCCTGCAAATCCCAACAGGGGAGAAGCCCCCATTGCCCAAAGAAATAGATACATGCCCAATAATTGCAGCATGATCAAATTCACGGGTGTCGGGAATAAATTAGTAATGAAACTTCCCAAATAGCTGGAAATGCTATAGGGATATGATCCGGAAATTTGGTAAGTAGGCATACCCCCGAACATCGAATTCGTCCACCAGGCATCCGTTCCGCTCGCTTTTTTAAATTGAATGCTCTCCTGTGCCGCCGCCTGAGCTTGCATAATATCATGTTGGATCAAGACCTTTCCTTGCAACACTGGGCCACAATACAGGAAAGTTATGATGATAAATCCGATGATAACGAGTCCATGGGGGACAAAGGAGCGCAAATCAATTTTCATAATACTCTATTGAATACTTACTAATTCCAATTCAAATGTTAAATCACGACCAGCCAATGGATGGTTCGCGTCTAATGTTACATGTGTTTCAGTCAAATCTGTGATGACAACCTCCACTACATGGCCACCATCTTGGTGCATGCTCAATGAAGAACCTAATTCCAATTCAATATGGGGTGGGATTTGCGTACGCTCAATCGATACCGTGTTTTCCGGAGAATGCTCACCATAAGCCTCAGCAGCAGGAATAATAACTGTTTTTTTTTCTCCGATCTTCATTCCCGTTACACCATCATCAAATCCTTTGATGACCATTCCTGATCCTAATTGAAATTCCAAGGGAGTACGACCTACCGATGAATCGAAAATAGCACCATCATCGTGCTTTCCTGTGTAATGTACGGCTACTTTATCGCCCGTTTTTGCAATAGACATGTTGTTAAAATTAATCCCGAGGTAAAATTGACACTCAGGCAGTAAATAAATTGTTTTCTTTTTGTAAGCGCAAAGCCTATCCTTCAAAGTTCAGGATTTTTTTTGCCTTTTCATAACCTAATTGGGGCGCTTTAGGCTCCGACAATAAATATTTAAATAGCCCAATGACAAGGTGTCTCCTAAATCTGCCGCATACTGAAAATCGTAACATGCATCCGTCATATTTCCTATGCTCATTAATTTTACGCCCCGATTAAAATAGGATTCAGGATAGTAGGGATATAGGGCGATCGATTTGGAATAATCCGAAATCGCCCCCTTTTCATTGCCCATTTTTGATTTGTAATATGCTCGATAGAAATAATAGTCTGCATGATCGTCTTCTAATCGAATCGCTCGCGTCATGTCGGCAACCGCACCCATGTAGTTTTCTTGAAATCCCCTGCTAATGCCTCTCGCATATAAAATTTGAGGGTTTTTAGGGTTTTTGGCATGCGCCAAGGAGAACAAATCTGTCGCCTCTTTGAATTTTCCCTCCTGCATTTTATCTAAGCCCAAATTGTAATCCATCATACAACTTGTCAACAACAGGCAAACCAAGATTAAAGCGTATTTCATCATTTGAAGGTTACGATTGAAATTCCTGCACCCCCACGGTCGGCATGTTCATCCTGAACTAATTTGACCTCTCGGTAACGCTTCAACTGCTCTTTGACCAAATTGCGTAAAATTCCGTCACCCTTACCATGTAAAATCCGAACTTCGGGTACTCCCAAAAGCAAGGCATCGTTCATGTATTGATCTAAAATCACATAGACTTCCTCCCCACGTTTGCCACGCACATCCAGTGTTAATCCAAAATGTGCCATGCGATCATTCATGTCGATTCCTCGTAATGCCGTTTTTGTCGATTTTTCAGTTTTCGGTGCTTTGACCTGCTCCAATCGATTTAATTTGATCGTGCTTCGTATTCCTCCCAAGGCAACCACCGCGTCTTTCCCCTTCATTTCCAACACTTCCCCCACCGCTCCTTCGCCATCGGCTTGTTTGATTGCGACCCAGGAACCAACCGTAATTGGGCCATTAATCGTGGTTTTTTGAGGTTTTACAGGTATTGAGGAAACTTGAACTTTTAATTTCTTCTCTGAAAAGTCGTTTAAGCCCTTTCGGATTTCCTTGGTTACTTCTTTTTCGGCCGATTTCTCCTTGATTTCGCGGATAGTTTGCTCGATTTTTTGATTGGCATCTTTGACCAATTGCTTGGCTTCCGTCTTGGCAAGATTCAATAAGCGCTTTTGCTCTTCTTCCAGGTGGTTTTTTAAACTAGCATATTGTTCCTTGATGTTTTCCGCCTGTGCCAATTGGACCGCTAAACTCGTGTTTTTGGCCTCCCAAATCTGTTTTTCCGTCTCTGTTTCCATCAATAACTTATCGAAATCAACTTGGTTTTTACCCAGTTTCTTTCGTGCATTTTCGATGATTTGATTCGGTAAACCGATTTTTTGAGCAATTTCAAAGGCAAAGGAACTACCAGGTTTGCCCATATCTAAAATGAACTGTGGTTCCAAATGCGTTGTGTCATAACGCATCGCCGCATTGAATAATCCTTGCTTGCGATCTGCTAGGCTTTTTAAATTTCCAAAGTGTGTATTGATGGCTCCATAAGAACCTTTATCTGCTAATTTTTCTAAAATCGATTCCGCAATGGCTCCTCCCAAAGAAGGTTCAGTTCCTGTTCCAAATTCATCGACCAATATCAAGGTTTTTTCCTGTGCATGTGCCAAGAAATACCGCATATTACTCAAGTGAGAGGAATAGGTACTTAATTCGTTTTCCAAATTCTGCTCATCGCCCATATCCAAAAAGATTTGGTCGAAAAAACCCATGGTTGAACCCTCTGTCAAAGGGACTAAACAACCGGATTGAAACAAGTATTGCAATAGCCCGATGGTACTTAAAGTGACCGATTTCCCTCCAGCATTTGGTCCAGAAACCACCATGATGCGTTTTTGGTCATCGAGTGTAATATCGAGTGCCTTGATTTTTTTGCCAATTTTGGTCAAGGATTCCTCCAAAATAGGATGTCGGGCCCCTTTCCATTCCACCCAGGGTGTCGATTTCAAATGAGGTAATATCGCGTTATGTTCGCTTGCCCAAACCGCTTTTGCGCGGACAAAATCAATGATGCCAAGCCATTGATACCAAGCAGTCAACATGGGTACCATCGGTCGGACGCGGTCGGAGAGACGAGATAAGATCTGAATAATTTCGCGTCGTTCTGCCGATTCCAGCGACTTGATTTCATTATTTAATACGAGCGCATCTGCGGGCTCTAAATAAACCGTTTTTCCTGTATCCGATTCATCTTGTACAAATCCCTTAATTTTTCGCTTGTGTTCCGCTGCTAAGGGAATGACCATCCGGCCATTTCGTAAAGTCAAGGAAAAATCCTTACTCACCCAGCCTTCTTTATAGGCTTGTTGGATGTAGGAATCTAATTTTTTACGAAGATTTTGTTCCTCCGCAAAGCGTTTTCGACGCAAATCACCCAAGGCAGCCGAGGCTGTTTCCTTGATTTGGCCATTGATATCAAATACACGATCTAGCTCCTGAATAATCGGAATGATTTGTCGGAAATTAGATCCTTGTTCTTCTTCTTTATTCAAGTAAGCCTGCGTAATCTTTGCGATCTCGGGGTATTTATCCGCATCGATCGCAGCGAAAAAACGAATCACTTGATAGAGAATATCCAAGCCTCGATGCCAATCCCGCCATTCTTCGGGGGCTAAATAATGCCCATCCAAAGTCAAAGGTGCAAACCACGGTCTGAGGTCAAAATAATCTTGTTGGGGCCATTCTCCTCCATGTTCCGCCATGATTTGTTTCATCTCATGCACCTGTTCCACCCATTGTTTGACAACGGGGAAACGGGTAGAGAATTTCATTTTGGCGGCATATTCTGCCCCCATGGGGCTTAAGCAAGCCTGTTGGATATGTTCCTTAATTTGATGGAAACCGAGTTTTTCAGCAATGTTTTCGGGGTAATTCATAGCTGATAATGGGCTTTAATTTTTTCGATAAGTGTGTCGTTGATTTTCCAATAGCTTTCCGTAGTCCAGCCAGCCACATGGGGACTGAAGAGGGTAGCAGGATGAGAAGCAATTTGTTCAAATAATGCTTTTTCTGGGGTGGTCCAAGTTGGCAATTTTTCATTTGGTAAGACATCCAAGGCAAGCCCACACAGTTTTCCCTCGGATAGTCCCCAGGCTAAAGCCTCCAATGAACAAATAGCACCGCGTGAACTATTCAATAACACAATTGATTTTTTGAATTTTTCGAGAAACGATTGATTCACGAGTTGATTTGTTTCTGCCGACAAGGGTATATGCAGACTGATGATGTCCGCATGCTCATATAAATCGTCTATGCGATGGGTCGCAGGGGCATATTTGTCATAAGCCATGATTTGCATGTCAAAACCTTGCAGTTTTTTGGCAAGACTTTGACCCATGTTCCCATAGCCGATGATCCCGATGGTTTTGCCTTGTAATTCCCAACCGCGATTGCCTTCCCGATTCCAAACACCAGAACGTACCTCCGCATCTGCTGTATTAATTTTTCTAGCAATTGTGATGAGCTGCCCGATGACATGTTCGGCTACCGCATCACGATTTCCTTCATTCGCACTGAATACAGCGATATGTTTTTGGGTACAATAGTCAAGATCAATTAAATCAAGTCCGGCTCCTGCACGCGCAATAAATTCTAAGCTCGTTTCTGCTAACTCCGATGCGCCTAAGGCCATTTTGGAACGTAGTACCAACCCTTGATAACCTTTTAAAAGTACATCTTTGGGATGTATCTGAGGCTGTTCATCTACCTCAAATCCCAAGGAACGTAATTCCGTGGCCAAGGAGGAATGAACTTCATCAATGATTAGGACCTTTTTAGCCATCGTTTAAACGTGCATACGGTTTTTAACCAAATCGATTGCCAAAAAGAAAGCATGTAAAAACGAACTCGGATCAGCCTCATTTTTGCCCGCAATGTCATAAGCGGTTCCATGATCTGGAGAAGTACGAATAATCGGCAAGCCTGCTGTAAAATTCACACCTGTTTCGAATGCTATGTATTTGAATGGAATTAATCCTTGGTCATGATACATACCCAAAACCCCATCAAATTCCTTGAATTGGGCTTTCCCAAAGAAGCCATCCGCGGGGTATGGCCCAAAAACCAAGACCCCCTTCTTGCGGTATTCTTCAATTAAGGGTTGGATGATTTCGAGTTCTTCCTGTCCCAATAAGCCTTCCTCACCCGCATGTGGATTCAATCCTAATACGGCTAATTTAGGTTTTTCGATCGCAAAGTCTTCTTGTAAACTCTGCAAGAAGACGTCGATCTTATTTTTGATTAATTCTTTTGTCAGGGCTTTACTTACCTCCTGCAACGGCAAGTGGCCTGTGGCAACTCCCATGCGGAAATTCTCACTTACCATCATCATGAGGGAGTTTTTGGCCTCAAAACGTTCCGTTAAATATTCGGTATGTCCGGGGAATTTAAATTCCTCTGATTGAATATTATGCTTGTTGATAGGGGCAGTTACTAAAGCAGCTAATAAGCCCTTGTCCAAATCCTGTGCCGCACGATCTAAGCAGGCAAATGCTGCTCTCCCAGCTTCGGGGGTTACTTTTCCAGGCTCAACGACGGTGTCTTTATCATCCCAACAAGAAATTAAGGAGGTATGTCCTTCTGATGCATCTTCTATTTTAGCAATCGTTTTGATCGACCATTCTTGTCGATCTAATTGTTTGCGGTAAAATTGAATGACTTGTTGGGACCCATAAATAACAGGTGTGCACCATTTTAAGATACGCTGGCTGCCCAAGGCTTTTAAAATAACTTCCGGTCCGATGCCGTTGTAGTCACCAAGGGTTATGCCAATAAAAGGTTTCGCTGCGCTCATATAAAATGGGTGAATTTTGGGCTTGCAAGTTAATAAATTTCAAAAGAAGGATTAGATATTTTTTTTGCCCTGAAAATTTTGGTAACGAAGCCCATAAAAATTGTAAATTTTCAAGTTTTACCAAATAAAATAGGGGCCAATGTACTTAAATCCCAATTAATTTATCATTTTTGTTATGATGCACTAAAAATATTAGCATGCCAAAATCATACGTTAAGAAAATCTCGAGTCTTCTCATCGCAAATCGCGGTGAAATTGCCATCCGTATCATGCGTGCCGCTTCTGAATTGGGAATCAGGACTGTTGCGGTTTACACCTTTGAGGATCGCTATTCCTTACACCGTTATAAAGCGGATGAGGCCTACCAAATTGGTAAAGACAATGAGCCACTAAAACCCTATTTGGACATTGAAGGGCTTATTACTTTGTGTAAGTCTAAAAAGATCGATGCCATTCATCCGGGTTACGGTTTCTTATCGGAAAATGTAGTTTTAGCCCGTCGTTGTCGGGAAGAGGGCATTGTTTTCGTTGGCCCATCTCCAGAAGCCATGGATGCTTTAGGAGATAAAGTAGCTGCCAAAGTAGCTGCTTTGAAGGCAAATGTTCCCATGATTCAAGATTCGAAAGGCGACGTTTCGGTGTACGCAAATGCATTGTCTGAAGCCCGTCGAATTACTTTTCCTGTGATGGTGAAAGCGGCTGCCGGTGGTGGTGGACGTGGAATGCGAGTTGTGCGTACGGAAGATGAATTGGAGAAAGCGCATTCAGAAGCTAAAAATGAGGCCAAAAATGCCTTTGGTGATGATACCTTATTTATTGAGAAATTCATTGATGATCCTAAGCACATAGAGGTGCAATTATTAGGGGACCAACATGGAAATTTAGTCCATCTATACGAACGGGATTGTTCTGTTCAGCGTCGTTTTCAAAAAGTTGTTGAAGTTGCTCCTTCTTTCGGATTAAAAGAAGAAACGAAGCAGAAATTATATGCATATGCCTTGTCGATCGGTAAGGCTGTGAATTATTACAATGCGGGTACGGTGGAATTTTTAGTTGATAAAGATGAAAACATCTTTTTCATCGAGGTGAATCCACGCATTCAAGTAGAACATACGATCACGGAGGAAGTGACGGGAATCGACATCGTGCGGACACAAATTTTAGTTGCACAAAATTATCGACTTTCTGATCCAGGTATTTTTATCCAAAACCAAGCGGATATTCCGTTAAAGGGGTTTGCGATTCAGTGTCGGATTACGACAGAGGATCCATCGAATGGGTTTAAGCCCGATTTTGGTACGATTATTGCCTACAGGAATGCCGCTGGTTTTGGCATTCGTTTAGATGAAGGTTCGTCTTATCCTGGTGTGAAGATTTCACCCTATTTCGATTCAATGCTCGTAAAGGTTTCTGCCAAAGGCCGAACACTTCGTGGTGCTTCTGAACGATTGAATAGAGCCTTGTCGGAATTCCGTATTCGTGGGGTAAAAACAAATATTCCTTTCTTGCGCAATGTGATTACGCATCCCGTTTTTCAAGAGGGAAATTGTACAGTTCCGTTTATCGCGAATCACCCAGAATTATTTAATATTAAGCCGACGCGTGACCGTTCGACCAAAGCCTTACGGTACTTAGGGGAAGTGATCGTGAATGGAAATCCGGATGTGAAAGTTAAGCCAAGCGCGGCTTTTCGTCCACCTATTATCCCTTCCGTTGATGAATTAACAGAATTTCCGCGCGGACATAAGCAATTATTAATGGAATTAGGACCTGAGCGTTTTGCGAAACACATTCGCGATTCGAAGCAAGTCTTATTTACAGATACGACTTTCCGTGACGGACATCAATCGCTTTTGGCAACGCGAGTTCGGACTCAAGATATGTTGGCCGTTGCCTCCGGATTTGCTAAAACCTTCCCGAATTTATTCTCGATGGAAGTTTGGGGGGGAGCAACCTTTGATGTGGCGATGCGTTTCCTACACGAATCTCCTTGGAAGCGTTTGGAAGAGTTTCGAGAGGCCATGCCAAATATGCTTTTGCAAATGTTGTTCCGCGGTTCGAATGCTGTCGGTTATTCAGCATATCCTGATAATTTAATTGAGAAGTTTGTTGAGAAATCCTCCGAATCTGGAATCGACGTATTCCGAATTTTTGATTCTTTGAACTGGATCGATGCCATGAAGGTGTCCATCAAAGCAGTTCGGGAGCGGACACCCGGGATTGCGGAAGCTGCCATTTGTTACACAGGTGATGTGTTTACGAATGAGAAGTATAACATGCAATATTACTTGGATTTAGCACGCCAGTTGGAAGATGCGGGAGCTCATATGCTTGCCATCAAAGATATGGCCGGCTTATTGCGACCATTCCAAGCAGAAAAGTTAGTGACCGAATTAAAGAAAGCAATCGCAATTCCGATCCACTTGCATACACATGATACTGCTTCTGTACAATCTGCTACGTATTTAAAAGCGATCGAGGCAGGAGTTGATGTGGTAGATGGAGCTTTGGCATCTATGTCGGGATTAACCTCTCAGCCGAATTTGAATTCGTTGGTTGCGATGATGCAAGGGCATCCGTACGACAGTGGTTTGGATTTGGATGCGATGAATGATTACTCGAATTATTGGGAAGCTGTTCGTGCTATGTATTTCCCGTTTGAGTCGGAATTGAAAGCGGGTACAGCGGAGGTTTATAATAATGAGATTCCTGGGGGGCAATATACCAATTTGCGTGGTCAGGCGATCGCATTAGGCGTAGGCGATAAGTTTGAGTTGTTGAAGGAAAATTATTCGGAGGCGAATAAGTTATTTGGAGATATCGTCAAGGTGACCCCATCTTCTAAAGTGGTAGGGGATATGGCCATTTTCATGACGGCGAATAGCTTATCTGCGGAAGATGTCTATGCCAAAGGTTCTACCTTATCTTTCCCAGAATCCGTGAAGGATTTCTTCAAAGGAGGTTTGGGACAGCCATATCAAGGATTTCCTAAGCAATTGCAGGAGATTGTTTTGAAGGGTGAATTTGCTTATGAAGGAAGACCAAACGATCATCTTGCGCCAATCGATTTTGATAAGGATTTTGCAGCTTTTGAGGCCCAATTTCCTGATAATGAAGGAGGCTTCTTGGATTATTTGTCGTATAAAATGTATCCAAAAGTTTACGAGGATTTCTACAAGAATCATGCCTTATACGGTGATTTATCCGCGATGCCTACGCCAGCTTTTTTCTATGGCTTGAAGCAAGACGAGGAAATCATGATTACGATTGAGCCAGGTAAAACGATTATCGTGAAGTATTTGTATATGTCGGACCCGGACGAATCAGGCTTACGAAACATTACTTTTGAATTGAATGGACAGGCTCGCCGATTGAAGATCTTGGATAAGAATATCAAGGTGGAGCGTGCGCAGCATGCGAAGGCAAAGTCCAAAGGCGATATTGGAGCTCCATTACAAGGCCGATTGAGTCGTATTTTGGTGAAACCTGGGGAGGAAGTGAAGAAGAATGCACCGTTGTATGTGATTGAGGCGATGAAGATGGAATCGATTGTTTCGGCGCCATTTGAAGGAATCATTGGAAATGTGGTCTTGAATGAAGGAACGGTTGTGGAGCAAGATGATTTGGTATTGACTTTGGAAGAAGCCAAATTGCCAGAACCCAACGTGGAGGAATATTTATTCGTTTATGGAACCTTGCGTCGTGATTGTGGCAATGATTTACATCGTTTAATTGCGCGTAATTCGGATTATGTGGGTATGGCGACTTATCAAGGCCAAATGTACCAAGTGGCAGATTATCCAGGAATTATTCCTTCGGACGATGTGAAAGATCAGGTGTTAGGGGAGTTATACTTGTTGTCCAACACGATTAAGTTGTTAAATGTCCTAGATGAATATGAAGAATTTGATCCAGAGAGTTCAGATAAATCTTTGTTTGTTCGTGAGCATGTAACTGTGAAATTGAAGGATAAGGAAATTACATCCTATGCGTATTTGTATAATAAGCCGATAGATCAGAAAACGCGAATTGCTTC